>Ga0265300_10000855_pt1 | contig 30641 bp, 31 predicted proteins | sample AusTroGonzalo_MG_FD_193482 | JGI IMG/M metagenome (GOLD analysis project Ga0265300, IMG submission 193482) | Bovine rumen microbial communities from tropical cattle in Woodstock, Queensland, Australia - Gonzalo_03 | ecosystem: Host-associated > Mammals > Digestive system > Stomach > Rumen ...
ACACAGTTTAATGAAACCTTTACGTTTGTCATTCAATCCCCATGAACTTTTCTTGCTTTCTCTATAAATTCTGCTAATGTAGTTTTTTTTGGCATGTCTATATGTTTCTTTTTAATTTGCAAAGATACATAAAAAAGGTCAGAGAAACAAATCCCTGACCTTATAATTAATATTTTTTAACTTTTAAAAGCCATCATTATAAAATAAATGGTTATCATCTGCATAGTTAAGGACTGCCCCTTTAAGCTCATCATTAAAATCTACCTCGTCAAGAGGGACCTCAGTGTCTTCACCGCCCTCAGAAACGAATGCTTTTACTGGAGTGACATCTGCGCTATCGACATAAGACACGTCGTGACCCTTATCGTAACCTGGTTGTCCCCAGAACTCATAATGACCGATACCTGTATTCTGCGTATGTGTCTTTGTAGGTGTTACTTCGCACTCAAACCATAATCCTTCCTCTACAACATCACCAATATCACTTACACATTCCTGTGTGTCAGCATTGATGAAAACGGTCACAGATTGCTGGATGTTATTGCCATAGGCTTCATTCAGATATGCCACTACTGAATCCAGCACTATGTTACGTACATCACTTTCAGTTAATCTGATTACTGTTTGCTTTGACATTTCTTTATTTTCGTTTTTTAAGTAATTCATGTATTTTGAAGGTTGGATACCAAGGGCATCCTTACCCTGCCTGATATTGTCCATTGCCCTTGCCCTGGCATCTGCATTCCAACCGTCAGGTCCTGAGTTTTCCTTATCACCATTCTTCGCCCTCCAGGGATAAGGGTTTGTCCTATATTCCCTTGCTGCATATGCCTTGTCTGACATTGGGTTGAACTGTTGAGAAATACGCCTGTCCCTAGCCTTCTTTTCCCTACCAAGGACTTTCTCTGCTGCATCGTTGGAAAGCTGGAAGATTTTAGCCTTAACTTCTGGCGTTTTCTTTAATATGATAATTTTACCGTCACGCAAGTTGATGGCATACCTATTATCACCATCTGCATCTACGACTTGGCTGTCATACGAGTTGCTAAACAGTTTAGGGTCGTTAAAACGGAAACCCTGTTGACGGAGTTGCTCTTCTGTGCCGACAACATCAATCATGTCATCCGTAATTTTATCAAGCCAGTCGCTTGAATCAAAACCATTCACTCCACGATATTCAAAAGGCATCACGTCGGGTTTATAACTTAGAGCCTGGCGTTTAAGGTTATTAGTCTGATGCATGTCAAACCCTGGGTATTTTCTGGCTCTTTGCAATGCATACTTCAACCTTGGGCTTGCAAAAGCCTCATTGATAGCATTATGCACGATGTCACGAATCTGCTTGTCCATATATTCTAATATTGTTGTATAAAATCTTCTATAATATCCAATAGTTGCAATTCCTTCTGTAATGCAGGTTCGTTTATTTCTGTTGAGGTATAATCATCCTGGACGAACCTGTATACTTCCTGTGCTGCTGGCAAGACTTTCTTCTCAAAAGTCTGGTTAACAATTCCCATCTGCTCAAAAGACTGCTTGATTTGATTGAGCTCTTCGATAAGGGTTGAGGCTTCTGAATTCACTACATTCCAAGGCTCTATCCCATCCTGGCCGTATCTCAATATACCCTCAAAGATATGTAGGAGATTCCTGGTAGCATCCTTGACATAATCCCAGTCAATCTCATCATCCCCATCATAGTCATCTGGGGTGTTACCCCATTGGTCCGTGATATTGTCAAGGTCATCAAAGAACCCATCATAAGTACCCATTTCAAGCAGGACAGATTCTACTATCCTGCTCAAATCAGATTCAGTCAGTCTTATTAGAGTTTTCTTCATTACAACTTTTTAATGGTCAATATATTATAAATAGCAAAAAGAGCCTAAATCTTACCAAATACCCACATATATGGACTTATACTCTTAGTGGATTTGCCAACTGAATTTCCCGTATACATCGGTAAACGGTTTGATTTTGGTGTAACCGTCTGTCCGTTATACATTTGACTAAGTGTATTTTTCGGACGATAGCCACCTGAACACATATAAGAATTGAGTATGGCTGCATCTTTTGACTTCTCTGATTGGAGTTTCAAGAAGTGATACTTGAATACGAACAAGGCTGTTGCCATGCAGGTAATGTTATCATCATGAGAACCAGCCATGTGGTCCATCTTACCATCCTCAGTCTTGAAAATCCAAGTGTCCAACTCATTACAAAGTCGTATGGACTTAACAATAATAGAGCCGTCCATCACCATATTTGCAAAGTTTCTCAAAAGAGCGAAACGCTTACCCTGGAAGTGGATACCTGGCATTCTCTCAGCATAGTTCTCGGTGGATTTTTGAGTTACTTTCATGTAATCCTTTACAACATTATCATCGTAATACAGATTAGTATAGCCATAGTAATTCATCAATCTAAGCAGACATGCATCACCACTACCGCCAGTAGCATCTACAACAACATAGGCGTTATTAAACAATGTAGCGTATCTGTAAGCCAAATCACCCAGCTTATCACCAAGAATCCTGCCGTTATATTCCATAACCTGACTTAGGCAAGGGAGGCCATGTTCATCTGTTTCGTCGGCATCAATCACTTGTATTGAGGTTCTATCAGCCGATGAACCGAGACTTGGGTCAATAGCCAAAATGTACCTATGCCCCTCAATAGGACGTTTCCAGAACCATGTCTCATCCTCTAATGGGTCTCCGTAATCTGCCAGTGGGTCACAAACATCTTGAAGCCTAATCTTCTCGATTACGTCAGGGCTTACAACGTTATCACTACTACCCAAGAACGACACGTCAAGCTCTTGGGCGATTTTCTGAGAGTCATTGTTAAATGATTCACACATTCTCTCATACCAAGGAGATGTAGGTTTCCAGCCTTGTTTTTCGAGGTCTCTCCATTTGTCAGGCTCATAGTTTATCCTACCCTCATCGTCAATGGTATCTTCAACTACCCATTCCTCAACACCAGTCTTCTCGTTCTTTCGGTGCCATTTCAAGAATCTGTTATAACGTAAGTCTTGATACCATTTGAATTCAACAACAGTATAGCCATTCCTCTTTTCAAGACCTTGTTTATAGGTCTGATAATATAGCTGGTCTTTACCGTTAGGGGTGGATACCATGATGATTTTTGCATTCTTTACGGCAGAGGTTGCAGCAACAGCACTTGCATAAGCAGCCACACCCTCTTCCATGAACGCAGCCTCGTCGAATATCAGGATTGATACAGAAGAAATACCTCTGGCAGAGTTAGGACCTGCTGCCCTTGCATACACCTTGCAGCCATTAACAAGCTCAAGGTATGCCTTTGAGTTTTTGATGAATATACTCTTTTTATTCTTCTCCGAATTAGGGTCAGGTGAATAATATTCGCTTCCCCAATACCACCTCGGAACTTGGTCCAAGAAGTCCCTAATCTTAAACAGTAGCTCACAAGCCTGGTCAAGCTTGTTTGCAATACAAAGCACGGTTTCAGGAGATTCCGACGGTGCATATACAAGCTGTCCAGTAATCCACGCACAGGATGTTGTGGATATACCACACTGTCTGTGTTTGATTGAGATTATCTTCGGGTCATCGCCTAATGCATGACAATATACCTTTTGCCTTGGGAATAATTCAAAAGGTACGTTCCTACCGCAAGTACCGTCAAAGGTACTTAGGTTTCGCTCAATAAAGTATATTCTACTCTTGTCTTTATAGCCCAATGCATATTCACGGGCCATTTCTTTTCTGTCTATCATAGTCGTATAAAAATTGTTAAATTTAAATAAATATACAATTTTTTTTAAAAGTCATTTAAATTTTGCATATTTTTTGGGTATAACTACCCTTTTGGGGTATTTATTATATAGTAAACAATACGTTTGAAAATGAGAAAATTAATGAAAAAGGACCTTATGCTCAAAGAGGATTTAGCTACTACAACAACTAATCCTGCTGTAGCAGCCGACACTACAGGAACCAATGATAGTGCCCAGAAAATAGTAAATGACACAAAGGCTAAGAATCCAATGGCTGGTTCGGTTATCATCCCTTCAACTGAGATTGATGGCAATTCTGGTACCCAGATGAATACTATGGAGGTGAACAATGACCCGACATCATTACAGAATGCCCAGAAAATGGCACAGCAATTCGGAAGGATGGGACAGGATGTGCAGTTCAAAGTCAATCTCAAGAACGAGTCCCAGGGAGTTAAGAAACCAATAGTCGAAGGAATACAATTCACCAAAAAGGAAATCACCGAGTGGTTCCGAAAATTCTAAATATTATTGTCCGATGAAATTAACGGATTTTATTTACAATATTGTCAATAGCCATAATACCAGCCTTGGTAATAATGCTGCATTCCCTTCAAGGGAAGATGTAGCATACGATTACCATGTCATTAAATGCCGATTTGAAGAGGTTATTGAAAATATCAATTCAGAGTTTGGTTATCTGCCTTCAACTGACGATGCCCTGTCTTTATTATCTGAATACGTGACACTTGCACAAAAGAAGGAAGAACCATTAAGGGACCAGTTAGAGACATTGGTCACGAATATCGTAAACGAGGCTTTGGCTACTCCACGGGAAACGGTTATTCTAAGGACAAGCCTGGTGAATAAAATCGAACCGTTGAATGATATCAGAGTAATGCCAGAGGACGATAATGACGGTAACAAGGAGTATTCTTTTGAGGATGTAGAGGAAATCGATTTGAGCAACAAGGCCATCATGAAGAGGAGATTTATAAATTCCCTCGTACAAGGTGTGTCATATAGCTTAATGCTCCAATATCTCGATGATGACAGGATTTATGAATGGGATGACGAATTGGTTGATATCTATTACAAAATCATCTATCTGAATGACTATCTCCTGTTTACCAAGAAAGAGAAGATTTCAGAAAAGAATCCACAGTTGGGTGCCTATGTGGATGTCGACCTCGGTGAAGGCGAGTTCAAGACTGAGATAGATGCCCAGGGTGTTATTTTCCCGTTCCTGCTTCAAGAGACATTCAGGGGTTTCTTTGAGCTATTCGGTTCTTATGGTTTGCCAGATGACAAGACAAAAGCAAACTATATCATCCATCGTGCCGATTTCCTTTTAGCGGAGGCTTGGGATTTAAGGTTAGGTGTGAAAATGTGGAAGGATATCGAAACATGCTATCCTGTATCACAGACAAGCTACTTACCTTATATCTTTACTGCAATAGTAGCACTGAAAGGTGACGAGTTCAATGATATGGTCAAAAACCTTCTCTGCCATACAAAGAAGGGTCAGGGTTTTGTTCAGAATATCGTGGATGATTTACAGTACGACCAAGACTACCAGCAGTTTAAGCAGGATATCGAATTGGCAAATCTGGAAAAGTGTCTTATCAACGACGAAGAAAAGTCAGATAATGACACCATATCAGAATCCAAGATGAGAGCTTGGGATGAGAAGTACTTGGAACAGCTTAGGCAGACCGCCCAGGATATATACAACAAAAGAGATGATATATGGGCAGGAAATGTAGTCAAGCATAAGATACAGCTTGAAGCAGGAGAGGACATTGGCGTATGGGCAAGTAACAGGGAGGTATTTGAAGAGGTCTTCCCAAACCAGAAAGATGCAGTGGCATTTCAACGTGATGGGTGGATTTGTTTGAGTATCGAAAAAGACTACAGCCCCAAGGAAATATATGACATCATAGAACACGAATTTGAGCATGCTTTGGATTCACGACTTTCAGGTTCTGAGAATATTTTCAACCAAGCACAGGTTGATATTAACAGTCTTGCAAGTAGTGAACCTGGGGAGACAATAGCTAATGATGTTGAAAAATCCGATTTGTTTGATAGTATACGCAATGTAATATACCGCTTGTGGATTAATTCTGAGAAGAATGCCTTTACGCAGGAGGTTATCAATGACAAGTCATATCTGAAAAGGTTGGCTTGGCAAATTGACTATATCGACAAGAAGGATGCAGATAAGAATGCCGACGTATGGTATCACTTCCAGCCTTTGCTTGCAAATAGGAAAAACTATACGACCAAGATGTCTCCAAGAGACATTAAAAGGCATTTCATCAGGCAGTCACGCCATAAGCTTGAACAATACAAGAAAACCATATTCCGCAAGAAGGGCTATGCCAAGATTAACAATTCCGATGAACCTTCGGATGAATATTATGTGTCGACCAGTAATGGAGAAGTGGTAGGTCCTTATACGTTCAGGGAGCTCCTGGATAACCAGAACCGTCTGAGTTTCGGTACCACAGACCCCAAGGTGTTCCAAAAAGGAACAAGAAAATGGCAATACCTCGACAAGATACTTATGCAGGACCCTGAGTATGCAAGGAATATGAAGGAAATGGAATTGGCGTTCAACGAATCCGAAGAGTCAAAACCGTTATGCTTACCTATATCCGAATAGTGAAAATTAGTTAACAATTGTTAAAAATAGGCAATCTTTTTGGTGGTTGCCTATTTTTTTTATACCTTTGCCGAAAAATTTTAGTTATGGTGTTATTAGATACAGAAAAGTACATCCAAAAGAATTATTCAGAAAAAGATGCCGACAAAATACGTAGGGTTCTGGGTAAAATCAGAAATACAGCACTCGATAGTGAGTGGACGGAGTATTGCAACAATGACAATGCCAGAGAGGATATTTTTGAAATGTTCATGTCAAATGCTGAGCAGTACATTAACCTTTCTTTACCAAATTGGGATAAGCTCAAAACAGTAAACGACTTCATTTCAGATACAGACAATTTCAAGTTCTCTGATGACTTCGAGGTATATAATATGATTACTGAAAAGCCGTTTTATGACATATGGACAAGCGAAATGGCTAATGAAATAATCGACTATTATCTTAATAATTGTTAATAAATTTGGTAATCCCAGATTTTATTAATACCTTTGCACCAAATTATTAAAACGAAGGAATATGAGAAAGGCATCAGTCAGAGAAAGAGCTGAATTGATGGGTTTATCAAAAAAGGATTTGGTAAACCTAATCTTGTCTAGCCGTAGGGATGAACATAAATTTATGGACACCCAATGGCATATAATTGAAATATACAAGAAAATCATATCACACAAAAAGGCAGTAATCACTTGTGAGTTCAAGCCAAAAATAGAAGGGTTAGGTAAAAATAAGACATTAACAGAGAAGAAAGAATTTACAGACAAACTATCAATAGACTCACTCAAGTATTTTGTGTCTAAGATGGTTTGGAATGACCCAGAATTTCAGGCAGCAAAAGAAAATTTCTACCACGTAGAATGGCCAAAAGAACATGAAGAATACCTTCAAGAAGTGATAGAATACGAAATCAAAGAATTCAAAAAGAAGAATAAAAAAGTTCCTAATAAAAAGGAAAGGGAAAAAATAATACACGAAGTAAAATCAAATGACATGAGTACTATGCCTTGTCTAGAGCCACGCTTGGTGCCTAAATTTGAAACATTAAAGGTAAAGGTGTATGGCAAGAAAGAAAAAACTGAATATGCAAGTTATTTTGAATTTCTGGACAATGTAGATGTTTGTACCCCTATTTGTAGATGCAGAGACAAAGTAGTAAGATATCAAGATATGAGCCTTGATAAATGGAATAGTATATAATGTATTTTTAACAATAATAACAAATGGAAGAAAAGAAAGTTTTGGTAATCGTAGATTTTCAACGTGATTTCTGCGACAAGAATGGGGCACTTTATGTGCCAGGGGCTGAGGAAGCACTTAAGAATATCCTCAAGTACATTGATGAGCACAAGGATGCCATTGACAAGATTGTGTTCACACTTGACTGGCATAGGCATAATGACAAGTCGTTTTCAGAAAATGGTGGACAGTGGCCAGTACATTGCCTACAAAACACAGAAGGTGCACGTATTCCTTGTGAGCTTCGTGACAAGGTTTATGAATATGATATTCCAAATGTAAGTATCAGGAAAGGTGATGTTCCAGACCATGAAGAGTATGGTGCCTTCGAGCGAGTTGAGATTGTAGACCCAAAACACATCATATGCCGAAGCTACAAGGGAAGTGATGATATCGTCTTTGATGATGAACACACATATGTCCTCTGTGGCCTTGCAGGTGATTATTGCGTATGGGAGACCTTCAAGAACATGATGAAGGCTGGACTTCGTATTCATGTCTTCAATGAAGGTATTTCATTCATCGGTGATGAGTTTGGCTATTTTGAAAGGTACCACAACGAGATGGGACAAGGACAAACAAAAAACACAGAAAAATGAGGATAGGTTTGATGTTGGGTTCTTTTGACCCTCCACATATAGGCCATGCTTACGCTGCCGTACAAGCACTTGAGACAGGCAAGATAGACCAGGTATGGTTAGTACCAGCATGGCACAACCCATGGAAAATTGACAGTTCGGCATTTGCTTTCAGAAGCCTCTGGACAAAGTTGATGGTCAGGGACATGAATAACAGCAGGATACGTGTCAATTGTGTTGAGGGGGACTTGCAGCCCCAATATACCTATCAGCTTATAGCACACCTCATCGAGCAAAAGCCAAAACACACCTTTTTTATCATTGGTGGGACGGATGTGGTGGAGGATATAAAAAAGTGGAAGAATTCTGAATATATTCTTGAACATTGTGAGGTGATTGGTGTGGACAGGTCTATCATCAACATATCGTCAACAAAGTTAAGAGAAATGTTAAAGAATGGTAAATCCACATATCCTTTCTTAACAAAAGAAGTAGAAACAAATCTAAAATTATATAACCCATTTAAAAACTATGATATATAGTATATTAGACACAGACCTTTACAAGTTCAGTATGTCTTATGCATACTTTACTTTATACCCTCTTGCAGAGGGTACTTTCAAGTTCAATGACCGCAACAAGGAGGATTGGCGTAATCATCCAGAGTTCCTTAAAAGAATGAAGAATGGTATTGACGAACTCTATCAGTATCATCTTAAATCAAAGGAGAAGGATTGGTGCATTAGGCACATTCAGTATATCCCACAAACATATTGGGAGTGGTTGGAAACATTCAGATTCGACCCATCCAAGATTAATTATTGGGTTGATGAAAATGGTGTTTTCCAATGTGAGGTTACTGATGTAATGTACAAGGTAACTCTCTATGAGATTGTCATCCTTTCTCTCTATTCAGAGATTAGAAATGAAATCCTCTATGGTAGTGAAGATGAAACCAAGGTTGCAAAGATTCTGATGGACAAAATCAACTATGCAAATGCTAATAATGTTCCATTTGCCGACTTTGGTACACGTCGTCGATTCTCTCCATTTACACAGGAGTTGTGTATTCAGACAATCAAGAAGCACTCAAATACTTGTAAGGCAACATCTAATGTTTACCTTGCTATGAAGTATGACCTTATACCAACTGGTACAATGGCACATGAGTGGATTATGTTCCATGCTTCTTGTTTTGGTTACAAACGTGCCAATTACCTTGCTCTTGAAGATTGGATTCAAGTGTTTAAGGGTGACTTGGGAACTGCCCTCATTGACACATATACAACAGATTCTTTCCTTAGAACATTGACCAAGCAACAGGCATTGCTCTTGCAGGGTTTCCGTCAAGATTCTGGTGATGAATTCGAGGTTGGTGAGAAGATTATTGCAAGACTCAAGGAGTTTGGCATTGACCCAAGGACAAAGGTGATTGTATTCTCAAATGCACTCGATATTAATAAGGCAAAGAGAATCAAGGATTACTTTGGGGGTAAGTGTAAGGTTGCTTTTGGTATTGGAACTAATATCACTTGCGACCCAGGTATTGAGGACTTCAAAGCACCTAACATTGTAATGAAACTCAGTAGATGCAGACTCTCTCCAAAAGACCCTTGGGAGGATTCTATCAAGATTTCTGATGACTTTGGTAAGCACATGGGTAACGAGAAGGAATTTGAGATTGCCAAATATGAACTTAAATTAACAATATAATATGTATAAATTTAACGTAGAAAAAACAACCGAGGCTCTGGTTCAGTGGATTAGAGAATGGTTTGACCATAATGGCAAGGACTGCAAGGCCGTATTAGGTATGTCAGGCGGTAAGGATAGCACTATTTGTGCTGCCTTACTCGTAAAGGCTCTTGGTAAAGATAGGGTAGTTGGCGTAATGATGCCAGAAAATTATCAGGGTTTGAACGATGCGGATGAAATCTGCAAAACTCTTGGTATTCAATGCATCGAAGCTTCTATTGGTAATATCGTAAGTAGTATTTATAACTCAGATATAAGAAGCATTGAGGGTAATTGCACGTGGAAGTTGGAAAACTTCTCAAAACAAGCAGAGACTAATATCCCTCCGAGGGTTAGGATGATTGTCCTGTATGCAATTTCACAGACAGTCAATGGGCGTGTGATAAACACGTGTAACCTTTCTGAGAATACAATCGGGTATGAAACCATTTTTGGAGACGGTGCTGGTGACATGTCACCACTTGGATGGCTTACTGTCACAGAGATTAAGCAGATTGGCCACTACCTCGGTCTTCCTTCTGAGTGGGTTGATAAAACCCCAGATGATGGACTTCCTAACAGCCACCCAGATGAAGAGAAGTTCGGTTTCACCTATGATTTGCTGGATAGGTGGATAAGAACCCCAAATTCTAAGTACACACAGGATGAGTTGGATGACACCAAGAAGATTCAGAAGATGTACGATAATAGTGCATTCAAGAGGGAACCAATGGCAACATTTACACTATCAAGTGATATGTTATATGTACCAGACCCAGAAGTAGCAAAACCAACAGTATAAGATATGGCAGAACTTAAGAATCAAGAATGTTACGATAAGGATGGAAAACCCATAGGATGGTTTTCAAGGTCCGTTGCCGTGGTTATGGCTACATTCGCCGTAGACAAAAATGGCAGGTTGTATATCCTTGCCTCCCAGAGGGGAAAGGGAACTCCAGACCCTGAACTGGTTGGACATTGGAATCTTTGTTGTGGTTATCTTGACTTTAACGAAAGTACCTTGCAAGCAGCCCAAAGGGAGACGTTTGAGGAGACAGGTGTTAAAGTTCCAGAGGTCTGTATCAAAGACGGTGGTTGGAATGATGACCCCAAGGGAGATAAAAGACAGAACATAACCCACAGATTCTATGCCATGCTTCCTCACCACATTGATGATTATACTTTTAGTCATAAGAACAATGAAAAGGATGAAGTTGGGGAAATCAAGTGGATAATGATTGATGATATTGACCAATACGAATGGGCTTTTGGTCATGACGAAATCATCAAGAAATTCTACAAGGAACTTGTTAGTTTTAAGTAATAAAAAAAGAGTCTCGTTTTTGAGACTCTTTTTTATTTTTTAGTATTTGGTAACAAAGGGGCTGTTACCTCCTGCCCTCTTGTTCCTGATTTTATTATCAGGTCTTTCACCACCGTTATCTTCGTTTCCAAGGATATTATTGATAACTTCTGTTACGATATTTCTGATATTCTGCTTAGACTCGGCTTGCATGTCAGGCATTCCACCATCATTGCCACCATTATCTTTAACCATACTCTTAGCGTACTTAAGTACCGAAGCTTGGTCCTCAGTGCTAAGCTGTCCAAAAATATCGTCGATTTCCTGGTTTCCACCATCAGTAGGCATTCCTTCGCCACCGTCAGGAGTATCACCCATTCCACCATCATCAGAAGGCATCTCACCACCCATAGGGTCATCACCCATACCATCCTCACCTACATCTGGGAGTTGTGGGCCACCCATTGGGTCTGAATCCATACCGCCATCCATAGGTGGCATTGTGTCACCCATTGGATTGGCATTTGGAATTTCAATAACATGGTGCTTATCCTCAGAGATTACTGCAACTTTTTTTTTAAAAGTTTCATAACACTCTCAACGATAGCATCTGTATCGATGTTCTTAGGGTTAATCTCGAATGGAGCATTGCTACCGATACCCTGTCCGTATGGCTGTTCACCCTCAACAGATGAATCGTTCATGTCATACTGACCGTCCTTCTTAGGGTTAGTGTTCTGTGGAAGTGTCATTACCTTCTTCTGGAATGCAGGATGCTTACCCCATACGTTTGGAGTGTTATCCTCCTTCATCATAGCCTTTTTATAAGACTTTGATTCGATAACCTCAATTTCATCGTCATCGTCTTCACCAGCACCCTCGTCAGCACCTTCGCCAGCACCTTCATCGGCACCCTCATCAGCACCTTCGTCAGAACCACCCTCATCATTATAGAGAGGTTCATCATCATACTTGTCATCCTGAATAGCATCAAGGAGCATATCAAGCTTAGATTCCAAAGAAGCAAGTCTTGATTCTACGTCACCTCCTGCCTCTGGAGCTACCTCTGGTTCGCCACCAAGCTCACCTTCTGGTTCACTTTCTGGTTCAAGTTCTGCAACAGGGTCTTCACCACCAAGCTCACCCTCTGGTTCACCTTCGCCACCAAGTTCGTCACCCTCACCACCAAGGTTGAGCTCATCGTCAGAAACATTGCTGTCAAGGTCTTCGATTGCCTCAGATACATTGGCTTTCTCCTCGAATGGGGCTGTATCACCAGGGCCGTCTGTGCCAGGCTTTGGGGAATTCTGGTTGTCGGTATTATGAAGTGCTACATCTTCGTTTACCTCGTTAGGTGTCTCAGTCTTCTCTGCCTCACCACCATTTTCCTCTGCAACGGCATTCTCAGTCTTATTCTCTACTGGCTTGCCGAAACCTGTGTTCTTACCGATTTCAGTACCATGTGATGTGTCGATATAGTCAGGGTTCTCTCTTGAAGTAAGAGGGGTTGTAGTAGATTCGTTTACAGAAGGCTTAATATTGAATGGAGCACCAGCACCACCCTTGATTTCCTTGCCGTTATAATCCTTTACCTTCTCTTCTCCAGTCTTTGCCTCAGACTTTGGTGCCTCTGAATTCTTGTCAGTATCCTTGCCCTTGACAGCCTCAAACTCCTGTTTGCATTTGCCACCTGTGCAAGAACCGCTTTCCTGAATAAGACTTGCATTACGCATAATCTCCTTCTGTCTTGCGATTTCAGCTTGCATCTTCTTGGTGCCTTCTACTACAACTTCTTTAGCTGCATCGATGTCCCAAGCCTCTGCAATAACCCTCTTAGACTTGTCAGTGCATTCCTCGTTGATTTGAATAAGCTTTTGACCAAGGGACTTCTGGGCAGCAGCGAATGACTCAAACATATTGTCCTTTCTATTTCTGAAACCGCCAATATAGTTGAAGTTTTCAGTTACAAGCTGACCATTTGCATCCTTTGCCTTCTTGATAAAGTAGCTGGTTCCCTCTCTTACAATACCATAGACATTACCATTGGCATCCTTCTTGGTATATTCAACAGAAGAGTAAACGGGAGCCTTACTTTCAGTGAGGCCATAGCCCATAAGAGCTTTCATTCTCTTTAACTGAGCATTTTCTTCGATAATATTTGCCATGTTTATATTATAATATATAATAATTATTCCAAACCCATTTGCTGATAAAGATTGCCTTGAAGTTCCATTGGCTTCATGTTCGGCTTGTTCATATTCACCTTACCAGGGGAGTTGTTAAACGATTCGTAAGGCTTCACAAAGAAAGCACTGTACGTTCCATCTTCTTTCACTGGGGCAGCAAGACAATACTTTTTGCCCACCAAATCCGATAATGCCTGTAGGTATTGCACCAGATATGTCTTACCGTTGGTGATGTCCGTCATGTACTCGCCATGTGCTTCGACGAAGTTTTCAAGCTTCTCCTTGTCATCACCAATCCTTTCAAGCCTGTCTTTCAGAAATCTGTCCTCAAACAGTCTTAACTGCTTATCTGTTATACAAATATTCGGCATTCCTTATTATATAAATATTCAGCGATTTCAAAAATATTTAGGTATTTACCTCCAAAGGTGACATCTCACCTAAGTTCATGTCAGGGGTAATAGGTATTACTTTATCGTCTTCGTCGGCTACAAAGTTGTTGACCACATCCTCTATTATCATTGACAATGTTCTTTTTATCGATTCCGCAAGCCTGACATTAACTTGATATTCGGATTCTATGTTGAATACCCAAGGATATTTTTCTACATTCCAAAACCTATACGTCCTCATATTCTTCCTGTAGCCACAGGAAAAGAACTTTTCTATCAGATTAGGGTCATTGGAAGTAATTATCCTTTTCGGTATGCGGTCACGACCGCTTGTGTCCCCGTAGCGAAGTCTGTGTTCGCTTAATTTGATGATTTCGTCTACCAAAGCCCCTGATGAGGTAAGAGACAGCTCAACGGTGCCGTTTTCCATGTACGCTATGACTGCGGTCACTGAGGCTTTCTTTTTATCAAGTCTCCTTTGATTCGCAGCAGCTATGTCCGCATCAAGCTCTGTATTTGCCTTCTTCTCAGCAGAAGCCAATCTCTGAATGGTAATCCTTCCATTGGACCTTGCAGAGATTTCAGCAGCAATCTGTCTGAATTCTGGTCCGTGTGCCTGTCTCGGACAATACCCATCCTTATATGTGTAGTAGTGGCACATCTCGTGTATCAAGGTATTCTCCATTGCACCCTCCGTCCAGCTATAGTTACCGTTAAGGGCAATCACAGGGGCACACATCTGAACAAAATACTTGGCTGTGACCACATCACCAGTGTACCTATTATACATACGGCCAGAAGACTTAACGCCAAGACCAGGGGCTTTCATACTAAACCATCCGTAAGTTCTACCACGACTGCCTTTTCCAGTCGTGAAGACCTCAAATTCACAATGCCCCAACGTACCCCCGAAAAGCTCCCTATTGAACTGGTTGTATTTTGCTGCCATCCATTCTACGGTTGGCTTGATTTTCTGACCTTCCATTAAATTGAATTGATTTTATCATATATCTGTGCCTGAAGTTCATACAGCTTGTCAATATACTCGCCTCTTCTGAGGCACTTATAGACAATATTCCCTTCTGACATTTCGCCATTTTTCTCAAGGGATTTCTTACGATATTCTGTTAGTTTCCCTATAAGAGAGTCGATTTTTTCACCAAGAACTTCAATCTGATGAAGGTCTTCCGTCTGGGAGAATAACGTTTCATAGTCTTCAATCTTTGTCATAAGCTTGGATGCTATCACTTTTATTCTCTCTCTTTTATCCCCAATAGGCTCAAAGTCTTCTGCATTAGGCTTCTTTACCCATTCATCCTCTTCAAGGTCATAAATGGCTGTGCTTTCAGTCTTTGCATTGACATCCTGAACATATAACTCAACAGGAAATCCCATTATCTCCAAGTTATCGTGAGTATCATTCCAGTCTTTTTTCTTCTCGTTGAAATAATCTTGAACAAAGTCCTTGTTTTTATGTATCTTTTTGAAGTCAACAACCAAGTGAAGGTCAATGTCAGAAAAAACACTCCAATTGTAATTTGCTATTGAGCCTACGATGAGAACAGTCTCAGGCTTTACCCAATTAATATCCACCGTATCCCAGAAGTCATCGGCAATTTCAAGTAACTTGTCCCTTACTCTGAGATTGAGAGTACCGTCAGCTTCCCATATGTCTGCAAGGTCATTATGGAGGTCAAAGGAACTGAGGCTTACTTCACTCGCCTCAACCTCTGTCTCCAAGTTCTCACAGATATGTGCATTGGGAGAGATTGGACCTTTTTCAAATCCAATCTTGTACCTCATCTTTATCTGATTCTCAAAGTCCTTATTTTCAATCTTATCCATGGAAAAATACAATATATAATAAATATTTAACATTTTTTTATATTTTCCAATTTGGTAATTCGGATTTTTTTCGTACCTTTGCAAACGAAAACTGATGTCAATGTAATTTGACTCTAAGTTTAAGCGAGATTTCACATTTTTTGTTAACACAACAAAACATGGCAAACATTGAAAAAGCGGTGCACATAGCACCCGACTTTGCTCCGATTACGGATGAGCAAATAACCAAATTCTTTGAGGGTTCCGACCCTACAGAGAGAATCGTGAACATCGAATTACCCTACAATTCGGCAGATGCAGAAATTGTATATTATGATGCAAACGGTCAAAAAAGGTTAATGAAACAACCTTTCAAGCCCTTTTGTTGGGCAAAGAACTCTGCCTGTATCCGAATGTGCCAAGGTAACAGGCATGAGTTGAAGAAGAAAATGGATGAGTATCATATCGGTGTGAAGGCGTTATATACCTGCACTGAAAGTAATCCTCACCCCCATGACAAATTGTATAATGGCTACAAATACATGTTTTATGCCAAGAATAAAATGTCAATGGGAAAATTCAACAACTTCTTCAAAGAGGTTGGCACACCATTAAGAAACAAGAAGAGGGACGAAAACGATGCTTCGTCACAGGAGTTTATGACCCTGCAACCCGTTGAGCTCTTTATGATTGAGAGTGGCAAGAGGTTCTTTAAGGGTTATGATGCCTATGATGATGTACACCGACTCGCCTTCGACCTTGAGACCACAGGTACTAATCCAAGAAGACACCGTATTACACAGATAGGTATCAGGGATAACCGTGGCTTCGAGAAAATCATTAACATTACTGGTTCAACACCAGAAGAGTTAAGGGCCAATGAGCTTAAGGCAATCATTCAGTTCATACAGATTGTATCTTATCTTTCGCCAGATGTGATATTTGGTCATAACTCAGAGAATTTCGACTGGGACTTTTTTATTGTAAGGTGCCAGATGCTTGGGTCTGATTTCACTGAGTTATCAAAGAAGTATTTTGCGGAAGGTATCTACAAGAAGAAACACCCTACAACTCTTAAATTGGGTAGTGAGGTAGAGACCTATTTTGCTACGGTAATTAAGTATTTTACTGTGGTAGACTCTATCCATGCTGTTCGACGAGCAATGGCTACTGATTCTTCGTTTGAAAAAGCAAGCTTGAAGTATGCCACCAAATACCTTAAGCAAAATAAGGCTAACCGTGTTTATGTGGATGGAGCAATAATTTCAAAAACTTGGTCCATCACAGAGCCTGTGTTTGCCTTTAATGACACCAATGGTGATTGGTACAAGGTAACAGACGAAAAGCCCTTACAGGACGGATATGAGATGGTTTCGGGTAAGTATATCGTTGAGAGATACTTGCTTGATGACATTTGGGAGGCTGATAAGGTGGAGTTGACGTTGCATGAAACAGACTTTCACCTAACTAAGATTATGCCTACAACATTCCATCGTGTAACTACGATGGGTACTGCTACGCAATGGAAACTGATTATGCTTACTTGGGCGTATCAGAATAACCTTGCTGTGCCTTCACTTTCCAAAAACAAGAAGTATACTGGCGGTCTCTCACGACTATTGGTAACTGGCTTTATGCAGAACATCTGCAAAGCTGACTACGCCGCACTTTATCCGACAACGGAGATAACATGGAATATCGAGCCTGATACTGATATCATGCACGTAATGATACCTATGCTTAAATATGTATTGACGTGCCGAGAACACGAGAAGGGTTTGAAGAAGAAAACAGAGAAGGAAGCGGAGAATCTTTACCATCAATTGGAAAAGATGTTGGAAGATGCACCTGAATTTGCAGTTATAAGTGATGAGCGAAAGAAAATCCTTGCTGAATTCTTTAAGCATGATAATGCTCAGTTAGTGTGGAAGAAGCTTGCTAATTCACAGTTCGGTTCGTTGGGGTGTCCAGGTGTATTCCCATGGGGTGACTTGAAAGCTGCGGAGAAGACTACTTGTATTGGTAGAATGCTGCTTAGGGTAATGATTTACTACCTTAAGAGTATCGGTTATGTCCCTATAGTTGGTGATACCGATGGATTTGACTTTCAAATGCCTGAAACATTTAGGTATTCCAAGGAAAATCCATATATCGGAAAGGGTCTCAATAGGTATAGCAAAAAAGGCAAGGAATATACAGGTGCCGAAGCTGACCTAACTGAGTTTAACGACATCTATCTCACAAAGTCTTATAATGGCTCCAAGGATAATCTCTCGGCAAATGAGATAGATGAATATGTATTATCTTCTATCAACTTGTCAAGAAAGAACTACTTATGCTTAATGCAACGTGATGGTTCCATTAAAAAGGTGGGTAACACTATGAAGTCCCGTAAGATGTCTGGTTATCTCCAGAAGTTCATTAACAAGGCTTGTGACCTCTTGATTCAGGGTGATGGCGCAGGGTTCCTAAAGGAGTACTATATGATGATTGACAATATCTACAATTATCGTATTCCTGTCAGGGATATTGCCTCAAAGGGTAATATCAAAAAGTCGCTTGAAGAATATAAGGAGGGTTGTAAAGAGCTTACCAAGTCTGGTGCGAAGAAATCAAGACAGGCGTGGTATGAGCTTGCCATTGAAAATAATCTTGATGTACATCCAGGTGATACTGTATATTACGTGAACGTAGGTTCCAAGAAAGGTGATAATGATGTTAAGAAGATTGTTCATAAATTCGTAAAAAATCCTGTCAACCCTTCTGAGGAGGTTGAATTGACAGGTAGAATAAAAAGCACACTTATCAAAGCTGAGTGTGCAAAAGAGGGTATTGAATATAAGACACTTAAGACCAGCGATATTAATAAGAGGGTCAAGAAGTACATTGTCAGGGAAGAGGAGGAAATTATCAACAATTGCAGATTGGTTGATAATGAAGTTCTTGAGAGTGACAAGGATTTACTTTGTTCGGACCTTGATATTGAGTACAATGTTACCAAATACATCACTCAATTCAATAACCGAATCAAGCCTACACTTGTATGCTTTGATAGAGAAATAAGAGACCGTATTCTTATTGCCAATCCTGCTGATACTCCAAGTTGGACCGAGGAACAGACGAAACTTGTTCATGGTCAGCCAATGAAGGAGGGTGATGAAGACACCTACGAGGCACTAATGACTCCAGAACGAAAGGAGATTGAATTCTGGCTCAGTATCAACGAGAGACCTCCTTTTATTGAAGAGTGTGGAATTGATTGGGATAAGTTGGTAGAGGAATACCACGAAACCATCAAGAGAGAAGAAGACGAACTCTTCCAGTCTGAGAACGAGAAATACCTTGATGCATTAAAGGAGATTACCACGGAAGAGGTGGAGGATTTCTTGGATGAAGGTGATATACCAAAAAGGATTTTGGAAATTGTCACTTTATCACCAAAGGATATGTGTTTCTATTTCAATCTTATTCCTGACATGAAGCCGACTACTGGTGGCTATGTCTTTGATGACATTCAAGTACCAGAAGAGGTAGATGAAATGGAGGAGAATTTGGATTTTAGTTATCAGTAGTTTGTCTGAAAATAAACGAAACAATGACAAAATCTTAAATAACGTTAATTTATTTGTTCATTTCAAAAGTTCTTTGTATCTTTGCAATGAAATTAAAGCATTAACAATAAACCAGAAATCAAATGGAAGTAAATAACATCGAATTAATAAAGCCATTCATTAATGGTAATGAGGGTGAGTTTTATCTTTTACAGTTGATTCATCGCTCAAAGGACGGATTAACCAAGTTTGACAGTGATGGCAAGAAGTTCTATAACAAGACAATCAAGTCTTACTATGTGACTTCTCCAGAGTATCTTGACCGTAAAATGGACGAGATTAAGGAACTGTGCCATTTGTTCAACGCAAGGGCCTATATCAATCTGAACAAGAAATCAAGAAGACAGGTAGCTTTAAAAACCATTGAGAATATAGCCCATTATTTGTCGGCTGATGATTACACTAAGAATATCCCAATGATTGATGCTGCCTGTGGCCAGACTGGTGCCTGTGACAAGAATAAGTCATGGATTGTCGACATCGATACCAAGAATATGGAGGTAGTGGATGACATCAAACAGATGATAAACAGTGTGGAACCTTTCTATGCGGAAGATAAGATTCTGCTCACTGTACCTACAATTCATGGGTATCATCTCATTTCTAAGCCTTTTAATAAGGCAAAGTTCAATGAGATATACAATAAGAAGTATCCAGAAGCACTGGATATTCACGACAATAACCCGACAATCCTCTATGCACAAACCAAAGACTGAACAACATGATATTCTCAAATTTAGAATCTAAATGTCTGTATTACAGAGGGTTAACTGATTACAGACTAATGCCTAACGGCTATATTCTTGTGATGATAGATGGTAAGAATTTTTCTACCCTTATTAAAAACAAGTTCGAAAGGCCGTTTGATGATTGGTTCATTGAGGCCATGAACCTGACTGCTATTCATCTTTGTAAGAAGATACAGAATGTAGTTGGTGCGTATGTTCAAAGTGATGAGATTAGCCTTGTCATTAAGGATAATACATTAATATCAACGCCTTTTGACGGGAGGTTATGCAAGTTGCTTTCAATCATTCCTTCTATTGCAACTGCCTATTTCAACAAACTCATGATTGGCAGGATTATAAAGAATAATCCAGAACGATTCACTTGTGAAATCCAAGATATGCCAGACTATGTGTTTGATTGCAAGGTTTGGTCTGTTCCAAATGCCAATGAAGCAATGGCATGGTTTCTATATAGACAGATTGATTGCATCAAGAACTCAAAGAATCAGTTCTGTCAAACTTATCTGAGTCACAAGAAGTTGTTAAACCTTGATTCTGATGCACAAGTTCAACTCTGCATAGATGAAACAGGTAAGAATTGGAACGATATTACAGATGACAAGAAATACGGTCGGATTCTACACAAGAAAGAAGTAGTGCTTGTTACTGAGAAAGGAGTTCCATATACACGGAACAGATGGCATATTGTTTCAAAACAATTAATAGACATTGAGTTCAGAAATGAATTAAATCAGATTTGGTTCGCCGACAATGATATTTAACGTTAAAAAGTGTTAAGAAATTTGGAGTTTTCAAATAAAGTTTGTATCTTTGCATCAGAAATCAGAAATAATTCTGATGACAACTACAAAAATTAGAAAATTATGAGAAAGTTTTTTGACACAATCGGAAAAATCTGTTTTGGAATTTTTGCTGTTTGCTACAGTGTGTATGCATGGGCAGTACAATTTCCTTATTATGTAGGCAAAGTGATTATCACTGGTAATGTGTAAAAATAATAAATCCACAAACCTTTATGGCTTGTGGATTTTTTTATAGTGTATTTGGTATAAAACTTAATCTGAATCCTGTGGATGAAGACGGTGCCTTCGTACCATTCTGTGTGAGTGTTGCTGCAAGACCAGCCGATACTGTATTAATAGCTGCGCCACCTACACGCATAGACCTCAAACCGAAATCTGTATTGACACGCACATTGTGTTGGTCTGTATAGTACTGTTCCGAACTACCGCCATTAGCGACACACCAAATGTCACCATCTTCACCAAAGAAGATTTCCTGAATGTATCCGTCGGCCCTAGCCTCAGTACCTACATATCGATAACCAGTAACATCATCACTATTCCATGTACTTGGGTCATCTGATACATAGACTTTACTTTGTCCCGTATCACCAGATTCAACTATAAGGCTAATACCGTCCACGTTTTTCCAGATATGGCCGAATGGATTCTCAACACCTCTATACCTTGGAACCTTTACAGTTACCCAAGAAGCACCTTCGCCACTATAAGAAACATACTCAACTTCACCAGTACCGTTGCCGAGAGAATCGGTTACGCCTACAGGTACAAAAGCACTATTACTATTAAATGTCGTAATAGCAGTGTAATTGACAGTTGTTACACCTGCGCCAAGGCCACCCGTCTTGATACCGCTAACCGTTGTGACTGAATCGAATGTTTTCTGTGTGTATCTTGTAGCATATTCTACGACAAACAACCACCATAAGACTTTATGTTGTTGGTATGTATAAATGTTCCATTCATAAGTTGAAGGTTTCCTTAACCTTGCTGCCTTACGGCCAGAGTCCATACCCATATGTGTTACAGGCAAACCAAGCTGAGAGTTATATGCCGAATCGTTAGATGCGGTATTGTTACCACCCCTATATCTTGTGGCTGTGTTTTTTACAGAGGCCAATTTCCATTCTGATGAATGGCTTGTACCGCCTGTTGCATCACTGCCTCTGTCTATCGTAGCTTCGTATGCCGATACGTAGGATTTCTTTACATGCTTATAACCATCTAAAGGAACCTGAGAGAGCATAACTGACTGAGTATTACCGCTTTCAGAGAATTTCCACCAGAACTCAGGTAATTCAACCATAACTTGTCCAAGGGAGCCATCAAGGGTTTCTTCTGTCCAACCACTATCAGGAAGGTATTTCACCACGTCCCCATGGTCATTCAAAAGACAGCCTTTCATCTGAGATTGAATTGGAAGTGTAGCATGGAGGTCCATGTTACCTATTCTGGTACAATCAGGGCTTGTCGCTGTTTTATCCCATTGTACACCATAGGCATATAAGGATTCAACAGGAACTTCCGCAGAAGGTGATTCAGCTTCAATTTGAAAATGCCAAGGAATTGAAGCCTTTTCGACTATCACATAAGAATAGGTGTGACCGTTGAGGGTTATTAAACCAGAATCACAACCTATGATGATGCCATCACTTCCAGGATGTCTGACAACTAAATTCCTAATACCAGGAACGGCATAAAGATAGTATTTGTCAGCATCAAGGAATGTTGTGCCTTTTGAATAATTTGATGTTAATATCTTGTTTGAATCAGGGAAGCTCTCAAACACGCTTTGTACGTTTGCGGTACTTGGCTTAATGGAAACGACACCACCATAAACCAATGGAGTGTTGTTAATGACATTTGCATCTTGACTTTCCTGAGTGGTAATTGTCCTAATCTGACGAGCTACGGTATTAGTGAGTTTAACATTAATACCCCATTGACCTGCTATCAATTGGTTACGTGACCTGAAACATTGAAGGGTACCAATACCTACAGAGAGTGTACCCATATCGGTTGGCTCCATTACAAGCTCAAAGCCATCAAGTGTAACTTCCTTAATACCAATACCATACGGTAACAGAATCCAAAGATAATCTCCTGTTGATGTTTCTACGTTAGCTTCAAATTCATCTTCTGTTGTAAGAATGTAATCCAACTGAGGTGAAGAACCAGTTGTCAGGGCTGCATTTGAATCAGCAGCCAGGCAGCACACATTAAGAGACAATATTTCTTGCAGTCTTATATTGGATGCTTCCGAAGGCACGAATTCGAGCACATATTGCTCTTTTGCGCTGGTAATGACAACACTACCACTATAAGCCTGTGTTGTTCCTGTGTAGAGTGATGTGTAGGTATAATCTTCAATCTTAGTTACACTGACATTACGTACAGGAGAAGATATATTGAAAGAGTATTTAGGTAAAGTTACGGTAGTATTCCCAACTGTTTCGGTAACTTTCTCAACCTTGAAATTGGTATTACATGCTGGAAGTGCATAACTTGCCCTTATCGCCACCTCATTCAACGCATCTGACATATTAGTATTCCCAGAAAGATAAGGGACTTGTGTTGAATAGTGAGATTCATCGTTAGCATCACCACCTAATGTGATACCCATAGCGTTTCTTAAGGAGTTCAAGGCTGCATCACTCGAAAAAGATGCAATGTCACCCTGTGCGTTCTTTATAAAGAGTTTTTCGTGATTAGGTTTCAAGCCAATGGCTATTTCACCTTCCATAAGCTCAGAAGCATTAGTGAAGGTGGTTGCGCTTGGATTACGATAAAACTGAATATGTTTCCTATTACTTGGCATTTGCACAATTAAATATATATAATAAATATACCAAACTGGCATTACCTACAAAAAAATCCCCACCTCAAGGATGGGGATGGCTAAGAAAGGAATGTGTTGTTATGAATATTTATGGTTATTTCGGTTCTTTTCGTTTCTTCTTCCTGCCATAACCTAATTCTGGATAGTTCTTCTTGATATATGCTTTGATTTTGCGGATACGATAGTCGCTGTTGTTGATTTTGTACTTTTCGTCGAGTTGTTTCAAAGTATAACCCTCCGAATAATCTACAAAAAGAAGGTAATCGTCTGAAAATGAAAATTTAATATCTGCCATCATTACTGCAAGGTCCACAGAATCATCAATCAAACCTTCTTTAGTTGAAAACAATGCCTCGTGATATTCTCCGTCATGCTTGTATTTCTCCCTGGCATAAAAGCAGTTTCGTAACAAAGCGTTCTTATAAAGATTACAAAAGTAGCCCTTACCCTGCTTGACGGTAATTAGCTGGTCACTAAGAGCTTCTACCATTCTGAGTATTCCTGTGTGGAATATGTCATCATTAAGTGTTTGTTTACCTTCCGTAAACTTCTTTGTCTCTCGTATGGCAATATCCTTGAGTTCGTAATAATAATAAGTCACAAACTCGTATACTGTCAATACGCCAATTACGGTTTTCTTCTTCTTTTTCGACTTTTCCATGTTGTTGCTGTTATGAATTAAAAATGAGTTTTCTCTCGTCCTCCATATATAAATACTTATGGGTTTTTACATGTGAAAAGAAAAGGGGACAGTTTTACGGAATTAGTGAATAATGGTCAAAATATCAATTTATGATTTTTTCTTGATACTCAACCGTTTGAAATAAAATGATATAGACCCAAAATGTTCAACATCTTTTATGAAGATAATTTGATTTTGAACAAAAGTGTATTTCGATTTTTTTTGTTTATTATTGGATGTTGTATATATTTTAAACGTAATGAGCAAAACGATGGTTTCAATAATTATACCGACATACAATAACGAAGACACAATTGCCAGGGCATTGACTTCTGTTGCAGCACAAACTGTCCACGACTGGCAGATTGTGGTAGTGAACGATTGTTCTACTGACAACACCGTCAAAGTGGTTGAGGATAATTTCAAAAGATACTACAAGGATAAGATTAAGATTATCAACAATCCAGTGAACGTAGGTGCTGGCGTGTCCAGAAAAGTAGGTGTGGATAATGCTGATGGCGAGTTTGTTATATTCCTCGATTCGGATGACTACCTCGTTCCAGATTGTCTTGAGATGTCACTAATGCTACAGCAACAATATGATTCAGATGTAGTTTACACAAGTATTACGATTGTTTACGACAAAGACCATGTACGCACACTTGACGTACCTAATCTTATAATGGAAGGTAAGATAAGTCCGTCTTTACATATTAACTATCCCAAGAAATGGCTCACAGGCAAGATGTTCAGGACTGAGTTGATGAGGAAAACACCTATGTCCCCTAATAGGATAGGAGAGGACACCAATACACTCTTTTGCGCTTGCTATCTGGCCAACAAGGTAAGAAGCTGCCCTTACAGTGGATATATCCACGTTTACAGGCCTGGTTCCTTGCTAGGGTACGGAGATGATAGACCATTCTATTACTATTGTGTAAGTACCTACTGTGATTTTGATATGGTTAATTTCATTTACGACAAAGGGGACTACGACACATACTACCTCATGCTCCAAATTCCTTACATCAACTATCTAAGTCATGTTGAGAAAATCAAGAATGGTGAATTCAAAGCAGAGTTGGAACAGGAAGAGTGTAAGAAAATGTGGGAAGAGATTTGTAAGTGGTTTGAATCACGTAGAGAAGAAATTGAAGAGAAATGCCATATAGATGATGTACTGAAAAAACTTGGTATAACTCGAAATTAAATATTTATTAAGGCATGACACAAGACGAATTTTTAGAAAAATTAGAAAAAGAGCTAAAAGTAATCGACATACTAAAAAAGAGACTAGATATGGCAATAAGGTCATTGGACAGGTTATACGAGAAGAGGTCTCAGAGTATCACAGAACTACTAAAGCTCAGTCCTAAACGAAAGTACAGGATTAATTACAGGGTTAAGGAACTTGGTACCAATGTGACCAAAGATGGTTTTTTCTATGCAGTCGAATTCAACAAGAAAACTGAGAATTTCGTTGTGAGGCTTAAGGGAATCAAACGAAATGGGGAGCCATCAAAGATAGTGGAACCTATAAATGAAGCGATAGCGATAACCGACATAATTAATATTTCGATATTGAACTGATGACGAAAAAATAGAGGGGATTTAGTAATACATGATGTTTTTTTATTTTAATTATCCAAAAAATAGCATCATTTAGCGTGTTTCAGGCTGAGATAGCCTCAACGATGCTATTTATATTTGATTTTAAGGATTAAAGACGATGATGATTTTTGGCTTGCAATGATGTTGTGAAACATGTAGTGCAAGATTTTTAAAGAAAGATGCAAAGGTATGGCATAGGCTGCTGAGAGAGCACCCTATGTCTTTTTTTATGTGTGTTTCCACAAAAATTGCCGTATAGTATGTTATAGTTGTAACCCATGGGATTCATAACAACTTAACAACAATTAACAATTATGGCAGACACAGAGACAATCGAGAAGCACTACTATACGGAAGGTAGTAGGGACAATTCTGCTCTTTGGGCAGCACTTATGTCAAAGGGCAACGAGAGCAACAATGCCTTGGAAACAATGGCAATGATGAACAACGGAGGCTTCGGCGGTGGTGCATGGAATAACCCTCTCATGTACATTATGTATATGTGGTTATTCAGGTACATGAACGGTAATGGCTTCGGAGGTAATGACAGCGAAGGACTTAACTGGAACAACAGGGCACTTGGTCAGATTCAGGCATCCATCGACAACAACCACAACGCAGACCTGACAATGGAGGCTATTCATGGCAATGCAAATGCAATCCATGAGCTTGCACAAAGCATTGGTGTAAACTACAACACAATGTCACAGGCAATTTGTGGTATCAAGACAGCCATCGAACAAGTGGGTGCAAGTGTCGGATTCAGTTCCGAGAGGGTAATCAACGCTATCAATTCTGGCGATGCAAACCTTATCAACGCTATTCAGACAAGTGCATGTGCAACACAGAAGGGTATCCTTGAGATGGGTTACAACAGTCAGCTTGCAACAGAAAGACAGACCAACCTGTTAGGTAGTAAGATAGATGCATTCATGGCTGGCAACCAGCTTCAAACTTGCGAACAGACCAATGTACTTCAGAATGCAGTAAACTTCTCTACCAATGCACTTATGAATGGTCTCAATGAAAACAGACAGGCTATTTTGAATAGCTTCTCTAATCTGAGCTACATTCTTGCTCAAGACACCTGTGCCGAAATACAGGCTGGCAAGGATAATACACAGAGAATCATTGATACACTCAATGCTCATTGGAGCCAGGAACAGTCACTCGCACTTGCTGATGCAAAGGGTCAGATTAGCAACATGCAACAGACACAGACACTTCTTGCAGCTATCAACAAGACCGCAACACCAACAACTTAATCACACTTTAGCCACCTATGACCACTTTGATTGTAGGTGGCTATTAATTTAATCATATTACGCTATGGCATTCAAAGACTTAAAAATCGGTGGGACATTATACATCCTCAATAAAGATTCTCTCGAATTAAAGAAAGTCAAGGTAACGAACATTACCGTACCGCATATCGAAAACAAAGTAAACAGCCTTACTCAGATGGTTGTGGATATAACCGTGGATTCCAATGGTAAACCCGTAACTTATGTGGTTCCAGACAACCTCTCAATCACCTTCTGTGGGCAAGAAATGCTTACGTATGATAAACCACTCCTAATCGAAGAAATAAAGGCTACAAAGGCCTTAAATGAACAGACAGTAAGCATGTACAACAAAGCCACGGAAAATATTTCAAAATGTGATGTACTCATATCTGATTTAGATGATGCCTACAGGGAGAAGAAAGCCAATGAGGAAAGGTTGGATAGGCTTGAGAAAATGATTGAGGGATTAATAAAGAGCTTGGGCAACTAATGCATATTTTCGGATGAGATACTATTTATTATATATAATAAGATAATTTTTAGTATTTTTTACATGGAAAATTCAAAAAAAGTCGTTTTAACAGAAGCTCAGTTAAGGGCTATTGTAGAACAGTGTGTCAACGAGGCTGTCGAGGAAGGACTTGGAAGTTGGCTCAAAGGTGCATTCAATAAGATTGGCGGTGATGCTGGCAGGGCTGCTAAGACAGCAGGTAATAACATGGCTCAGTTCGCTCAGAGAACAGCAGGTGGCGTTAAGAATGCTGCACAGAGAGTTGGTCAGGGTGTAAGAAACTTCGGAAGCCGAATTGATACAGCTATGGACAATGCTATCGACAAGTATGGCATGAAGATGCAGAACGGTGCCGAGGCTGTAGGCAACGCTGTTAAGGGTGCTGGACAGAGAGTTGGTCAGTATGCTCAGTCAGTTAATCAGGCTGGTCAGAATGCTTCTAACGTTGCTGATATTCAGGCTGCAATCAAGACTATCAACGGTCTTGCTCAGAGGGGTCTTATCAAGCCTTTTGCTGCAAACATGGTTGTAGGCAACATGCAGAAAGCTATTCAGCAAATCCAAGGCGGTCAGCAATAATCTATTGACTGAATGAAACAAAAAAAAAGGAAGAGAAACAAATCTCTTCCTTTTTTTATGCAGTACCATAATATACTCCGTTGCTTATTCTGTCACAGGCATCTGCTCCACCTTTTATGAACAATGCAGATAAATCTCCCCTACAATGGTTTATGTCTATGATTTTATTTATCAGGACAAGAACTTGTTCAGGGGTCATGTCACTATTATAGGTAGCAGCAGCATCCATAATAGGTTCCAATCCATAATCACTGTATGGAGGTGTGTCTGTACCACTGTCAGACCAGTCAATAAATCCTATGCTTTCCAGATATTCATAGGCTCCACCCCAGTCATCATCAAGTCCATGTTCCTGTGCATACATCTGCCATGCTTCATAGTCTTCAAAGAAAGAATCCGCAAACGCATACATATCGAAGCTTGAGGTGTGGCCATATATCTCAGTAGTGTCGTATAACAAAACTGCATTTTTCAGGATAATTCCCATCCATTGATATACTCTCTTCTGGAAATATGGGCTTAATTGACCTGTCTTTGTGAACTCATTTAATGCTTTCTGGTATTCCGAAGGGTTTATCAACGGTAGCCACATGGTATTGTGCTGTGGGTCACGTTGGAATTCAGAGAATACATAGTTAAGGCCGTAATCATCGAAATAGTCATACAGTGCACACCAATCATCATCCTCTGTCAATATTCTTCGTATTGACTCATTGATTAAGTTAGTTAATTGCTTCTTGGTTATATCCATATATCATCTGCCTCCCTGTAGTAATGTGAAAAAGCGTATTTCCAAATACCCTTACTCGTCCATTTTTCATTCCAGTTCCACTGTGCATCATCCAGAATCCACTCAGACCAGCCAGTGAATATCCATAATTTATTGATGTCTGGGTTATAAAATACGTACTGTTCATCCCCATCTGGTGGTTGAGGGTCGAGAAGATATGTTATTTGTAAATTCTTCATTGTAAACCTATTTATAATATATATAAATATTTTCGATGGAAAAGAATAATAATAAAGCCATTATAAAAGAAGGACCCTTTGATTATGGTAATGCCAATAGGATGAGAAGGCCAGCACCATCCACAACTCCTGACTATTTTCATCATCAGGCATACCGAACCACATCCAACACCCCTGGTGCAAGCGGTGTGTATAACTACTACTCACAAAATGCGGAGGGAAATTTCAAGCAGATGTTCCTCCCAATATACAATACCGTGACTTCATCGCTTAAGGAACTGAGCAACATTGCAGGGACAGATGTCACAATGCTGACAAGCAAGATGATGGTTGATGTTGACCCTATGGAAATAAGGGTTAATGCGCCACAGGTCAATAACAACGTACAACAGGCCATAACCGAAATCAGACAGGCTGTGTCGGCTCTTGCAGCAGCGAAGGACTATCTCAAGATGGCCTTAATGCCACTTGGTGTGAAGAAACATGAAGACTTTGCCTATTACAAGATGCAAGAAAGCATTGACAAGGCGGTTAACAACTTTATGGACAACTTGTTAAAAGAAAACAAAGAATAAAAAGAAACCTCAGAAACGATAAAGTCTCTGAGGTTTTTATGTTAAAAGAAGTTAATGATATCAAACCCAGCCGATAAGAACCAATATCCTATAGCATAGAATATATTTGTATCATAATCAAGGTCCACATCCTTAGTGTGGCTTCTGAATATACCTAACTTATAGAGGAAGTTGTGACCTTTCCATTCCCTGATTAAACCAGGGTTTCTCCTTGTCATCAGTACCGCATTGTCAGGGTATTCCAGCCTCAAATCATTGAGTATATCCTCCATCTCAGACATGATGGTAATCTTATAGGAATCCTTAATCTGTATGTTCTTATTCGTAACGACAAAATTCATAGTAGTTATCAGAATTTAATAAAGTTATACTGAAGGCTAATTCCAACGCCCCAACCCCATTGCTTGTTATTGAACTGATAGCCAGCACCTACATAAGGGCCGATACCAAACCTCTTGTTGTCCTTGAAGTAGTGGTCCACTGTCTCCTTGACTGTGATGGTCTTGTAATAAATCCTCAGACTGTCAAGATTAGCATCATATCCACTCACCCATGCTCTGTAGACACTATCTTTTTCAAAAACTTTCTGTTCAATAGGAACTTCGGCAACTACCCTGACGGTATCGCCAGGAATCACCTCCCTCATTAGCAAAGTGTCATACTTGGTTTTCAGATAAGTCTTTGACACAAGCTGTGGGACAGTATCACGAATAGTGTCGATTTTCACCGTCCGTACTATTGT
>Ga0265300_10000858_pt1 | contig 30602 bp, 31 predicted proteins | sample AusTroGonzalo_MG_FD_193482 | JGI IMG/M metagenome (GOLD analysis project Ga0265300, IMG submission 193482) | Bovine rumen microbial communities from tropical cattle in Woodstock, Queensland, Australia - Gonzalo_03 | ecosystem: Host-associated > Mammals > Digestive system > Stomach > Rumen ...
TCAAGGCTTGAATGGTAGGAGCGCAGGGATTCGAACCCTGGACCCAGTGATTAAGAGTCACTTGCTCTACCAGCTGAGCTACGCTCCCATTCACCTTGGTTTTTGGAGCGAGGAACGGGACTCGAACCCGCGACAACCACCTTGGCAAGGTGGCACTCTACCAACTGAGTTATCCTCGCATCGCGAAAACGGAGGATAGTATACCATAACCCGCGCCTATCGCGCAAGGGGGTATTTTGCAAAATTTTTCCTCAAAGACGACGATTACCGCGTCGTCTCGGGAAGCGGATCCGGGTCGTTCGGGCGAAGGAGAAGCGACGGATTCTCCCGCAGGTCAGTCGCAAGCTCTCGGACGCGCGTCGCGGCCTCTTCCATGTCGCGCACGATCGACTCTATGCCGGCCTTGCCGTCGTCGACGAGTTCGTCTACGTTCGCCGCGATGTTTGCCGACGACTCCGCGACCGAGGCGACATTGCTCCAGGCCGCGACGAAGTCCATGCTGTTCAACTGGCGCATGAGCTTCGCCATTGTGTCGGAGAAGCTCTCGAACATCGACGGGGCGGGCGGTATGCAGATGTAGCGCGGACGCCAGGAGATGCGAGCCGCCTCGACATTGGTCTTGGGGAAGTTGAGCTCTATCTTCGAGAGCCCCGTCACTCCGCTCGGCGAGACGGTGGCATGGAGCCCCTTCCCGACAAGATAGCGGAGATGGTCCTCGGAATCCTCGTAGGACGCCCTGCGCAGCGTGCGTTCGGTGAACGCCATGAGGACGTATATCTTCTGGACGTCGTCGCCCTGGGCATCGTCGTATTCGGCGCCAATGAAGGATATCGCGCGCACCTCGCCCACCTTCACGCCGCGCAGGTTCACCGCGCTCCCGGCCGAAAGCCCCGACACATGGGTGTCGAAATACGTCTCTGCATATATGACGTCGCCCTTTCCGAGCGCACCGCCCAGGTAGACGAGCGTCGCCACGATAGCCGCCGCGCCGACGGCCACGGCGAAACCTATCTTCGCGTAGTTCGCTTGATTAGCCATGTGACTCCCCTCTGTTGAAGAATTTGCGTACAAATGCGTCCTCGGACTTCTCGCGCAGCTCGCTGGGGCTGCCGAGCGCTATCATGCCGTGCCGCGCCTTGTCGAACATCGCCGCGCGGTCCGCGATCTTGAAGATGCTCGGGAGCTCGTGCGTGACGACGACGAAAGTCATGCCCTTCGTCTCGCGGAGCTTCAGTACGAGGTCGTCGAGCGAAGACGACGAAATCGGGTCGAGCCCCGCGCTCGGCTCGTCGAGAAACACTATCTCTGGGTCGAGGGCCATCGCGCGCGCGATCGCGGCACGCTTGCGCATGCCGCCGGAAATCTCGCTTGGGAGCTTTCCGGCCGCGTCCGCAAGCCCCACGTCGGCGAGAAGCTCCATCGCGCGATCGCGGCGCGCGGCGCGCTTCAGCCGTGTAAACTCCTCGAGCGGCAGCATGACGTTCTCGAGGCACGTCATCGAGCCGAAAAGCGCTCCAGACTGGTACATCACGCCAATTTTGTGGAAGAGCGCGTCGCGCGTCTTCGCGGACCACTCCATCCCCGCTACGCGGAGGGTCCCGGCGAGAATAGGATTGAGCCCGATCATGTGCTTCATTATCGTCGACTTGCCGCAGCCGGACCCGCCGAGGAGAATGAACACCTCGCCGCGTTTCACTTCAAACGAGACGTCGCGCAGGATCACGGCGCCGGGATATCCGGCGTCGACATGCTCAAGCTCTATTATCGAAGAAGACATTATTATATTGTTTTTAACGCAGAGACGCAGAGGCGCAGAGTTGCAGAGACGTCAATCTCTGGGGCTCACCCCAGGCCCCTCTCTTCTGTATCTTCTGTTCTTTGTGGCTAATAATCATATGTTCCAGAGGTAGCAGAGATATGCAAGAAGCCCGTCGGCGACCGCGATCGAGACGATTCCGCCGACCACGGCCGAGGTCGCCGCCCGGCCTACGCCGTCCGCGGCAGTCGTCGTGCGCATGCCCGCCGCACAGCCGACAAGCCCGACGAGCGCACCGAAGAACGCGCCTTTGACAATTCCGAAGGAAATCGTGAACACGGTCGAGACGTCGGCGACATGGCGCCAGAACACTGGTGTCGGCACGTCCATCATGCTAAGCACTATCGCGCCGCCGATGAGCCCTGCGAGTTCCGCGAAAATCGTGAGCACCGGCATTGCGGCAACCGCCGCGACGACGCGCGGCATCACGAGAAAGCGTACAGGCGGAAGGCCCATCGTCGTAAGCGCGTCAAGTTCCTCGTCCACCTTCATCGCGCCGATCTCGGCGGCAAACGCGCTCCCCGTGCGGCCGGCGAGGACGATGGCCGTGACGAGCGGGCCGAGTTCGCGGAAGAGCCCTATCGCAAGAAGGTCGGAGACATACACCTCGACGCCGAACATCCTGAGCGCAGCGGCAGACTCGAACGCGAGGATAAGCCCGAGGAGAAAGCCGATACCAGTCGTGACAGGCAGTGCGTCAAACGACGCGCGCTCGAACGCAAGCGCAGCGTCGCGCAGGCGAAACCGCCCGGGATGCAGAAGCATGCCGAGGGCACAAGCCGTCGTCTCGCCGAGAAACGCAAGGTTCTCGCGCGTAGACTCCGCGAATTCGCATGCGCGGCGGCCAAGTGCCTCAAAGGGTTTCATTTCTCCGCCTTGAGTCCGTCAATTGCGTCCGCATACGCCCTGGAAAACGCGCGGGAGAATGCCGCAGAGTAGTTCCCGTCGGCCGTCGGCTCAGTCGCATCGCCCTTCCCGACTCGGTCGCCGACAACGATCTCAAGAGAGACAACGGCGTTGCGACGGCCCTCGGCGCGGCAGTCGAGCGCGAGCTTGCGCACAAAGAGCGAACCCTCGCCCTTGCGCCCGACTACGGCGTCCTTGATGATGGAGCCAGGGGCGGCGGCGAACGAGTTACGCGGATCGAACGCAATGGATCCGTCGGGCCTAAGCACGGCGATGCGCTGGCCGCCGTATGGGGCGCAGACAGTGGCAAACGCGACCTTGGCGTCGGGTTCAATGTCGATGGTCCAGTTCACCGGCGGTTTCGGCGCGGAACCGAGGCACCCGGCGAGCACGGGAACAAACAGAAGTGCAGTCTTCTTCATACCGAAATTATACCAAAAAACGGGCGGAATTTGGTATAATATACGGCATGAGCGAAGAGAATGAAAAACCCGCTGTTTCAGAGGAAATTGCGACTGCGGCGGCACTTGAGGACATCAACATAGAAGAGTCGATGTCCCGCGACTACATCGACTACTCAATGAGCGTAATCGTCGGGCGCGCGCTTCCAGACGCGCGCGATGGAATGAAGCCAGTTCACCGCCGCTGCCTCTTCGCCATGCACGAGCTCGGCACGACCGCGAGCGTCAAGCACGTAAAGTCGGCGCGCGTCGTCGGCGAAGTAATCGGCAAGTACCATCCGCACGGCGACTCCTCGGTATACGACACGATCGTCCGCATGGCGCAGGACTTCTCGCTCAGGGTTCCGCTCGTCGACGGGCACGGCAACTTCGGCTCGATAGACGGCGACGGTGCGGCGGCGATGCGTTACACCGAAGTCAGGATGCAGCGCGTGACAGACGAGCTTCTCGACGACCTCGAGAAGGACACCGTCGACATGATGCCGAACTTCGACGAAACGCTCGAGGAGCCGTCGGTCCTCCCCGCGAAGCTCCCGAACCTCCTTCTCAACGGCTCGAGCGGCATCGCCGTCGGCATGGCGACGAACATCCCGCCGCACAACCTGAACGAGCTCTGCGACGGCATCGACTACTACGTCAAGAACCGCGAGACTTGCACCGTCGACGACCTCATGCAGTTCGTCAAGGGACCTGACTTCCCGACTGGCGCGCAGATCTGCGGCTACAACGGAATCGCCGCGATGTACAAGCTCGGGCGCGGCCAGCTCTGCGTCCGCGGCAAGGCAGAAGTAGAGGTCCAGAAGAACGGCCGCGAGCGCATCATCATCACCGAGATCCCCTACGCGGTCAACAAGGCCGAGATGATCAAGCACATGGCCGACCTCGTGAAGGACAAGGTGATCCAGGGCATCAGCGACATCCGCGACGAATCGAAAAAGGACATAAGGATCGTCGTCGAGGTGAAGCGCGACGCGATGGGCGAAGTCGTCCTCAACCACCTCTACAAGCATACGCAGCTCCAGACCACCTTCGGCGCAATCATGCTCGCGATCGACGGCGGCCGCCCGAAGATCCTCAACCTCAAGGACTACTGCCGCTGCTACACCGACCACCGCTTCGAGGTCATCACCCGCCGCACGCGCTTTGAACTTAAGAAAGCGCAGGCGAGGAAGCACATCATCGACGGTCTCCTTCTCGCGATTGACAATCTCGACGAAGTGGTCTCGATCATCCGCTCCTCCAAGACGCGCGACGAGGCGAAGTCGCGGCTTCTGGAGCGCTTCGGCTTTACCGACCTCCAGGTCAACGCGATTCTTGAAATGCGCCTCTACCAGCTCGTCGGGCTCGAACGCGACCGTCTTTCGGACGAACTCGCGAAGCTGCTCGCCGCGATTGCCGAGTACGAGGCGATCCTCGCAGACCCCGAGAAGGTCTACGCGATCATCTGCCAGGACCTTGCTGAGCTCAAGGCGAAGTATGGCACGAAGCCGGATGCGCAGCGCCGCACCGAAATCGTCGCAGACGAGAACGAGGTCTCGATGAAGGACCTGATTCCCGACGCGCCGTGCGTCATCACGCTCTCGAACCGCGGCTACGTGAAGCGCGTGCCGCTCACCGAGTACCGCGAGCAGAAGCGCGGAGGACACGGCGTCAAGGGTGCGCAGGTGAAGGAAGAGGACTTTATTCGCCTCGTCTTTGTCGCGCAGACGCACGACTCGCTCATGTTCTTCACGAACACGGGCCGTCTCTTCCTCAAGGACGCGTACCAGATTCCCGAGGCGCCGAGGACGAGCTTCGGGCGTCCGCTCATCAACTTGCTCAATCTCCAGGAAGGCGAGCAGGTGCTGGAGCTTTTGCCGATCCGCTCCTTCGAAGGCGATGTCGACGTCTTCTTCGCGACCGTCAAGGGCACGGTGAAGAAGACGCTTCTCGGCGACTACCAGAATGTTAACAAGTCGGGCATCCGCGCAATCAACATCGAGGAGGGCGACGCTCTCGAGGATGTGCGGCTCGTGAAGCCCGAAGACGACGTCATCATGCTCACGAAGAACGGGCGCGCCATGCGCTTTGCGGCGTCCGACGTCCGCAGAATGGGCCGCACCGCGACGGGCGTGAGGGGCATACGCCTCCTCGGCGACGATCGCGTCGTGTCTCTGGATGCGGTGGACGATTCGAAGACGCTTTTCATCGCGACGGCAAACGGCTACGGCAAGCGCTGCGAATTCAAGGACTTCACACGCCACGGCCGCGGCGGACAGGGAATGATCGGCATCAAGGGCGAGGATCGCAACGGCGCGGTTGTCGCGGCGCACGCAGTCTCTGACGACGAGAGCGTGATTTCGATTACGAGCGACCAGCAGATGGTGAGAAGCGCCGTTGCAGATTTCCGAGTGCAGAGCCGTATGGCGCAGGGCGTGAAGCTCGTGCGCCTCTCCGAGGGCGCGACGCTCGTGTCGGTCTCCGTCTGTGAAGGTGAAGAAGAGGAGCAGGCGAAGCCCGACGAGGGCGAGACATCTGCGCCGAGCGAACCACCCGCCGCAGAGCAGCCGACCGAAGGGTAACCCATGAAGAGCTACTTCTGCCCGAAGTGCGGAGCCGAAGTCCCGTTGAGCGACATCAACGTGTCGGCAGACCTCATGCTCTGCAAGAGCTGCGGCGAGACTTCTTCGTTCGCCGAGGCCGCGAGCGAAACTGGCGATGAACGCATCCTGCTCAATCCGCCGCCGAAGCACCTTAGGATAGAGACCGATCCGATGGACCCAGAGCGTCGAACGACGATCACATACAAGAAGATTTCCTTGCTAGCGCTTTTCTTCGTTCCGTTCACATGCTTCTGGGCGGGCGGATCAATGGCTGGCATCTACGGCTCCCAAATAGTCAAAGGCGCGTTCGATCCCAAGCTGTCGCTTTTCGGGCTGCCGTTCCTGATCGGCTCCATCGTACTCGTCAGCGCGTGCTTCTTCATGTTGTTCGGAAAGCGTGTCCTCGAGCTTAAGGGCGGCGAGGCAAAGTACTTCGCGGGAGTCTTTGGCATCGGGCTCAGGAAACGATTCCACTACGACTGCCAGACGAAGGTCTCGCGCGGAGCGGCGGCATTTCAGCAGAAGGGGCAGACAATCGAAGAGATACAGATTTCGCCTTCTGACGGCTCCGGCAAGATCCGCATCTTCGCGCTGACCGACGACGACGCGCTCAACTACATCCTCGAGTTCCTGCGCCGCGCCTTCCGCTGATAGGGCAGGCGCCAGCCCCGCAGTCTATGCGCGCGGGGCGAAGCCCAGGACGCCGCAGTTCTCTCCGACGAGATACGACCGCTCTATTGCGTCATGCACATACGCTTTCGCGCCGCGAACGGCGGAGGAAAGATCGCGACCAAGCGCGAGTTCAGCGGCAAGCGCTGCAGCAAGTGAACAGCCGGTGCCGTGAGTGGAAACGGGATTGGCGACCCACGGCATCGAAAACTCATCGAACGACTTTCCGTCAAAAAGAACGTCAACCGCCGTCGCGCCAGAACCATGACCGCCCTTCACAAGCACGGCGCAGCCAAACTTTTCGTGAAGCCGGGCTGCGAGCTCCCTTGCGCGCGGCGCATCTGCCGCGCGGCTTTCAGACGGATCGGCAGCAATTCCGCAAAGTGCCTCGGCCTCTGGCAGGTTCGGCGTAACGAGCGTGGCAAGCGGAAGAAGACGCTTCGTGAGAGCGGCGACTGCATCGTCGGATACGAGTTTAGCGCCGCTCGTCGCAATCATGACCGGGTCTATCACCTTTGCGATCTCTGGATGCGCGGCAAGCCGGTCGGCGATAACTTCGATCGCTGCGTGGTCTGCAAGCATCCCCGTCTTAAGTGCGCGAATCTCGTAGACGCCAAGAACCGCATCGAGCTGCGCCGCAACAAAGTCGGCGGGGACAGCATGGATTGCTGAAACGCCATGCGGGTTCTGCGCCGTGAGCGCGGCAAAAACAGTGCAGCCGTGGAGACCGTAGGCGTGGAAAGCGCGAAGATCCGCCTGCACGCCGGCGTTACCGCCGGAATCGCTTCCGGCAATGGTAAGGCAACAAGGAGATATTGCACCGTTCATGACGCGTATTATATCACACAACGCCAAGGAAGCGGTCGGCGTTTTCATCGGTGATCCGCTCGAGTTCCGCAGAGGAGATATTTAGGATATCGGCCGTCTTGGCAAGGACATCGGAGATCGACGGAGAGTCAGAAGAGGAAGTTCTGTCGGTTTCGACGAGGAGACGGTCGAGCGGAATTTTCTTGACGAGCTCGCGGTAGTTCACGGCATGGTCGTTCAAGACGGCCGGCCCCACTGAAATAAAACCATTGAGTTCGACAATATCTGGAATAAGCCCGTCAGAGCGAGAAAATCCATGAAACAAAAACGCCTGTCGCGCTTCGCGCGTCGCGAGTCCTCCCCCAATCATCCTTTTCACCGTCGCCACAACCTGGCCCCAGCACTTCGCCCCATGAAGGACGACAGGGCGGACAAGTTCAACCGCGAGAGACAGCTGGGTCTCAAAGACCGCGCGCATAAGAGGCGGGATGTTGCGCACCTTAAGGCGGTCTAGACCTATCTCACCTACGCCAGCGTTGGGGTTGGCGAGGAGTTTAGGGCGAAGGGTGGCGAGGAGACTTGTCTCGGTTGCCCCATCAAGTGTCTCCCATGGGTGGATTCCGAAGAAGTCACGGCCAATCAGCAACTCGCGCACAGACGAGTCGCCACAGGAGACGTGGCAGTGGGCGTCGGTCATCTCGCGCCCTTGCGGCGCTTGCCGACGTCGGGAATCGTCGTGACCACGGCTTCCGTCGCATCAAGGTCGCTGCGTCCGCGATAGATCATCTTGCCCGAGTCGTCGACTACGTAGACGATTGGGTAGCGCCCGCCTGCGCCGGGCTCCTTAGTGCGCCCCGCATCTTCGTAGACGGGGAACGTCACCTTCGACTTCCTTATCAGGTTCGCAACCTTCGCGGACTTTCCGCCGCGATGCGAGCCAATGACGACGAACGGCTTCGACTTGTACGCCGACCACACGTTTTCGATGCGCGGCAGAAGCGCCACGCTGTCCTCGCTCGATTCGCTGAACACGTAGACCATGACGATCTTCCCCTCGAGCGACTTCTCCGTCAGCTTCTTGCCACAGTACCAGTTCTCCGGTTCAAGCCCCTTCCACGGCTTGGAAAGGTCGACGGCAGGCTTCGGCGGCTCGGCGCTCTTCGCCTCCTCCTCGCGTTCAACGGGTTCTTCAGCCTTTGGCGCCGCCGCGACCTGCGGCTCCGGCTCCTCGGGGCGGAAGCGCCGCCACTGCTCGACCCAGAAATCCTTCGTGACGCCATACCACTCGACGGCGACGTCGCGCCCAGTCACGGCGTATTCGCCGACCTTCGTGTCGGGCCAGAACCTGGCAATGACGAGATCGGCGGCCACAACAAGGCCGATGAGGACAATGAGAACGAGAAGTGTCTTTTTCATGTTCGCGGATCCTTTCGCATCAAGCACGAAGAATGCCAAGTTCGTATGCGCGGGAAACGGCGCTCGTCGCGTTCGGGCAACCAAGTTTCGTCATGATGCCCTTCAAGTGCGTCTTCACCGACTCTGCGCCGATACCGAGCGACGCAGCGATCGCGTCGCGCTGATTGCCCTTTGCGACGAGCCTGAGGACGTCGAGCTCCCGGGTAGTCAGCGTCGAGGGCGCGGCCTGGAACTCCTCGCAGACGAATCCGGGCGCGTCCGCGGCGATCGTGCGGATGGCGGCGACAAGGCGATCCTGGTCGACGTTCTTCGGGAGATACCCTTTCGCGCCTTCCTCCCTCGCCCGCGCCTCCTCCTCCTTGAGGGGCATTCCCGCCATCAAAAGAACACGGATGTCGGGATAGGATTCCTTCAGCCTCGCAAGCACTCCAAAGCCGTCGATGCCGGGCATCCTGATGTCGCTTAGGACGACATCTGGCTTCGCAACGCCTGCGATGGCGACCGCCTCCTCGCCAGTCGCGGCAAGAGCCGCAACACTGAAGTCGCGCTCGCTTTCGAGCATGGCGGCCAAGCCCTCCCTGACCATCGGATGGTCGTCGACTATCATTATGGAGACCATGCGTCAGTTAGTCAGCTCTTTGTATCTGGCGCCATCGTATGAAACATCCCTGCCCCTGCAGAGCCACTCGGTCAATTCCCTCGCCTGACTCATGCTAAGCCCTGAGTCCGGCATTGTAATTTTCTCCGTATGGGCGTCGGCAAAGACTACGTGCGCAAACTTGATTTTCTTTCCGCTCTTATGGTTGAATCCGATATACTCTCCGCCATCGGCAGCGGCATACTGGAGAGTGCAGTCGTTTGCCGTGCCAGATGCCGTGTCCGTGTCTTTTGACGGATCCGACACCCAATTGGTGAATGGTATCTCCGCAAACAAAAGTCGCCTGTCGGCCCTCGAGAGCTTCCCGTACTCTATGCCCCAGTAGCCCTCGTCCATTGCGCGGGAGCCCTTTGACTTGTCCCAGTGGAAATAGGAGTTCATCACGTAGCTCCAAAGCGGCTGTCGCGACGAATAGCACACGCGCTTGTGGCATGGGCACACAAAGACATCCCTGTTGGCCGAAACATATTTCCATAGCGCCCCATTCGTCAAGGCATATTCGCGCACATCAACATCCTGATTGTAGCAGCTCGTAAACCAATCGTAGGAGGCGACGTGAGATTGCGGTTTAGACGCATATTTATTCTGCGAATTCCAGCTGATCCAGCCCGGCCTCTCGGAGTATCTGCGCTTGACATTTTTTATGCCGTCGCTTTCGTCAAGACCAACCCGCTCGTAAGATCCCGCGGCCGGATAGCGCCCATGCGTCATGCCGTATGTCTGGCACGCAGCCGCAAGATTGCGCATGTTCGTAAGGCAACGCGCATTGCGAGCCGATTCCGTTCCGCCTGCGAACGAAACGAGGAGAATGGCGGCAAGCACGCCAATGATGCCTATCACTACCAAAAGCTCAACTAAGGTAAATGCTTTTTTCATGTTCTATTCCAATTGACGGTAAAATAAAACTCTTGTGCGGTGAGGGTATCCCGTGCTCTGCTCTTCACCCTGCGACGACTCCGCCGCCGTCCTGGTAGGATCTCGCCAGACGAGCGCCACGGCGCGAGCACCGAGCTGATGCGTAGCCGACCAAGCATAGCCAGAGCCCATCATCATTGGCTCGGCGCGTACGAATATGAGGAACAGCTGCTGCTTCGCGGCGAAGCAGTCACGCCAGAAGCCGTAAAAGAACTTGCGGTCGACACCCCAGAGCTCTGGTCTCTCGCCGTCCTCGCTCAGGGTAACCCCGCAGAAACGATCGGGATCGTTGGGATCATATCGCCATCCGAGATTGCGCCAGGCCTTCTTCCAGTTCTGATACTCCCGCATCTTCAACATGAACTGCCCCGCGACGGCCTCGAGGTCCGACCAGGCGAACTTGGAATCTGTAGAATACTCGTTCCACGCATAGTCGCGGTTGAACTCGGCCGCCTTCATCTTGCGCAGCTTCTGAACGCCAACGTCGCTGTTGTTCGTCGACGCCATGCGCCAATCGACAGGCGTATTGGCGAAAACGGCCATGAGAACGTTGGTCGAGCTCGAGTAGGGATTCACCTTGAAGCCAGTTCCCGCGCTCGTGAAGCCGAGCCCTTCGAAATCGTCGGCAGTGGCACTGTCTGCCGTCGCAAACGACCGATAGGTGCGCCACATGAGCTTTCTATTGGCCGCGTCCTCCTGCCTTGCGCCGTCCAATGATTTCAGTCGCCCCTGAGCGTGATCTTCAAGATCCTCGAGGTATCCCCGATGCACATTGCCACCAACGGATTCAAGATCTGAGAGGCGCGGCAAATACGCCAGTTCGTAGATCGACTGGAGATAGCCCTGGTCGCTCGTCGCGAGGAAGATGTCGCCATCGTGTTTGTCGCGCCCGCATTCCTTAAGCCATTCCTCCTTCGAGATGTCGCCATTGGCGTCGTACCAGCTTTCTGGCGCGAAGTTGTAGCGCGGATCATCGACCCGCACCGCCTCTGGGCTCGGCTTGACCGGCTGGGCGGTTCTTGCGCTCTCAAGTCCGGACTGCGAAAACTCAAGCTTTGCCTCGGGCATTTCAAAGAGCATCAAAGGATACGCGCTGCCGGCGACTTTGTTTACGTCTGGGAAAGAGTTATTGTTAATGTTGTTAAACGTCTTGTCATCGAGGATGTGCGCGGGAACGAGGTCCACGGTTTTGCCGTTGCTGTCTGAAATGCGCACCTCAAGCGCCATTTTAAGGGTTGTCGAAGCTTTCCCAGCTGTCTCTCCTGTAATGATCTTGAGGAAATCCGCATCTGCCACAAAGTCTTTGTCTGGCACGCCGCTCGAGTCAAGGGGACGGACTCCGCAATGGGCCTGGTCAGCCGTGGCGTCGGCCGGCTTCGTCTGGTTCGAATAGCTCTGTGACTCATCGTTCCACCGCTGGGTCCACTTATAGCGAATGCGGGCGACGGGCTCACCTGACACCTCGGAGCCGGCAAGCGGCATGCTTTCAAGCGGCATCTCGAAAAGCGCGTCCTCCTCCTTGGATATCACTTCCGAGCCAAAGTCGTGGGACTTGGACCTGAACGGGACTACGATTGTGCCGTTGGCCGAGACCAGGCCCTTTTGGGAACTGCCAAAGCCGTCCTTGCTATCCACGTGGATCTTGTCGTCCTTGTTCCCGGTGCGAAGCAGCACGGGATCGGAGTCTATCGAAAAGAACAGCGTCGCGCGGGCCTCGACGTTGAAAGTCGTGTCGGCTACAGCGTCATCGTGGGCGAACGGGTAGGCAAGGAGCGTCTGTAGGGTCAGCCCTCTCAGGGAAGTGGCAAACTTAGTGTCAATCTTGTACTCGTACGTGGCATAGGCGTCCCTTTCCCGTGTCGTCATAGTTTTGGAATCAAGGACATTGCCTTGCTCGTCTGTCACCTTCTTGGCCAAATCCTCATCGAGCTTGAGCGAGAACTCAACGCCCGAGGCATTTGGCTTGAGGCCGCAGACCATTGGCGTCCGCTCCAAAGTAGGACAGGCGAGAGAAACAGGCACATGATCCTTGTCGAGATAGTCGAAGAGCGCGACAAGTCCCATTGTCGGCATGGAGTCGAGAAGCCGGCCCTTTGCCTTCTGTGAACTCGACATTATGTCGAGAATCGTCGTCGTGTTGACTGACCTGGGGCCGCCGGCGCCACCGAGCAGCTGCGACGTGAACGGCTGGCACTGCGGATCGTTGAGGTCGTATATCTCGTCATAGTCGCTCACCACGCCATCTCCGTCCGCAGCGTCATCCGACTCGGCATTATTCGAAGTCGGAAACCAGCTGTCCGTAACGAACGTCATGCGCCTTATCCTGTCGTACTCGGATTCCGAATCGGCGCCATAAAAGCCGCCAGAATCAGAATCGCCTGAGATGTACTTGCAGAACGGGCTCCACAATCCACCTATGCCGCTACTGCCAAGCACAAGATTCAAGTCGGCAATCGACACGAGGGGGACTTTTGAGTCGTACTTGAACGACAACATGTTCTCGTCTGGCGTCCGGAACTTCTCCATGAATTGGTCCCACTCCTGGGCGCCTGAACCCGGGCCCCTGTGCCCGTCGTTTTCGAAAATGTAGGAAAGCGAGATCCGGCGGCCCGGCGAGGAGGACCGCGCGGTGTCTGCCGCCATGCGGTTGATGTCGAAATAGTCAGACACGTCAACCGCGCAAAACGCATAGCGCCCGGCATCAAAGCCCAGCTGATGCCAAGAGGCGGTTCCCGTACGCTGCGCCATGTAGCGCACGTCGTTGACAAGCGGCGGCGGAATGTAGGCAAGACCTTCAAGCGTCAGGACGGAGACGCTCTCTCCAATCCGGTAAATATCATTAGTCGTGTAAAGGACTCGATGTCTCCAGCGGTTACTGCCGACTTCACCAGAGGACACCTGCCCCATGCCGGGATGCGGGTTGTTGGCAATCGACCTATCAACGGCATCTATTGCGCGAGTGAGCGCCGCTTTCGCCAGCAGCCGCGACGCGCCGGAACTGCGCAGATAGCTCGACGGGAGACGCGCCCTGCGCATATAGGCAGAGAACGCGACGGCCGAGACGATCATGAACGCCATCATTCCAAGAACTATCAAAAGAGCCGAACCTCTGCGTTTCATTGGCGCTCCTTCGCGGAAAGTCGATAGAAGTTGGGAAGATAGTAGCCCGTGCTGAGCGAGCCCGAGGCGCTTTCTATCTTTACGGTGGCATCGCCCTTCCTTATCGTCACCTTGTAGGCGGTGCCCCAAGGATCAAGGATGCTGCCTCCAGCGCGAAGTGGCGCCATGATAAGCACTGGTATCTTGTCACCACCGTCGTAGTTCCCCTCCCCCAGCAAAAAGCCAAGCGAACTGCGATTGGCGTCCGCCTTCTCCATCGGCTGAAGCTCATATTTCCCGCTACGCGCGTAGTTCTCGGCAGCGAGAATCGCCTGGGAAATGATCTTCACTTCGCTCGTCGCCTTCTGGATTCGCGCTCGCTCCTGGGCTGCCGCAATAGACGTGGAAAGGGCTGCGAGAAGGATGGCGATCATGGCGATCACCACCAAAAGCTCGACGAGCGTAAATCCTCTCCTCTTACAGATCGAAATCATCGGGGAAGCTCCAAATATCGTCGTAGGTGCCGAACCTGCGGTCCGGCCCGGCGCTCATCACATTCACGGTGTAAGTGTCGATTGAAGCACTGCCGGCACCGGAGCCGACAGAGATGACACGGATATCCGACAGTTTCATGTCTTCGGAAAAGTTCCCCTTGTTTTCGAGGAACTGGGCGGTCTCCGACTTCTTATAGTCGCCACCTTCTGCGTCGATCGCACGGATCCGAAGCCCGTCCTGGTCGTTCCAGAGCCCGAGAAGCCGATGCGGCTTGCCATCCCATACGTAGACGTTGTCGGCCTCTTCGCGGAGCGCAGACATGTTTTCACGAACGTCGTCAAGGTCGGCGACTCCAGCGATACCAGTGCGCCAGGCGATGGACGACTGGTTGAAGATCATCGTGAGGATCGTTACGAGCATCCCGAGAAGCAGCGATGCAACGAGCAGTTCGAGTATAGTGAAACCGCGTCTCATTTGGTTCCCGCCTCCTGTTCCACAGTTCCCTGGAATCGAACCTCCGTGTAGTACATCGGTGCCGCAAGCAGCAGCGCTGGGATCTTCGTCGCCCGGAACGACAGCCCTACCACGGCACTACCACGATCATGCATTAAAACGACGCCCGCCTTTAGGCCTCCCGACGCCTCGGACGGCCAGTGCGAAAGGATTCCATCCGCATCGCCAAGTGCGCCCTTGACATGCCCGTAAACGCCCTGAGCCTTTGGGTCTGGGTCGCTAGTCACAAGCCCAGCCGACTGGTTTATGTAGGCTGCCCAGCCCTTGTTGTCGGGGAAGCTCGCAAGGTTGCTAAACTTGTTCCATGTCACATTCGTCGACGAAATCGCCATGATGAGCGGCGAAAGAACGGCATCGGCATAAGCGGCAGCGGCAACATCCTCCGCGCTCTGGCGGTTTTCACGAAAACCAAACGAGTAAAGCCCGACAATGGACAGGATGCCGGTCGCCATCACGAGGATGGCGAGATTTACCTCCATTAATGTGAATGCTTTTTTCATATCATAGTCAGCGACGGCTGTCTTGGCTCCTGGTCGTCCCTACCTTTTGGGCCTGAAGTGTCCCGTCTTTGGCTGGACGAACGTTTGATATCTCTATGGACGACGTTCCGGAAATGCCAGACGAGGAACCGTTCCCGGAATTTGAGCCCGCCCTGAAGCGCATGATGGTCCCAATTTCCTTGACTGGGTTCGACGTGCTCCTGGGGCGATCCGAATCAGAGCCAAAAATATAGTTGTGGGGGAGTTGAATCTCGGCGAATTCAAAGCCATAGGCATCGCCGCGCTCCCACGACACGCCGTTGTCGTCGATGACGATGAAGGCAACCGTCTTTATGCTAGCCGACTGCCCCGATTCGAGCAGGCGTTCGTTACTCGCCGTGTAGTATCTCGCCGACTGGCTTACGACGCTGCGCTCCATCTTCGACTCCGAGCCCTTTATGCGGTAAAGGAACATGTCGTCTCCCTTCTTCGCATGTCCAGACATCGCCGCGTTTCCGTCATCTTCATCCGAGGAGTATGAAACGCCAGACGAGCCAAGATCGCCGAATTCGTCATAGAGATAGTCGCTCGAAACGTCAGAGAGACGTCCTGCGCGACGCACGGCCACGGCCTTACCGACCACAATCGGGGGATCGTCTTCCGTCTCCTCGCGAAGCAGTTCGTTCCAGAAATAGACGTTCACCGGCTGCCTGTCGATTTGCGCGCGCTGGTAGGCGGAGCGAATGAACTCGTTCGCATTCTGGAGCGTGCCGCGATCCTCCATGCCGCGCTGCATGGCGCGATAGCCGCCGACGGAAATCGCGCCAAGCATCGCCATGATGGCCATCACGACCATCAGTTCCACAAGTGTAAACCCCATTTTCGTCATTGCAGCGAAACCCTCATCTCGTCTGTCGGGATCGAATAGACGACCTTGAACCGACGAAACCAACCATGCTCGGTTTCCGGATAGCCGAAATGCATTTTGGACACTGCCATCTTGTCAGGATGCCGCTTCGTGCCATGCACGGCCTCTAAAAAGTCAAGTCCGTGGTTTTTGTCACCTTTCTCGCCACTCCTGTCCGAGACGTAAAGCCCCGAAATGTCCATCATGGGATTGCCGTTTTTCGCCTCTCGGACAAGCTCATAAATCATCTCGTCGATCTCCGACGCATTTAGCACATACTTGTTGGGGTCGTTCCGCCCGCTGAAGCCCTCTTGGTTGTCGCGGGTGCCCAACCGCCCTTGGCGAATGCTATCTCCGATCGATCCAGGCCATCTCGCCTTCTGCGCATAGTAGGTCGCCAGTCCCTGCTTGACAAGCGTACAGCAGGCCTCCGCCTTGCGCGCGCGCGCCTGCTTTATCGAGCTCGCCGCCGCCGTGGTGACGATGCCGAGCAGCACACCGATGATCCCGATGACCACCAGCATCTCGACTATCGTAAAACCCCTTTTCATCATTTCACGCCCTGTGTCTGTCCATACGTCCAGCTGTAGACGTCATCCTTGCGGAGCCCGCTGGAATAAGGCTCCATCTTCCCGTCCTTGCCACAGCACCACACCGCCACCGTAGCACGGATGTCGACAGATTCTCCGCCAACAGACGCTCCCTCTATGATGCCGTCGCCGTCAAGGTCAAGCGCATAGTGGAGTATATGGTCCTTCAGCGTTCCAACACCAATCTTGTCGCCGATAGAAGCCGCCATGCCGCGACGCTTGACATGGGCCAGCGCCCAAGGCGAAACTATGCCGAAGCGATCGTAACCGGCAAGCTTGCCGTCCTCCACCGTGAGAGACATGTACCCCCCCTTCGCAAGCGGATAGGCCTTCCTTGCGTCAAGCTCGCCGTCATGCGCCCCATCCCTCAGCAGCACGGTCGGCCAGCAGCCCTCCGTCTGAAAAAGCGCCGTCAGGGCCGTCGCCGTGTTCGCAACAAGCTCCTCGCAGCGTTTCTTCTCGGCCGCCTTGGTCGCCCCGGAATAGACACCGATCCCCGCGCCCATGAGAATGGCGATTATTCCAATAACGACCAGCATCTCTATAAGAGTAAAACCCCTTTTCATCAAACACCCCCAATCTAATTGCTCATATGGACAATGTCGTCCCTCGTCCAGACGGCGATACACCGACTCGCTTGCGAGCTCTGCTGCTCACGAGAAACCCAGGGCGGGAACGTGCGCCCGTTCTTGCCCGCGCTCCATAGCGTATACGTCTGATATGGCTCCTGCGAATAGTAGTAGAACTCGCGCCACCAACCGTCCCTGACTGTTATGCCGTCGAGAATGTACTGGTCCTTTGTGCCGTCCTGACAGCCCGGCGTAAATATCTCAATATCAGGATTGTCGCTACGAAGCTCGGATTGATCGCCATTCTTGATGTTGATGCCGAAAAGAGACAGGTCGTGATTGCACGAACAAATGCCTTCGAGATTTGGCATCCAGCGCGCACAGACGGCCTGCGAGGGAATGTTGGCAAGCCGCGCAAGATCGCTTGGAAGCGTGCTGTCCGCATCGTCCTTGACCATCTTCCAGTCTTTATACATGATGCCAGTGAAGGGGTCGCAGGGGAGATTGTTGTTTTGCTCCCACTGCGCAAACTCAAGAAAATCCTCCGCACCATTTATCATTACGAGATAACGAGGCACAAGATAGCTCATCAGACCAAACCTGAAAACCTGAATGGTCTCCCATTCCGGTTCGTCCTTCCATTTGCTGAACCGCCCAGTGCCAGCATCTCCAGAGCCACCGTCATCGAAGGTGCCGATTAATCGTTCCCTGCGGTCTGGATCCGACCAATAGGCTTCATACTCTTCGTCGCCAGACGCGGCCTTGTCTTTCATTTCCTCCGAAACGGTCCTTATGATCTCCCGATAGCCCTGTGGATATGGGAAGCGACAGTCAATGGGCTGCGCCTTACAAGCGTGCCGAACCTGATACCAGGCATCTGCCTCCTTTTGCTGGTAGTATTTTTTCCCTTGCCCTTCGGCAACCCACTTCTCGAACGTCTCAGGATCCCAATTCCAGATACTCTCGTTCCTTTCGTTCGTTTTCTGGACGCCATGCATGGTGACCTTGCGGTAAATGTCGCGCGAAGAGTGCAATCTTACAGGCGGATAGCTGCCAAACGCCGCATAATACCCCGAAAGGCAGTTCTCGAGACGCTGCATGCGGACAATCGTACGATTGCGGCGATCCGCATCGGAACCTGTCGAACTGAGCCGGAACACAATCGTCATCAGCGTCACCAGGACGACGACGACGACGAGCAACTCGATGAGCGTGAAGCCCCGCCTCGTCATGCGGCCCCTCCCGAGACGGACGAGATGATCTTGATCATCGGCAGGAACATGGCGACGACGATGGTGCCGACGACGACGGCAAGGACGATGATGAGCGCAGGCTCGATCGCGGCAGTCATGCCGGCGACGGCGTTGTCCACCTCGTCGTCATAGGTGTTCGCGATTCGAGTGAGCATCTCGGCGAGCGCGCCAGTCTCCTCGCCGACCTCGACCATCGAGACGACCATCGGCGGGAACACCCAGCACTGCGAGAGGGGCGCGGTCATGCCTTCGCCCTCCTTCACCGCGTCGTGGACGCTCTGTAGGGCGTTGGAGACGATGCGGTTGCCGGTCGTGTCGCGCACGATCATGAGCGACTGGAGAATCGGGACGCCAGAGGAAAGGAGCGTGCCGAGCGTGCGCGTCACGCGCGATACGGCGGTGCGCTGGACAAGCGTACCGGTTACGGGCATCCTGAGCGACAGCCAGTCGAACGCCGTCGCGCCCTTCTCGGTCTTTCCGACGATCTTCTTGAGGACGACGAGCACTACGACGCCGATGCCGATCGTGATGTAGTTGTGCTGCACCCACTCGGAGGCGTTGATGACGAACTGCGTGACCGCGGGGAGCTCGGCGCCGCCAAGCATGTCGTTGAACACCTGCTTGAACTTCGGAATGACCATGATAAGCAGGAACGCCGTTATGCCGATGGCCGCAAGGAGGACGACGATCGGGTAGATCATCGCGCCCTTGACCTTGTTCTTGATCTTCTCGCTCTTCTCGGCGAACTCCGCAAGACGGCCGAGGACGACTTCGAGGACGCCGCCCGCCTCGCCGGCCTTCACCATGTTGATGTAGAGGTTGTCGAAAATCTTCGGATAGGCCGTCAGAGACTCGGAGAAGGTGCCACCGGCCGAGATGTTGTCGCCGATGCCCTCTAGCGCCTCCTTCATCTGCGCGTCCTTCATCTGGCGCTTCAGGACCTCGATGCCGCGCATGAGCGGAAGACCGGCGTTCACGAGCGTCGCAAGCTGGCGCGTGAACTGGGTAAGGACCTTCGTCTTGATCTTGCCGCGCATCCAGTTCGGCAGCTTGATGTTGAGCTCCATGTTGAGCGCGCCGCCCTTCTTCGCCGCCGGCGCGGGAGCAGGGCCGCCCCTCTTGGGCGCTTTCTTCGGAGCCGCCGCGGGCGTGGACGCCGCGCGCTTAACCTCGCCGAGCGCCGTCGGGAAAAGACCCTGTGCGCGAACCGCCGCGATGGCGGAATTGCGGTCTCCGGCCTCGATCTGCCCGCGCGTCTCGTTGCCCGACGCATCCTTAGCTATATACTGAAATGTCGCCATGTTCGGAATAGACCTTCCTCAAGTTTGAGTAAATTATACCATCTATCGCGCCTTAAGGCAAATGGCAAAATCACTTTCCAACGCAAAAACGGGAAAAGAGAGCATCAAACATATCGGCCGAGTAGGTCGCGCCTATCGCCTCGCCAAGCCGCCCAGACGCCGCCCGGACGCGATTTGCGAGAAGGACGAGGTCGGATTGAGAGTTGAAAGTTGAAAGTTGAAAGTTGAAAGTTGAAGCCCTTTCGCTTGGCACAAGGAGAGCTTGCGCCTCGATCAGGGCTGCTGCGTCACGCACAAGGGCTGAATCGGCGTCGCTCGGCTCAGCGGCCTTGCGCTCGAGTTCCGCGGCAATTGCGCCGCGGAGCGCGTCAAGCCCCTCGCCTGTCTTCGCGCTGGTGGGGATGGGCGATGAAAGGTTGAAGGTTGAAGGTTGAAAAGTTGAAAGTTGAAGGTTTGAAGACAGGTCGCATTTTGAAAGGACATCGATGATAGATGACCCGCAACTTCCGACAGCCGACAGCCGACTGCCGACTGTCTCTGCTTCCACACAACTTTCAACTTTCAACTTTTCAACTTTCAACGCCTCCTCTCCGGCTGGGGTCAGGTTCAGCACTATGTCGGCCCTTTCCATAAGGTCGCGCGCGCGCGCGACACCCTCGCCCTCAATGGCGTCGGCAGTCTCGCGAAGCCCCGCCGTATCGACAAGCCGCACTGGCCAACCGCCAATGTCAAGCCACTCCTCTATAGAGTCGCGCGTCGTTCCCGGCGTCGCTGAGACTATTGCGCGGCTCTCGCCGAGAAGCGCGTTTAGAAGAGAACTCTTCCCGGCGTTCGGCGGCCCCGCAATCACGACAAGGGCGCCATCGCGGAGTATCTTCCCCTCTTTCGCGCGACGAATCGCAGCATCGAGGCGGGCGGCGATTGCGGCGACAGACGAGGCGATGCCGGCGCAGAAGCCGTCGGGGAGCTCCTCTTCGCTCACGTCAAGCGCGTGTTCGACAGTCGACGAGAGATCGACGAGGGCCTTGTAAATGTCTTGCGTCTCGCGGCGGCTCTCGCCGGTCAGCCCGCGAAGCGCGGCATCTGCGCCGCGGTCTGTCTTGGCGTCGACGAGATCGAGGACCGATTCCGCTTCCTCGTAGGAGAGACGGCCGTTCAGGAACGCGCGCTCGGTGAATTCGCCGCGGTGCGCGAGGCGCGCGCCCGAGGCAAGGCAGGCCTCAAGGACGCGGCGCGGCGTCACGGAGCCGCCATGGCACTGGAACTCGATGACATCCTCGCCTGTGTAGGAATGGGGACCCTTAAAGGCAAGTGTGACGCCATAGTCTAAAAGATGCCCGTCAAGACGATAGTGGTCTAGCGAGATTCGTCCGGCGCGAGGCGCCCGGCCAGTAAGCCGCTCGGCGACTTGAAACGCCTCGGGACCGCTTACCCTGATCACCGCGACGCCCCCACGCCCGGGAGCCGTCGCAACCGCCGCAATCGTATCCCCGAGACTCACTTGGCGTTTCTGAAGAAGCGGCGCATCTCGTCGGGCGTCTTGCACGCGGCGAGCCGCTCGTAGCCGTTGTCCGCGCGAAGCGCGCGGGAGATGTAGCTCATCAGCTTAAGGTACGGCGTCTGCGCCTCGTCGTTTGCAACCGTAAGGACGATTATCTGCAAAGGCGAGTTGTCGATCGTCTCGTAGTCGGGGATGCAACCGTTGGCCGTGCCGGAGTTGTCGACGATCGCAACGGCGCCCGCGATGCCATGGACGCTCGGGCAGCGGCCGTGGGGGACCGCTATGCCGTGGTCGAGCCCCGTCGGCATCGACTCCTCGCGCTTCAGGACCGCTTCCACCGCCTCGTCCGCGTTCTTGACGTGGTTCGGGCAGGCCGCGGCGATTTCAGAGACCATCTTCTCGATCGCCTCCTTCTTGGACGACGCGCGGAACTTCGGCAGCATGACAAAGCCCTGAAGGTAGCGGCCGACGCCCTCGTGGCCGCGCTTCGCCGGCTCGCTCTTCGCGATCATCTTGCCAAGGTCCTCCTTGCGGATCGGCTTGGCGATTGCGCGGGCGAGATCGTTCATCTGCGAGGCGACCTCCATCCACGCCGTCATTACCATCGTCTCCTCAGCCTTCGTGCAGGTAAAGCGAATCTTCTTGCCAATGCGGCGAACAGACATGTCGATGTCGTCCATCGCGATCTCCCAGATGTGGTCGGTCTGCGAGAGGAGCGTGACGAAGAAGCCCTCCTTGCGGAACTCCTCGACGAGACGGTTGACGACGAGCTCGGCTACTTCGCGCGTCTCGAGTTCGAAGACGACTTCGCGGCCGCCATCGGCATCGGGCTTCGGATGGCGCACGCCCTTCGCCTTAGGGTGGAAGAGCCCGACGAGCGCAGGCGGCGCTACGACCGTCGTGACGAGGGTCATCAGGATGCCGATACCAAACACCTCCTGGGTGAGATATCCGTTCGAAAGGCCGATGCCGGCTATGATGAGCGCGACTTCGCCACGCGGGATCATGCCCGCGCCGACGCGCAAGGAGCCGAGAAAGTTGAAGCCGCAGAAAAGCGACGGAATCGCGCAGCCCACGATCTTTGCGAGGACGGCGAGCGCGGTGTAGATGCCGCCGAAGATGAGGACGGGCTTCGACCAGAGCGCCGTAACGTCGACCATCATGCCCATCACGCAGAAGAAGATCGGCACGAGGAACGTGTAGAGGTTCGTAAGGTTCTCCTGGACGAGGTGCTTGATGTCGGTGCGCGAGAGCGCGAGGCCCATTACGTACGCGCCGATGATGAGAGTGAGGCCGAGCGCCTCGAACATGCCGGCAATGACGAGCGCAAGGCCGAACGCGAGCGTCGCGATCGCGGCGTGCGCCTTGAAGAGCTTGAGGAGCCAGGAGATCTTCTTCGCAAGCACTACACCAACGATTGTGCCGACGAGCCACACGCCGAATGCCTTGAGCGCCGTCGCACCGATAGCGCCCCAGTCGATGCCCTGCGCCACGGCCTCGCCGGCCGCAGCCGCCGCGCGCTGGGAGCCGATGATGCCCATGCCGATCGCGAGAACGATGATGCCGAGGACGTCGTCGATCACGGCGCCCGCCATGATCGTGACGCCCTCCTCGGAGTCCATCTTCTTCTTTTCGGAGAGGATGCGCGCCGTGATTCCGACCGAGGTCGCAGTGGACATGATGCCCATGAACATCGCCGCCGGCGAAAGCGCCGCCTGGACGACTTTGCCTTCCTTCACGAGCTCACCGAGCTCCGCAAGGCACTGGATGCCGCCAAGGAGGTCGGGGAGATACGTAGTCGCGTAGACGGCGCAGAGGTCGCCGAGGAGGAACGAGAACACCACGCCGCCGACACCCACGAGGGAGCCGGCGAACGCGTACTTGAGGAACATCTTGAGGTTTGTCTCAAGTCCCGAGAGGAACAGCAAGACGACAGACGCGATGGTGCAGATGCCGTAGAGCTCGGGCGTCGCGGCGAAGGGATTCCCGCCCGCGGCGGCCTGGGCGCGCAGGGCCTTGCCGTAGAAGATGCCATACTGGAACATGCCGTCGAAGCCGGGGATCGGGAAGCCGCCGAGCGCCCACGGGCCAATCAGTATGCCGGCGCCAAGTTCGCCAAGAACGCTCGGAAGCTTAAGCGTGGTCGCCAAAGACCCGCCGATCTTCGCGGCAAAGATAATTATTCCGATCTGCAGGACGAGGAAGAGCATCTTCGGCGTCATGCCGAGCTTTGCCGGCCAGTCGGCCGCCTCAGCGGGAAGCGCCTCACCCGCGAACGCGGTCGCCGCCGCAAAGATGAATGCCAGCAAAAAGAGTGTCTTTCCGTGTTTCATATCTGTGTCCGAAGGTTCAGTATTTCCATGGCACGAGCCACTAACTCCTGAAATGCTTTACGAGAGGCGTCCAGCCCTTGGCCTCCTCGGGCGTCATCTGGGCGAAGGCCATTACGATGAGCCGGTCGCCTATCTTACCCTTGTGCGCCGCCGCGCCGTTGAGACAGCAGACGTGGCTGCCGCGTTTTCCTGCTATGGCGTAGGTCTCGAAGCGTTTGCCGTTCTCTACGTCGGCGACAAGAATTTTCTCGTAGGGGACGATCCCGACCGCTTCCATGTCGTCGGGATCAAGCGTAAGCGAACCCTCGTAATCGAGACATGCCTCGGTTACGCGTATCCTATGCAACTTCGCTTTTAAAATCTCAATTAACATCTATTTACTGACTCCTGACTACTGACCCCTGACTCCTGACTACTGACTCCTACGCACTGACTACTGACTCCTACGCACTGACTACTGACTCCTATGCACTGACCCCTGACCCCTAATTCCTCTCCTCGACCATTTTCTTCGTCACGACGACCTTCTTCATCTTCGCATTGCCCGGCGCCTCGTACATGACGTCGGTCATGAGACGCTCCATCTCGGCGCGGAGACCGCGCGCACCTGTCTTGCGCTCAAGCGCAGTCTTCGCGAGCGACTTGAGGGCGTCGGGCTCGAACGAGAGCGAGACGCCATCCATTGAGAGGAGTTTTTGGTACTGCTTGACGAGCGAATTCTTCGGCTCTGTCAAGACGCGAACGAGATCGTCCTCGGAAAGCTCCTTCATCGTGGTGATGACGGGAAGGCGGCCTGTGAACTCGGGGATTAACCCGAACTTTACGAGATCCTCGGGACGGACATCGCCGTTCCCCGTTCCTCGTTCCCCGTTCCCCGTCTTCTGCTCCGCCGCACCAAATCCTATCGCGCGCTTGCCTGTGCGCTCGCCGACTATCTTGTCGAGTCCAACGAAAGCGCCACCGCAGATAAAGAGGATGTTCGAAGTGTCGACTTCTATGTATTCCTGGTCGGGGTGCTTGCGGCCGCCCTTCGGCGGAATGCGGCAAATCGTGCCCTCGAGGATCTTGAGAAGCGCCTGCTGAACGCCTTCGCCAGAGACGTCGCGCGTGATTGACACGTTGTCGGTCTTCGACGCGATCTTGTCTATTTCATCAACGTAGATTATGCCGCGCTTCGCGAGCTCGACATTGCCGTCGGCGTTCTGCAAAAGGTAGCGGACGAGATTCTCGACGTCTTCGCCAACATAGCCCGCCTGCGTGAGCACCGTCGCGTCACCGATGGCGAACGGAACGCCGAGCATCTTCGCAAGCGTCCGGGCGAGAAGCGTCTTGCCCGTCCCAGTCGGCCCGATAAGGAGGATGTTGGACTTCTCGATTTCAACATCAGTAAACTTTTCCGCGGGCTGGGGTGCGGGGGTGCCCGAACCCCCGTCCGTTCCATTGCCCTTCTCGGCTGCCTCAAGGCGGCGATAGTGGTTGTGGACGGCGACGGCAAGCACCTTCTTCACTTCGTCGTGCCCGATGACATACTGGTCGAGAAACGCCTTTATTTCTTTCGGGGTCGGCGTAGGCGGGAGCGGAGGAACGTCCTTCGAGCTCTTCTCGTGGCGCGTCACCATCTCGTTGGCGTGGCGAACGCAGTCGACGCAGATGTTCGCGTCGGGGCCGGGAATCATCCCGACTTCCTTTGAACTTCTTCCGCAAAAGGAACAGGTCAGCTCTTTCATTCCACGACCTTGTCGACAAGACCCCACTCAACGGCTTCGGCGGCCGACATGAAGTGGTCGCGGTCCGTGTCCTTCACGACGTCGGCCATCTTCTTGCCGGAGTGCTTCGCGAGGATGCCGTTCAAGATTTCCTTGAGGCGCAGGATCTCCTTCGCCGTAATCTCGATGTCCGAGGCCTTGCCCTCGGCGCCGCCCCACGGCTGGTGGATCATGATGCGCGAATTCGGAAGCGCATGGCGCTTGCCCTTCGCGCCCGCAGTCAGCAACACCGCGCCCATGGAAGCGGCCTGGCCGATGCAGTATGTCGCGACCGGGCACTTGACGAACTGCATCGTGTCGTAGATCGCGAGCCCCGCCGTGACGCTGCCGCCCGGCGAGTTGATGTAGACGTTGATGTCCTTCTTCGGGTCCTGCGACTGCAGAAAGAGGAGCTGGGCGCAGACGGCGTTTGCCATCTCGTCGTTCACCTCGCCCGAGATGAAGACGATCCTGTCGAGGAGGAGGCGCGAGTAGATGTCGTACGTACGCTCGCCCTTGCCGGTCTGCTCGACGACATACGGTATCATGTATGACTTCATCGTTTCAACCTTCCCTTCCAACACTAATCCCTGACTCCTGACTACTGACCCCTGACTACTATTTCTTCACGTTCGCGAGGACGAAGTCGATGACCTTCTTGCCACGCTCCTCGTCCTTGGCCTCGATGTTCTCGGCCTTGGCGATCGCCTCGAGGACGTACCAGAGCCGGACCTGCTTCGTGGCGGCCTCTTCGGCGTCCTTGAGGATCTTGTCGCGGTTCTTCTCGAAGTAGGAAGCGTCGAGCCCGGAATACTGCGCACGCTGCGCGAGCTCCTGGAGGTAGCCGTCCATTGCGCGGCGGACCTGGCTCTGCGGAACGTCGAAATCGGCCTTCTTGAGAAGTAGCTCGACGGCCTCGTTCTCGCGGCGCATCGCCTCGGCCTCGACGGCCTGCTTCTCGAGCGACTCGCGAATCGTGGCGGAAAGCTTCTCGACAGACTCGGCCTTCGCCTTCTCGGCAAATTCGGCGTCATTGGGGAGAACGCGGCGGCGGAACGCCTTGAGCGTAACCGTGTAGACGGCCTTCTTGCCGCCAAGCCCCTCGGGTGCACCTTCCTTCGCGAACTTCGCCTTGACGTCTTCCTTCGTCTCGCCGACCTTCATGCCCTTCACGGCGTCGAGAATCTCGGGGAGGAAGCGCCCTTCCTCGACCTGAGTCCAGAAGCCCGTGCCGGACGCGACGACCTTGGCGTCGGGCGCAATCTCGAGGATCGGCTTCTTATCGACCGTACCAGTGTAGTCGATCTGCACGAAATCGCCGTCGGCAACCGTCTCGCCGTCCTTCGCGTCCTCGTACTTCGCGTACGCGGCGCGCAGGCGCTCGAGCTGTTCCTTGACGGCCTCGTCGGAAACCGCAGTGTCCTTGTCGGCAATCTTTAGACCCTTGTAGGTCGGAACCTTGAACTTCGGCTTGATTTCGACAACGGCCGTGAACGTGCCGCCGTCGGTAGAGAACGAGATGTCCTTCACGTCGGCAAGCGTAATCTCGTCGAGCTTTTCGGCCTTTACCGCGTCCGCGTAGTGCTTGCGGATCATCGTGTGTTCGGTCTCCTGCTTGAGGCCGTCGGCAAACTGTCTGCGGATGATTTCAATCGGAACCTTGCCGGGGCGGAAGCCGGGAAGCCGTGCTTCGCGGACGAACGCCTTTTCGACGTCCTTCACGATTCCCTTCATTTCCTCGGCGTTTAGCTCGACCTTAAGCTCAACTTGGCACTTGTACTCGTTCTTCGTGCTCGTCTTCATATATAAAATCTATCTCCCTCCTAATTAGATAAGAATAATTAGGTGATATTTTATCATATTTTTCGCCTCAGATGTGGAAAAAACGCACAGGCAGGAAGCGCGGCGGCTGGATGAGTGCAGCTTTCAGGCAGGATTTACAGTATTGGCGGGCATTAAGGTAGAGCAGCCCGAGTTGGCAGGGAGTGGAGGCAGGTGCGGTAGAGGCCGTTGGGGCCGATGACGCCGAAGGACTTGCCCGCCGGACAGGGCTTGCGACCCTTCTCTTCCCACTTGTCGAGCAGGGGCTTTGGCGTATCGGCGCGGCAGGAGCAGATGAACTCGTCGCAGAAAGTATATGGAACATGCGCGTCTGGCAAGGAGCGGATGCGGCGCTTCACCTCTTCCCACTCGTCGCGGGAAATCATCAGCTCCTGATTCGCCGCGGCGCGTCCACCGAGGATCACGGGGCCCACCTGAATTGTGCTCGCCCCCGAAAGCGCCGCCGCAACGAACATGTCCGCCGCTTCGTCAAAGTTCGCCTTCGTGATCGTCATCGAAACAGCAATCGGCCACTTCAGCTCCGACGCCCTTGCGACAACGGCAAGGAGCCGCTTGTAGCTCCTGCGTGTTCCCGTCATCGCGCCGTATGTCAGAAGCCCCTGAAGAGATGTCGCAAGATGGATTTTGCGGCGCTTGAACTTCTTGATCAGCGTTTCGTCGAGACGGCTGGCATTCGTGAAAAGCGAGAACTTCGCCTTCGGCAAAACGCGCCGCGCATAGCTGAGAATCTCGAAGAGGTCATTCCGCAGCAACGCCTCGCCGCCTGTAAAGAGAATGTCCTCGACACCATCTGCCGCGCACTTCTCCAATACCGTCATCCACCCCGCAGCGTCAAGTTCGGGCTTTGCAAGCGCGGGGTATTCGTGCCATACGCAGTAGCAGTAAGGACAGCGGAAGTTGCACTTCGCCGTCAGCTCCAGCGTCATGTGGCGTGGATAGCGCATGCTAGATTATTTCTTTGACGGAAATCTTCCCTTCACCGATAGCGCCTTACTGCGGTCTTCATTCACGGCATTGGGTTGTGACGGCGGTGCTAGCGGCTCACCTCTGAGGAGAAAATCCTTGCCTTGCACCTCACGAACAGCGTTCGTTTTCGAAGGTTCCGGTTCTTGTGCCGGAACTTCTTCTGCCTCCGGCATTTCTCCTTCGGTCACAAACACATTGGCATCTTCGTTCTTGGCGTTCTCCTGATAACTCGGATCGGGGAACCTGCCCATCGTGTGTGCAGACGAGTGGCGATCACCACAACCCGCGACAGTGGCGGCAAAGCCGACGAGAAGACCGCCCAGCGCCTTGCCGGACGCAAGTGCGTCGTGTATGGTCCGCTGAACTGCCGCGCCCTTCTTAGATAGTTTCATCGCTCTTCGCTCCTTACTTGGATGCCGTATTACAGGGCCGCCGATGCAAACGACCAGTTGAGATGTCCGTCGACAACCGCCTTGACGTATGCGGCGCGTTGGTTCTGCCAGTCAAGGTAGTAGGCGTGCTCCCAAACGTCGATGACGAGGAGAGGCGTGACAAAGGGCTTACCGCACGGAGTATCGGCGTTGGACGTAGATTCCACGACAAGCTTGCCGTCCTTCTTGAGAAGCCACGCCCAGCCGCTTCCAAAGCGCTTCACTGCCGCATCGGCGAGCGCGGCCTTGCAGGCGTCGAGCGAGCCGAAGGACGCGTTGATCGCCGCGAGAAGTTCCGCAGACGGCTCGCCGCCCTTCCCGGCAGGCGCGAGCGACCGCCAGTAGAAGTCGTGGTTCCAGATCTGTGCCGCGTTGTTGAAGATGGCGGTGTCATTCAAGTCGTAAGAAGAGCATATGATCGACACCAGCGAACGGCCCTCATAGATTTCTTTCCCCGCGACAAGGCCGTTCAGCGTCTTCACGTAGCCAGCATGGTGCTTGCCGTAGTGGAACGAAATCGTCTTTGCAGAAATTGTCGGCGCAAGTGCGTCATCGGCGTAGGGAAGAGGTGCAAGAGTAATTTCTTTCATGGCGGATTCTCCTTTCAGAATTCGACTGTGCAAAGCCATCGCGGCACATGCCGCCCCGGCAACGAACTGTCTTCTTGTGTTCACGATATGTTATCCTCTATGACGAAAGGCATTTTACCATACGCGCAAAACCCAAGTCAATATCACGGGATTGGTCTTTTGCAGTCAATTTCCAACAACGACCCGCGAAGCCATTATTCGCGGCAAAGGGTGAAACGCCACTTGCGCGACTGGTCGCGCTTAGAGGCGTAGGCGATGCCAACGCGCGGAGCGGCGGTGAACTTTACGCACGCGCCATCGCTTTCAATCCAAAGCCGATTGGATGCGACAAGGTCTTCGCGGTTGAGCGAGCGGTCGATCTTGAGCAGTTTCGTCAGCCGCCCTGGACCTTCAGCGCCCTCGACGCCGCGAATGAGGACGGCTTCTGGACGCCCTTCCGGCCCCGTCACCACATTCAGCATTTCGTGCATTCCGTAGCAAAGGTAGACGTAGGCGCAGCCACCTGGCGCATACATCACATCCGTTCGCGCCGTGCGACCTTTGTGCGCGTGGCATGCGGTATCCTCTTCTCCGCAGTAGGCCTCTGTTTCGGTAATGCGTCGCCGCACGACAGAGCCATCCTCCAGCCGACGGCAAAGCCATGCGCCGACGAGCATCTTCGCCGCCGTCACCGCATCAACCGCATAGTCCTCTGCCGTCAATCTACGCATGACAGTAGAACTCAATATTACTTCCAATACCACAAGGCGCCTGTCGCCATAAAGAGCCAGACTAAAGCGAAGGTCGCAAAGCTATAGAGCGCAAGTTTCCACTTTCTGAATGCCGCCAGCACAACGGCAGCCAGCAGGAAGAGCATGGGAACGACAACATACACGGCACCTACTACTTCTTCCGAGAGCCGCTCTGGGACACATGGCAGAAACCGTCCCGCATAAGGGCCTGCGAATAGCGCCTTCCAGCAGAGAATCTTGCTTTCGGCTTCGGTCATTCCATCATGAACTGGATGGCAATCGGCACTGCCTATGCAGAATAGAATGAGAAGTGCATACACAGCCCAGAAGAGATAGTGCCACGAAAAGAGTTTGCCAAACCGCTCATCCTCTTTCGTCATCTTGCCTTCGCCCGGCGTGGCAAGACTACGCGCCAACACCACGATCGCGCATATCGGCACGTAAAGCAGACATGCAATCAACAACAGTGAAATCAAGAATGAAATCACGTCACTCATTTTGTCTTCCCTTCTGCCTCGGAAGCCAGCGGAATCCTCCGCCGCCGATCATGAGCTCCTGCACGGCGAGCGAGGAATCGGCCGTTGCGCCAACTGCCGTCTTTGCATTGGTGCGCTTTCAACCAGTACAGCACCTTTGTCTTTGTGTCGACAGCCCACGGACCTTCAAATATCACAAACATATTGTCCTTCATCGGCTTGCCGTCCGGACCGAAGGTGCAGCAGTCCCCTAGGTTGCGGCCATGGATGCACTTGGCGCGCGACTCGCCGACCGTCCACACAATGCCAAAGCCACTTGACGCGTCGTAGCCGAGGGGTTTGCCGTCCTCCGACCAAGGGTCGGTCGGCACCGCGGGGAGATACTGCGGCACGAGGGCGTCCAGCGTCGTCGGCGGCTGGCCGCCGTGGGCAAGCCGCCACCGCGCCACCGCGACGGCAATCCGGGCGCGCGTGCGCAGGAGTGTCACCCACTTGTCCACTCGAGAACCCCTCAGCCGGTTACGACAACTCAGGGCAAAACCATTCACCTG
>Ga0265300_10000863_pt1 | contig 30499 bp, 36 predicted proteins | sample AusTroGonzalo_MG_FD_193482 | JGI IMG/M metagenome (GOLD analysis project Ga0265300, IMG submission 193482) | Bovine rumen microbial communities from tropical cattle in Woodstock, Queensland, Australia - Gonzalo_03 | ecosystem: Host-associated > Mammals > Digestive system > Stomach > Rumen ...
CTGGACGCTACGGCGTTCTCTACCGTATCCGGTAATTTCCTGACGAGCCAGACAGTGACTGCCCTTGGCGATGATGGGATGTACATCACAAGCATAAATGGCTCGGCACTGAGTGGCCAGGGCGGTGGCGGAACACAAGTTGTGACCAGCACGGGTTCTGCAGCGGTATTCACTGGTGGTGGTGGATACCAGACCGCTATCAGTGGGATCAACGGAAGTGCCATAGTTGCAATGTCCGCTAGTAGTGCATCCAGGGCTGACATTGCATCCTATGCATCAGAGGCGAGTATCGCCTACTGCGATGCAAATGGCAGGGAGCTTACATCTATAGGCACGGCCACTGGCGGTGGCTCCGTCACTTCCCCGTCCGGCACCATCCTGGTGATGAATGGTAACGAAATCGAGGGTACCAACTCGGCTGCGGTTGTGAGCCAGACATCGACGGGATTTACTTCAGTTGTGACATCACATGGTACCTCCATAGGCCCATCAGGCATGGGGGTTCTGACATACACAAACCTGAGTGATTCCGGCATGAATCTCGTGTTCAAGATTGCTGCACCATATCACGGGGACGATGCCACCGTGATAATTTCAGGACATGATCACAACTGGAACTTGGCATCGGCATCCGGCTTAATTGTATGGGGCGATACAAGCGCGAACATACCTCTAGGCACGGTACAGTTACAGCTATCTGCGTCATCTAATTACTGGATTTACCTAATGGATGACCAGGATTTAAGTGCTGTCAAGGCTCCTGGATATGCGGTAACGGGAATCAGAGAACTCGCCTGGAAGTCTGCTGTAGATAACGTAACAAACACGGTATCCTCCAACTCCGCAAGCTGGGGCCAGGGCGGCATGGACAGCGCCACGGTCTCTGCCATCGCGTCCTCCTACGCCGAATCCGCAGTTTCTTCCAAGGCCGACTCCTCGGCCCTGTCAAGTTACGCGCTGAGCTCGGATGTTTCCGCCTACCGGGTGGTTTCCTCGATTACCACGGCTACCGACAACTTCTCAATGGACGGCGAGGTCGTGAACAGGATTAACCACACTGAGCTGCGTGCGCTCAACGCTATCATGGACCTCTCCGGCAGATACCTGACATCCCTCCCGGATTCCGCTGCGGTCTCCTCGATTGCCTCCTCTTACGCCGAATCGGCAGTCTCCGGGAAGATGGACTCCTCTGCCATTGACTACACTCGTACAGGCGACGGCACGCAGATTTACGCATCCGGTACCGGCTCGTCAACGAACCAGTTCTCGGCCAAGAACGACTCGGCAGGTGCGGCAATCATTGCCGGTACAAATGCGCGCGTAAGGCTGTGGGACTCCGCAGCGACCGCCAATATTTATGCGTCCAGTGTTGGCCCATGGAATGCCGCTACTAACCTTGTCACTGCGCAGAGCGCCAACTGGGGCGGCAGTGCGTTGCAGCTCAGTGCCGGACCGGGTATTTCGCTTAGCCTTGTAGACAATGTATTACTGATTTCAACAGCGGCGGTGTAATATGTCCAGTTCTTACTATGTCACATACGGCACGGACAGGCTGACCTTCGGCGGAAGCGGGTCGATTGCTTGGGAGTATCAAGAGCCGATTCCGCCCAAGTTACTTGTCGAAGAGCTTTATAAAAACCCGACAAAGAACGCTGTAGCATCGATTGCACTTACTAAGCCTTTATCCTCGTTTGATTATGTGCAAGTTCACGCTGGTTGGACAAGTGCCGGGCTGTCTCAGCAAATCTTCACTATGGCACCGCAGTCACCAGTGAACATCGTTTTGCCGCTTGTGGATGGTTCGCTCCGTTTCTGGTGTATGGCCAACTATACAGGTAACGGAACGACGCTTACTAGAACATACATCTCTAATTGGCAGATGTATTCTAGGTCGTTAACTACGGCTACTAGCGCTTCTTTGTGCATTTACGGAATTTCGGGGGTCAAGTATGTCTAGTGCATATTACACACAGTATCCTCAATTTGTATCTCTGTTTCACGGGTTATTCCAAGGAAGCTCCAATACGGCATTGACCCTGTCCCAACCAGCTTCCGCCTTTGATGCTGTAAGGATATGCACTACTGAATGGTATAGCAGCCAAGGAGCTAAGCGTTGTTGGGATGTGCCTACTGGCGGCTCTTCCGTCAATATTGGATTACCGTTCTACGAAGGAGCTAACTACCAGAGGTTGCACAGTCTTTCTTGGGCAAGCGGCACAAAACAGCTAAAGCCAGCTAGATCACAGCAAGTAAACTGGGCTGAAAACGCACAGTCTTGGAACAGGCCCGGCAACCAAGGAATTACTGATGTGTGGGGTATAAAGTACTTCACTAACTCTGCAATCCCAGGCGCAATTTCCGGAGACCGTACCTTAATTTTCAGCGGCAATCACGCCTCTGGAACCAAGTCCATTACTTTATCACAACCGGCATCCTCGTTCTACTTCTTGGAAATGAAGTTATCGGAAAATGCTCCACTATATATTATTCCAACGGAGTCGGCAAGTATTTACGCATGTAACTTTGCAGCATTCCAGTCTACGAGTCTGACATTCCAGCGGACTACTCAGTGGAGAACCTATGGCGATACGACAAAGATGTCTGGCTCGCGATACTGCCAAGAACGAATTAACAACTGGACCATCGAAGACCAAGGAAACATCCCTGCGTTATACGGTAGAAATGTCGGCTACACCAGAATATGGGGCGTAGGTAAAAAGTAAGGAGTTTTTATGAGCGAACAGATCATCGGCGGGCCCATACTAAGGAGAAGTAACTATGCTCTATAAATTCAACGGTAAGCCATTAAAAATGCTCGGCGGAAGCCTGCATGTATGGGGTACGACTCCCGGACTGGCCGGTGACCAACAGTACTGGACATGCAACCACTGCGGTTATGACCAGAACTCGGAAGGGAATCCCACATGCGGCGAGTGCGGATATGACAGGTACTGGATGCCCGGAACGTGGGCCTGCTGGAATTGCAGCCACGAAAACTCGGAAGAAGCGGATTACTGTGAAGAGTGTGGTCAAAGCAGATATGGCGAGGAACCTCCTCCTGTAGAATATGACTGGGAGTGCCCGAACTGCCAGCACATAAACCACGAGTATGACAACTACAACCAGGGGGAACACTACTGTGATGAGTGCGGCTACAATGAGATGTGGGGCTTCGATACGCCTCCAGATTCCGGTGAGATTCCTCCGGAAGAACCTCCCATGGACGAGCCGATTGAATAAGGAGCATCTATGTCTTCCATCATAAACAAATTACTTTGTGACCGTGCCCAGGCCTTCACGACTGCCGAGCAGGCCCAGGCACGAGCCAACATCGGCGCGGCACAGTCGGCGGACTATGCCTACAACAGCGCTCTTTCTGCGAAGCAGGACTCGAGCGCAATGTCGGCATATTTACCTTTCTCGGCCATCAGTGCTGACGCGTCCTCGGCGATCACGTCCATCAACGGATCGTCCATCGGATCCGCCGGTTCCTTCACCGGTTGCTCTGCCGGCAACTGCATCTCGGGTGACGGCACGTCCGGAAACCCTCTCGGTATTTCGAGCACCGTACGTATCGAGGACGGCACGTCCGCCGCCAGCCTGGCCAAGCGTGGCGTGACAGTGACTGTGGACGGTAGCCGTACTGCATGGTACTACGCGGCATTCGCGTCGTTCGAGAAAGCGTCAGCTACGGCGAACTACTACGCCGACCATGCCGAGTACAGCAACGCTTCCGGCACCGGTCAGGTCGATTACAGCTCGATCTATAGCTGGAACCACCCCAACTACTACTGCATCATCCGTACCCCCGCCGCATCCACGACCAACGTGGTCACGACCGCGTCGTACCCGACCGGTCTCACCGCCGACGCACGCCTGGACATTGTGCACCTTGGCGACACGAGCTACTCCTATGTTGTGTACGACAGGGATTCCAGCGGAAACACGCGCTCGCTAACGGCGGGCCAGGTCGGCACCGTATGGTGGGTGGCCACGGCGTCCGCGTGGGCTGGCGTGTAGTTATAGTCGGAGGCCGGTATGGACGTGATGCTGTGCTCGGGGTTACCGTTGTCGGTACGATACAACAAGACAGAGACCGCCTACGCGACGGCCTCTTCATACACTGCTGACGTCACCGCCTATCTGGGCCCTGACAACACGGCACTTTCGAGCCTTACCGGGGTGTGTTCTTCCACGGCCAGCGTCTCCGCAACGTCTACGGCTTCCGGTACCAGCTGGTACTACTCCCCGGTGTATTCGAGTACCAGTACGGACGGTGCGGTCCTGGCACAGGTATTCACCCAGGGACCCGATCCGTCTCCCGATACTCATGACTGGACTCATTGCATAATATCCGTCGACATGAGTGAATGGGATGAGTTCCAGATGAGCGCGTACATTACGTCAGTCACTATAAAGGAGTCCGGAGACCATGCGGGAGAATGGAGCCCGTTCCCGTATTCCAACGTACTGTTCAGGGCCATGACCGAGTCGTCCGAACTGAGCGGAACGTTCCCGTTGAACGGCGTGGTCAGCAGTTACGGACAGATTCCAGACTATACCCATTCATGGAGCAGCACGGCACAGCCCTTCTGGAGCGCCTCGGCACGTATCAGGTACGGCACCGGATGGCACAGACAAACGATGACGTCTAACAGCGGTTCATTCTGGAGTACTGCATCCGGAACCGTAATAGACCATGGCGGAGGAAAGTCGTCGGTCATCTATACTTCGACGGACCTTGTTGACTACTATATATCGATCTTTACGATGTCGCAATGGGACAGGGAAACGCTGTATAGCGCATCCGGAGACCAGCCCTTCGGCCCGTACCCGTGGCAATTGCCGACAAGCTATATTAATTCGGGCCTGTCGGCGATGGAATTCGGCACCGGTATCGGTAACGTGACTGCGACTGAGTACGGGTCCATGGTCGGTTTTTCCTCGGACTGGCAACCGGTGTCTGCAATAGCCGGAAGTTCCCACGAGGCATCTGCCTGTTTCGGATTCTTCGGCGGGCAGGCACTGATGATGAACGCGTCCGGAGTATACCCGCCTTGGAACTTCAGTGTTATGTCCTCGCTCTGGGAAGAGGGCAAGCTGTCGTCCATGCCTGAAAGGTGTGCGATGTCCGGCGTTGTCCAGTTCCGTAAGCGTGTAGGCCCCGGCGTGGAGACTTCGGTGGCTACAGCTATCTTTCCTTATCGAACCACAGCTATAACCTCCACCAGCGTTCCCCACGAGGACCTGGTGGCATCGGCGGTAGGAGGCTGACTATGACAGCTGAACTATGGGCAGCTTTGATTGGCGGTGTCGTTCTGGTGCTGACAAACTCAGCCGCCGCAATAAAGATATGGGCCGACCTCCAGAAGCAGAAGGCCGACCGAATCGAGACCAAGGCCCAGCGTGACAAGGACTCACAGGAACTACACGATGTCGTGCTGGCCCACGGTTTTCGCATCCAGCAACTACAGGACCAGCAAGCCCTCACGGCTACCGTGGTCGATGATTTAAGAGACACATGCAGCACGCTTAACACGAACATTGTCAAGCTCGATACGAACGTGTCCAACTTGGCAGAAGCCATCAAGGAACTCAAGAGGTGAACAATGGCCCTGGTATTTACGGTGATTTTCGTGGCTATAGTCCTCGTGTGCGGCTACTACGCGTTCAAGGATGACGACCACGACGAATGGAGAGGTTGGTAATGGACAACTTGCTTGCACAAGACGTACTCAACATAGTGGATCCCATCGCGCGTGCCGCACAGATGGCACTCGAAAGGGACAGTGCACGCCGTGCCGTGAAGGAGCCTCCCATACTGGAGCAGTATGACCCCGCCGTACAGCGCGAACCGCTTGTCATGCCGAAGAAGAACATGTTGACAGACCCGGAATCGAAGCTGAACCGTGGTCTCGGCAACCTTGTCGACAACACGGCATCCATGCTTTTCGGCGAGGAATCCGGACATCCCGTAGTAGACTACGGAACGGCTAACATTCCCGGCATCGGGGCCGCATCGATACTTGTCGCCGGTGGCATGCCTGGATTGCTCGACGTTGCCGGTATGGGCGAATTGAAGAACCTCGCGAAGATACCGAAGTATACTCTCGAATTTGTCGGCAGGCACTTTGGTGAGAAGGGTCTCAAGAACCTCGACAACGCACTAAGCATGTACCCGAAGGCAGGGAAGCCGTCCGTGAACGACGCGCTGTATGTGATGCGTTCCGGCATAGGTGGAGAACGGGTTCAGGCCATTGCTCCTTACACATCGGACAATGTAGTCGAGGACGCCATCAGCATTATATTTGACGCTACTCCGGACGAGATCCGCAACAAGCTCGTAAAATGGGCCAGTGACCAAACTCTCGACAATAGTCATACCTCGCTCGCAAAAGATGTCCTAGACATGATGGACAAGGCCGAGGACACCAGTGACATGACGTTGGCTCTAAGGGCAACCTTCATGTTCGACGCAATGGACCGTGGCAAGTCAATACAGTCCGTACGTAAGCTTGAAAACATGCCCGCAGATTACATGTACAAGGAAACCATGCGCGTAGCAAAGGGCGCGTATGACGAATATCCTGACACCTACCAGAAGGCGCGTACGTACCGCGAACGTGCGACTACTCCACTACAAGACTGGGACAAGATCATCGAACGCCAGGAGCGCAAGGACGCCGAGAAGGCCGTGAAGGCCGAGCGCAATGTGCAGAAAGAGATAAAGCCTGCCCAGGCACCGAAGAAGCCCATAAAGAAACAAGTGGACGAAATTGTACAGGAGGCACCATCAGCGCCTCCTCCAGAAGTCGTGGTACCGGAAGCCCCCAAGGTAGATACCGGTCCTACCAAGTGGCGCGAGAACGGCTGGAACTCCAAGCAGTACGACCCCAACTTCTTCGGCAAGTTCGGCTCGCGCATGGACGAGGAGTCGAAGCGCGACTTGTTCGTAGTGGACAGTTTGGCCAAACACTGGGCCGGACAGCTGAAGGACAGGGGCATTTCGGCCAAGAAGATACTGACAGGACTAGACCGCGCCAGTGCTCGGCACACGGCCACCAACTACAACGATGTGTCGAACGAGTTCCTGCACGACATCGTCGACAATATCGAAAGCGGAAACATGCCCGGTACGGCTGTCAAGTGGGGCCAGAAATACAAGCGCAACCATGCCGTTCCAGGCATGGCTACTCCTACGCTGATACTACGGACTAACGAGCGTCCAAACGTCCGTAACTGGGACACCAACGTTCGCGTGTGGGCCGACGAGGCGGAAGGTCCGGACCTGTACGAGGCCCTGTTCCGTCCCCTCGTCGACAGGAAGATTCACGGGTTCAACCAGGATTACTGATATCCAGATCCTCTAGGCACTTCTCGAAGAAGTGTGTTATGCCTCCGTACTCCCTGTCACGGAGCCAATCCAGCTTCTCTCGGTGCTTCTGTGACACGCGCATGACTACCATTATCGGCTTCGATTTCTTACGTATAGGCATGGCTACTCCTTATCGGTTGAGATTGATGCGGTTGCGGAAGTCCATGACTATGCTCGCACAAGACATCGTGTTGATATGACTGTAATAGCGCCAGATCATGGCTTCATCGGAATTGTCGCCTTCCGGATAGGTGGCCCACATGGCCGGGTTTGCGAGCTCGGACTTGATCACCTCGCGGATCATATATTCGGTGCAGCCGAATGCCTTGAGGTGCTTGCGGACTTCGGTGCGGATGAGCTTTTCGGTTTCTTTCGTCATGATAGATTTCCTTTGATTGCCGTGGCGGAATTGCCCTGACAAGTATAAGTATAGCAAATGTATAGCAACTTGTCAATAGGTTCTAAGTTTTTTCTATGTAAATTTTTCTTTACGCTAAAAAAGACCTAATTTAAGAAGCATGAAAATAGAAATGTTCATCCCGGTCGCCGGGCAATCCAACCCCGACCTACACCTTATAGGAAACGACGCCGTACAGACGCTGAGCGAGAAGATAGCGCTCATGCGGGGTATGGCAGACGCCGACTGGTATTGTTTCCACCACGACGACCTGACCTTCGCCAGTGACGATCCATACAGCGACCCGTACTTGATACAGCAACTCGAGTTCTTCGACCGTGAACATGTAGGTATTGCTGGCGTGATCGGTACGCTGTGCCTCTACGAGAGTGCGATGTGGTGGACCCCGATGCGACCGCAAGTCACTGTGGGCGCCATCACGCAGGGTTTCAGTAACGGTCAGCCAGACGTGGTCATGGCAGACGGGCCGGGGACACGAACTGACGCCGTATCCGTTGACGGGTGCTGCATGTTCTTCAGCCGTGAGTTTCTCGATAGGTTCGAGGCGCATCCGTTCCATTGGCGTTTTCTCTACGACGTGGACGCATGCCTACAGGCTCTATCCAAGGGGTTCAAGGTAGGAGTGCTCGACTACAGGGCTCGCCACCAGAGCGAAGGACACTTCGACGTAGGCGAGTTTGAACAAGCTAAACAGAAATTCTTCGATTACTGGAAGCCGAGAGTGGACTTCCCGGTGATCCACACATCAAAATTCAGGAGCGTATAAATGCTGGCAGCAATAGATCCGGCCCATCCTTACATACAAGTTATCACAAGCGGGGGCTCCGGTTGCCGTTTCTACCGAGCGAGCATGCCCGGTTTCACCATGAACTGGTTCGAAGGGCTCGGGGCCCATGTCATCGAGGTTCCACAGCCATTGCTAGAGCCAGGGATCATCAACGCCACACGCGCCATCGTGCTAAAGTCGTGCGCAGGCTGGCAAGGATATGAGCTTCTTAAACAGCTCAGCGCCATACGTCAGAAGTTCCCGCACTTGCGCATCGTCAACGACTTCGACGACCTGCCCTTCGGCAAGACCGTAGTCAAGGAAGGAGACTCCGACTTCGAGGCGTTCGCCGCAAAGCAGTGGGACGACAAGCACAACGAGTGCTCCATCGAGGGCCTCAAGCTGTGCGACCTAGTAACGACCACGAACCGGTACCTTGCGAACAAGCTAGAAGAGGCCGGAGCCAAGGTCATGATTATCCCGAACGCAGTACCTCGCTCCATGTGGAGCCTGCCGCGCAGGGCTCCGCTAACCGAGGACTTGAAAGTAGTTAACCTCACTTTATCTCAATGTCCGCAGCACTTCGTGCCTGCCCATAAGGACGAGCACGGAAATGATGTGCCTGAGCAGATTGGGGACTTCGCATCTGCGGAATGGCGTGAGTGGGTCATAAAGCACGTCAAGGACGGCGACCTGCGTGTAACGCAGATGGGAAATCCGAGTTTCTTGTGGAACGAGATTCAGGACAAGGTAACAAGCTTGCCATGGGTCACACCGAATCGCTTCGCGTCTCTCATGTGCCGCACCAACCCTGATTTAGTTATTGCACCGATGGTTCCCAACGAGCTCAACCGGTGCCGTTCCGATCTCCGCTATGTCGAGGCGGCTGTATGTAGTGCCGCGTTCCTCGGCAGTGACTTCCCGGACAGCCCGTACGCCAACGTACCGGAACTTTCACGTGTTCCCCAAGGAGCAACCATCGAGCAGCTCGACGAGAAGCTCCGCCAGATAAAGGATCGCGACACGTTCAACGGCCTCGTGGAGCAGGGATGGAAATTCTTGCTGGAAGAAGGCCGTATCATGGAATCAGACCAGTGCATGGCTCGGTATGTGGAGGCGTGGGCCATGCCACCAAAGACCCAAGTGAACTTCGACTTGTTGTAGTATGGCGAAGCGAATGTTCAGCGTCGACGGGCGCGAATACTGGAGACCGGACCAGATAACGGTGGGTAAGTTTGAACTGGATCCCAAACAGACGCCGATGGAAAATCTGTTCCGACTCTGTCGAGCTCAGGCTAGCATATGGCTGGCCAAGTACGGAGTCTATAGCTATGACGGCCCAGAAGTGGTCGACGACTTGCTGGCATCGCTTACTTTGTCCATATTCCTGGACTTGAGAAGGAAGGTGTGGGACGGGACCTACCGTAAAGATCTTACTTTGTACTTAAATGCCCGATCGAGCGCGTGGGGGCTTACGGGCAATTTTATAAAGCATTGGACACAAGAGCAAGAACAAATTCACTCGTTGCTGGATGTAGACCAATTTGTAGGTGACAGTGACGTACCGCTAGGCGATCTATTGACGTACGAGAATAACAGGCTGAGCTACAAACGCAAGGGCGAGGCAAAAGAAATTCGCCGAGAGATACAGCGGGCTAACCAGAAGACACCGACACCACACCAGCGTGCAATGCGCCAGTACTGGGCGAAAAGACATGGCGTCCAAGCCCACGAGGACGCCTATCTGCACTACCTGGAAGATTGCGAGGAATTCGGCGTGGATCCGATGTCGAGAGAAGACTTCTTGGCGGCGAATTTCCCGGACGTGTACTAGCCCTCGGATTTATCCGGGCCGACCCACTTCCACGAATAACCGAACCGGCTTTTACGGCAAGGCACCTTTATACATTCGGACATCGGCTTCGTCACGAGGTGCCCATCTATATGCACACGGCAACAGCCGTATGCGGAAGGTGGGCGCGACTTGGGCCTCTTCCTTGCTGGTGTCTCTTCTTCGGGCCTAGGCTGTTCTTCGCCTGTGCCCAGAACACCAATTAGATCCTTGATGCGGTTCTCCACCTCGAGTCGCACGTTATCTTGTTCTGAATCCTGATACTTGGAGGATTCGGAAAGGATGTCGAAAAGAAATTGTAGTTGTTCTCTCTGTGTCATAGTGTGTATCCTGTGTCAACTACCCACCGCCTTTAGTCGGTGGGCGATGAGAGTTACTAGCAGCCCTTAGCGATAAGTAGTAGTGTGCTAGTCATCATGTCCTCCAGTCGATCGCGTCCATGCGGTTCGCACTTCCGAAATCGTTAATCGCATTCTTGATGCATTCTGCTATCTGTTTCTTGTCGCAGTCGTTGCACTGCAACGCGTCGTAGTACGTCTTCATCTTGTCGACCAAAAGCGACCATCCTACAAGTTCATACATAGTGTATCCTGTGTGAAAGGAAGCCGTGGCCCAGGAATCCCATGGCAAGAGAAAGAGGGCCACAGCTGTTGTTTCAATAAGAGGGGGCTAGGCGAAAACAATACCCGCCCCGATAGGCGCCCGGTGAAATACAAAAGGATCCCAGGACAGATAACCGGGCGCCTGTCGGGACGCTCCTCGCGGAGAGCCCCTTGAAGAGTAGTAGTATGCAGATAAGTCTCCGTCTACTTAATGTCGGTCGGAGAGGTCGACAGTTCCGCTAGAACAGCGTCACTTCTTTCCTCCGGCTTTCTTCTTGCTCTGCTCCTTGCTCTGCTCCTTGTCGAAGTCGCGCATGGCCTGCAAATGAGCCTCATAGATGGCACGGGCAAATGCCTCGCGCTTGTCTTTGTCCTCTTCCTTCAATGTACGATAGATGGTCTTATCGTCCTTACTGGTTACGAACCATTTCCAGCCCCAGCCGAGGTGTGTGTATTCTAGCTTCATCCCTTCTCGGCCAAGCCACCATTCGACTGCGGTGTTCATCTTGTCCAGGCTTGAACTGATTGGGGGGAGTTTGTCGCTGGTACGCTCCCAGTGTTCATTCAAACTGCCTAGTTTGTTTAGGCCGACGATGGCCAGGATGATGAGGGTTACCAGCAGCCCTATAGCGATAAGTAGTAGTAGTGTGTTAATCATGGTTAAATTATATTTAGTTGAATTTTGGAAAAAACAAGGTCCCGTTTTACGCGCTCTACCATTGAGCATCACACTCCCTCGCGGGAGCGGGCCGGACTCGAACCGACACCAGCGGCATTAACAGTGCTGAATGTATCATTGCTGTAGGGACCTTTAACTCTACTGATTAGAACGGATTGTCTTCCTCTTTGTCATCCGGTGCAGGAGGCAATTCATTGATCTTTACGTCAGCCTTCTTGTCATCCTTGCGACGGATCTGGATGCCGTCGGCGAGCTTGTACGAGAGGACTTCGGATCCTTCCACCATGAAAGAGGGTACGGAATCCTTATCGAACTCCACTTTCTTCTTGCACGGAGAGATGGAAGAGATGACGGCATATTTCTTGCCACTCTTGGCGGTCTTCTCGGCAATAAGCAGCTTGCCACGTTTCCCGATGAACTTGTCAAGTTCAAAGTGGGCCTTGCCACCTTCGTCCTTCACAAGGATTCCGTTCTTGACAAGGATCTCGCAGACACGGCCCCAGTCAGTAGTGTCGAACCACTTGGACACTTCCTGTCTGAATTTGGACTTCTCTCCGGAGGAGATTGTCCATCCGTTACCGCGAAGAGTGTGAACTACGTCATCATTCTTGAACTGCCAGATGAGCTGGATAAGTTTACGTTCCTTTCCTTCGAATTCAGCCTTGACGATGCTGTAGCCGACTACCTCGGCACCATCGTACGAACCTTCTTCAATGGAAAACTTGCTGGAAGAACCTTCAACGAAATCGTCGAAGTTCTCTACGCTGAGCAGGGATTGGTCTTCGTCTTGAGTCATATGACTACTCCTTGAGTAACGTGTACTCGGTTTATGGTTTAAATATAGCAAAGATGTTTTTGGTTGGCAACTTAATACTTGCAGAATCGTTTCATCATCTTGTACCACTCATCATAGGCGATCGGTGGTACGTCTATAGTGTGTGCATAATCCAGCAGACCGTTCCTCTGCATATACCCGAAACACGCGAAAATGACGTTGTTCCGGTTGCCTTCGTATATCGTTTCTAGCTGGTTCTGCACCCACCGCAACTGGTTGGCTATACGCAAGTCGTCGTCATCGTAACGATCCCCGTAAAGTTGTGACCTCAGTTCTTCGGACGCTTCAGAGAACAGGTTGCAGTATTCGTTTCTCCTGGTGATACTCTCCGCCCGTTCCTTCACGAGATCTTTCGGTATGGAAAAACGTTTCTTGCTCCGGTTTATGTAGTATTTATAGAACTCGGCGCCATCTGGCCGTATCACCGGTAGCACCTGGAAGTGCGCCCGATCGAAACAGCTCAGGTCACTGCCTGGGAATAATTCTCCCATGACCTCGCGGTATGCATGTCCCATCTCGGAAGTCTGTAACGGCTCATCCAACGGGATTACTGCGCGCCATCTCTCGTTCTGCTTAAATCCGTTCGAGTGGCTTGTCCAACACCAGAAGGCGCACTTGTCCTTGTATTCATCGATGAAGTCATCCATCGTCCTCCCGTTATCGTAGTCAACTTGCAAGCAATGGTAGCATGATATGTTGTCCCATACTGCACGCGGTCTGCAAGGATCGTCGTTGGAAGGCATCGGTGTGTCCACGAGATCGCCGTATACGGCCAGGGGTGCGTTTCTCTTGTCCTCCCTCACGAGAGGATGTTCCAGAAGTTCTAGCCAGCGCTTAGCGGTTATTTCCGTATAACGCATGGCGTCAGTCCAAAAATATTGTTTTACCAAGGCTATCATAGCATAGTCTCCTGGAATTCGTCAAGTTCGTACGGATCTAGTTTCGGTTTCTGCATCACTATCGATGCGCCTGGGTTCTTTATGGAGACTCCCTTCAACCAGTTGGCGGAATGCAGTGTCTTCTTTGATACGCCTTCCTGTTGCGACAGCCAGTTGATGAAGGAGTTGATGCTCTTGTCACGCGTAGGAGTAATTACTCGCGTGATACCTATCGCTACCAGTTCGGGTAAACTGGCCGGATTGTACGTAGCCTTCAGTATGGCGCATACAAGCGAAGTACGCTTGGTTTCCGTCTCCCCGTCTATAACGAATAGTTTGTCTGCAATCTCCTTGTAGAATTCCTCGGCATATTCCGTTTCGGTCTCGTACTGGGAAACACGGAACATTACTTCGGACGAATCCGGTGAAGATTCGGCCTCGAATGCATCCTTCTGGATGTTCTTCCAGTGCCCTTCATAAGTCTCTTCCAAGATACCTTTCTTCCATAGCTTGAACTGTTCGTCAGAAATAAGTAGAAGTCCGTTCTTTGTATTGAACTTCCAGGGTTCTCCCTTGGCGTTAGTAAGCTGTTTAAAGTATGCCACGTAGTCGTAGCACCACTGGATGAATTCCTTGTACTCGGCACAGAGGTCACTGGTGATATCATGAACTGACACGACGTCCATAGGATCGTAATTCTTCTGGAAGAATACCGGCAACACGCGCGTTATGGCGTACTCGTTGTTGAGCCATACTCTCTTGTTCGTGACAATTAGAATCTTCGTACCATCGAGGTGCCATTCAAGCGGATCCATGAACTTACGGTCGACACTTACGGTGTCACAACCGGTAACGGACTTGAACATAGGGCTCTCGATGACGTTTGTCGGATACTTGACATCCTGTAGACATATCAGGCGCTTGTTGATTGCCGGCATGAGTCCGAACTTGTTGTTGACGTCAAGGGCTCCTTCCTGCAGAGTGACGAAAGACTTGCCGAATATGTACTCGAGCAGCTTGCAGAACACTCCCTTTCCTTCCTTGCCCTCTCCGACGATCAGCAAGGACTGTCTCGAATAGTTGTTGTCGTCTATGACAGACGTTGTGAACGTGGCTATCCTGAGCAATCCCATGATCGGGTTTACCAGCTTGCCGTTCATGAAATTTTTGAAGGCACTTGGCAATGTGGGCATCTTCGTGACGTTTCGGCCATACTCCACATACGAAGTGTCTATGCTATATATGGAGTCTCTGGTGTCCTTAGTAGTCGAGTTCTTCCATTGCCGTATGTACGCAACATAGTTCATGTCGAGGAACTTCAGTAGGTCGACCTGCAGTACGGCGCACCAGTTGTCACGGTTCAAGGAAGGCTTGGTCCCTGCCATGGCAAGCGAGAAGCTCTCGAACAGCCACGAGGCCGTCTTGCCCGATCCAACCTTGACGAAAGTAAGCTGTATGCACAGCTGTCTCGATATGCAGTGCGGGACTATCTCTTCGATGCGCTCTTCGAGCGAATCAACATCGTTTTCCGAATCGAAAGTGCCTTCAGCCTGGAGTTCATACGCCTTCTCTAGTATGAGCCGGCTGTATTCTTTTATCTTCGCCTTGTTGTCGTTGATGAAATTAGTCCAGAACTCTCCGTCGTCGGATATCCTCCGCCCATGCGATGAATCTTGCATCGGTATTAGCGTGATGCATCCGTTGTCGAATACCCAGTAGAGATTGTTCGTGTCGTCCTTCCTCAAGTGTGAATAGAGGAATTCCTTGTCTATGGACGTGATCTGTTCGTCTACTGAGCTCCAGTTGGAGTAGAGCTGGAAAGACTTTACCTTTCTTTCCCTGGAGTCCAATATGGCCTTTGTCGCTACAGAGCTCTTCTCGGAGTCTGCCAGGTTGGCCTTTGTCTTGCTTCGGTGAAATTCCTTGGCCGAAGCCGAAAGTTCAAAGAAGAACTTGCTCGGAGTATCCCAGTTCTGTTTCAATGCACCCGAATACTTCTCGGTAGTCCACAGGTTGGCCATAGACAGCGTATTATAGGTAGTCATGCCCGCCTTTTCGTCAAGCAGGTTCCTGGCGAAGATACCTATAGGCTTGTCATACATCGAATCCGGACTTTCGTATCGCTGTGCCGCGATAAGAGCCGCCTTGGGTTTGATGAGGGAAAGGGAGAATGTCATCACTCCCTTGAATATCTCGTTAAGCTTCTGTTCGATCCCAGCAAGTCTGGAGGTCGAATAAGTAGGATCGTTATGCATGTGTATTGAGTTCCGTTGAGTTAGAAATTACTTCAAACATATTAAACTTCTCCACCGGTGTCAATTCTGAGTTGGACTGACCTCCGTAGAAAATATGCAACGATTTCTTCGCTCGTGAACAGCCTACATAGAAATGTTCGTAGGTGGACCGAATTGGGTAATTGGTCTTGAAGGCGAGGTTGTCCTGGCTGTTCCCGATGTCTCCGTACATCAGTACCACGTGATCCCATTCTAGCCCCTGTGCCTTGGTACTGTTGATCGCATATGCAGGCTCCATGTTATCGCGCATTGTGTTGTAGTTGATGACATGCGACATTCCGTCAAGAGTAGACTCCAGTCTTACTTTGGTGTCGCCGGAGTATTTCGTGACAATGAACTCCTCGTTAGTTCGTATCTTGAACTGTTTCCCGGACGCGAAGTCGTGAATGTCGTTGGTGTCCGTGGACCTCATGCGCAACGTATTCTCGCTGATGTAGTCCATGATGGAATCCTTGTTAATGTTAAATAGCTTCCACCAGTTGTCACACTTGTCGTCAAGGATAAAATTACCCATCTTGTTGCGCATGATGATTTGGTTCACGAGAGCCGACTGATAGTTGGATCCCGTTATAACGACAGAGGAGTCGCTGAAGTCATTCAGGAAGTTATTCAGGGTGAGCCTGTCCATCCTGTACTTGTCGAACTCCTTGGTAAGATGAGACTTGCTGAACTTCTGGATGTCGTCCACTATGCACCTTGCTCCTGGGTCGGCCCGGTGGTTTTCCGTCAACAGTTTGAACATGCCCGGAAATTCGGTCACCAGTGAATAGAGTACGGAACCTCGTGAAAGGAACGAAGGTATCTGGTCAAGGTCTCCCATGATTATCAGCTTGGTACCGGTCTGTTCGATTATATCGATAGCGGTGTTCAGCGTCCGCAGGTCCTTGATACCCATCTGCGAAGTCTCGTCGATAAGCAGGTTCCTTCCCTCGAACTGAGCCGCTAGCTTGAGTCCCTGCATCTCGCTTAGGTAGTTGAGCTTGCTGAAGCTGAGTGCGTCGGCGTCGATCCCTTCTTTCTTTGCTCTCTTGGCACCATTGAACGCCACCGTATTCGAAAGTGATATTACGGAGCATTTCTTGATGTCATCGCATTCGTGTATCGCTTCGTATGTCTTCCCGGTGCCTGGTGCTCCGATCTTCCCCCTTATCTTGCCGTCTGCTGCAAGTCTTTCGATCCTGTCTCTTGTATACGAAAGGTCGTTCTTCGTATTGATATATACGAACGAATGATTGGAACGCATAAAGTGGAATTTCTTGCCGAACTGATCATGAAGGGCCTTCTTGAGGTCTGCCTCGTCAATCTTGACACCGATGTAGTTCAGGTAGTTCGATGCGTTCTTAAGCCAAATCTCTTTCTTGGCGATCAGTTCGCTTGATGTGTCGGTGATACGCATCAAGTTTGTACTGGATATCCTGGTTAACTCGACATTGTGCGAATACATAGCGTTCTTGATGAGCTCCTGTGCAAGATCGTACGACTTAGACACGGTATTGAAGAATATGTCCACTACATCTTCGCTGTTTGGCTCTACAGTGCATAGTTTTCCCTCTACACAAGACTTGAAGAAGGAATTGGAGATGACTGTCTCCCTGAGCGTAGTCGGATTTGTTATGATATCGCATAAGTTCTTGGGAGTCATACGCTTAACGGAATTTATCTGTCCGTTCTTTTTCTGTCCGTAGTCGGTGACTATCCAGTTGGCGACAGATATCTTTCCGTCCTTGAACTGATTTGAAGGTATCGAATGGAGTGCAGCCGTGAACGCCTTGAGAATAGATCGGTTGTCCATGGCGTTTGGACAGTTGTGCCGTGTGACTCTGACGAGAGATTCGATAGTCGGGTGGCCGTCACGATCAAATTCTATGGTTGGTGGTGTGGAGGAAACGCCTTCTTCAGGCTCCAGAGCAACGATCTGGTCTATGTCTAACATTTGTATTCGTTCCAGTAATAAGCCCCATCATGACATGTGCATGGTGGGGCTTATTATTGGAACCGAATACACATGTTGGCGCAATAGAGAGTGTGCCACCGCTCATATTATATAATATAGTACATTCTTGTTTGGATGTCAACCAAGATATTGCGTCGATGTATCAACATGATATCAACAAAAATCTATACCTTAGTAGGCCATAATAGATCCAAACAGGGGGGTACAAGGGGGGTAAAAGTGCCTGAAAATCTATAGAATTACTTTGTTCTTAAACTTTTTGGCGTTTTTGAGCTGAAATCGCCAATTTTGACCATTTTTGGTGCTTAGGGTAGGGTAGGGTACCCCGAAAAAATAAATTATGTGCGAAATTTTTGTAAAACAAAAAGTTTGTGAACAAAGTAAAAAATCGCCCTGTGATGTAGTAACGGCGCGGATCTTGCAAACGGACGTTACTTTGTTCTACAACTATTAAAAAACCCTCGTAACTATTGAAAAAAGAAAAGTTTTAGTGTAGGTAAGAATAATATATACACGCGTGTGCGCGCGCGAGCAAATTTCGTGCCAAAAATGACTAATTTATGGTGTATGCAGAAAGTTTTTTGGATCATGTTCTCACTGGCAGTTTCGTACCTGTCCTACCGGGTCATAAAGGATGCGCTCGAGCGGCCACCGACAGAAACGAGGGGTCCGGACCCGGACGACCCGGTTGCATGCTCATACTGGGATATGTACGGGGAGCCTTGATGTGAGTACCACATATGCGATGTGGGGGTTTAGTGGCAATGACCTAGTTTCAAGGTATAAAGGAGACGAACTATGCATGTGACGATACAGAAGCTCATAACGATTTTAGGCTCCATCGGTCAGCTGCTTGTCGCACTCATGGCCGTCCGAGACGCCATATGCATCGCAGAAAGCACCATAGATGACGAAGACACCAAAGATGCTTGAAAATGTAGTAGTTTGATAAACGTAGAGGTAATGGTATGGCAAAACAGGCACCGATAGTCTATACGAAACTTATGACCACGCTTGGGGACTCGGCTGAACTCGATTACCAGTGCTCCGTCACCTCCAAGTGTCTTGTAAATCATACCCACGACATGCTGCTCAACGATGTCACTAACAAGATCGAGAAGCACCTGAGCAAGCACCCGGAAGACCGTGGATGGCTGCATGCCGTAACAATCGAGTTGACACCGAAAGTGATAGTGAGGCGATGCGATGAGCTCATCGAAGACTAGATCAAAGCCAAAGAAGTATGCAAATCCGCTCACGGGCGAATACGTGGCTGACGGGGAGGCGCTCAAGGACCCGGAAGTCGTGGAGGCGTTCCGGAAGGCCGACATGGAGGCCAAGGTCGTCGAATACCGCAGGGATCCCGACAGACCGGCACCTGTCGAAGAACCGAAGCACAGGCTACCCGAAGGCATGAACCGCAACAACAGCGTCCAGGACTTCCTCATGGTTGTCATCCGGGAGCTGTGGCGCATAGAGGACAAGCTTGATGACAAAACCTAACGGAAAGACACGCGGCCAGAAGCGGCAGGCCAACTCCATAGCGGCCAAGCGTGAAGGCCGTGGCGGTCTGCGCAACCCGAACTTTGCCGCGACACGGTGCAAGTACGCCGACTTGCTCAAGCTGAGCAACGAGGAGTGGGCCGTGCGCCTCAACACGGCCAAGGCGGTCAAGCAGATGCTCCAGGTGGAGCTCGTCAAGGCCGCAGCCGATGCCGGGCTGCACAACATCTTCCGCGACGCCATAGATAGCAAGGACATCGAGCTCGTGGACCTGGTGGAGCGCTGTTGCAGGATCATCGGCGCCCTCTACAGGGACCAGACGCCCAACAGCGCCGTGCAGGTCAACTTCCAGGGCAACGCGCAGGATCCGTCCCAGCCGGTGAAGGTAGTGTTCACCGAGGCGAAAGAAGCGGAGCAGAAGGCCCCCGAGGATGGAACAGTCCAGTAACGACATACAGATCCCGCTACTGCGCGTGCAGAAGGAGTATATGCAGGCCACCGAGAAGATGGTGGCCATCGTGAGCTCGCGTTCGTGTGGAAAGAGCTTCGTTGCCACTCTGCACTCTCTGCTCACCATGATGAACGGGAACAATGTCGTTTACTTCGTACAGAACCTCGAGGCATGGGCAAAGGGCCCGAAGATACACTTCTATCACTTCCTGCGCGAGCTGAAGCAACTGGACAACTGGACGTGGAACGGATCGACCTACACGGGTACACTCAAGACTCCATGGGGAGAGGCCAAGTTTTACCTGGGCACATACGGCAATCCCGATGCAGTCCGTGGTGCAACCGAGGTGAGTCTCGTCACCCTCGATGAATTTATGCTGAGCTCGCCCGAAATGCTTGCCGCTATCGCACCCATCATGCGTGGCAAGAACCTCCGTGGCGAAATGATCCATCCGATGATCCGCATGGTGTCCACGCCCAACATGTCGAGTCCGTGGCAGCTCATGGTGCTGGAGCACGAGAAGAACGGCATCCGCCTACTCCGAGCCAAGATGACAGAGAACTACTTCATCAGTGACGAACAGCGTGATCTCATGGCGAAGTCCATATTCGACGACAAGCTGCGACTGCAGGAAGTCGAGGGCGAGATCTTGCTGGGCGACAACAGCACATCTATGTGCTCGCTCTCCGACTTCAGCGACCGCGTGGTGTTTACCAACAACACGGATAAGGTATGGGCCGGTCTGGACATGGCACACAGCGGTGACCGAGACAAGCACGTATTCGCCGCAGTGCAGGGCCTGCGCGTGTTGGACATACATGAGTTCGGGAAGGCCGACAGCTCCGAGGTGGCCTTGTACATCAAGAAATTCAACAAGGATGCACGCATAGCCGGTCTGAACATAGACCTCGCGTGGAGCGAGAGCGTGTATGACCAGCTCAAGTACGAGATCCCCTGCACACAGATTCCTTTCGGTGGCGCCGCAGAGCACAAGGAGCAGTACGCGAACATCCGTGCCGAGCTCCTCTTCAGGCTGGCCAAGAAGATCAAGGATGGCCTGTACATCCCGGAAAACTGCATGCTGTCCGAGGTCAAGAGGGAGATGACCAACATACACTGGATGCAGATGACGAATACGAACAAGCTAATAATCGAGCCAAAGAGCGACGTGCGCATAAGGCTTGGCCGGAGCCCGGACGTGACGGACGCGCTGGCCCTTGCCGTCTACAGCCAACCCGATGAACTAGTTTACATCAAGCAGGACGCCAGTTACGACGCCGAGTACCGGGAAGCCCTCGAGGAGATAATGGCCGATGAGTAGCAGAGAGCGGAACCCATACGAGGAGTGCGAAGTCCTCGCTATGTGCGAGAGGCTGTTCCGACGCGGAATGGAGTCGGACTCCACGGAGCGTGCGCGCGGAGAGCTCGTGCAGGCCACGGTGGACATAGCCATCGCGAAGCTGTGCGACGAGGCCGAGACCCCGTTCGCCGTCTCGTACTACCGGAGCGAGGACTGCCGTTCAGAGTCTATGCTGAAGGCGCTGACGGCGCTGGAGAAGGCGCGTACCGACACGGCCCACGCCATGGTAGCATACCTCATCAAGGCCGTCCAGAACAACGCGAGGAACCTCATGGACACGCACGTGCGCAGGGCAAGGCGGTGCGTCCCCGAGACGGACTTCAATGCTGTTCCGGAGAGCGACAACATGGCGACATTGCGCGAGAACAGGATTTTCATAACAAAGTAAGGAGGCCCTATGGCTGACGAGAAGATAGAGACCGAAGAAGAGACCGAGGTGGTCGAGACCCCGCTCTCGGAGGAAAAGCCGGCATTAGACGGCAACGCAATCGACAATGACAATGAAGAGGAACCCAAGAAGGAGGACGGACCTGCACCGGAAGTCCAGCCTCCTGCCGATGACGACTGGAAGAAGTCCGAGGTGTACACCGAGACCGAGAAGATGTCGCACGGGTTCCGCAAGCGCATCGAGAAGATGCAACAGAAGCACCAGTCGGAGATGGACGAGCTCAGGAAGTCATACGAGGACCGGCTGAAGGCGGTCGAGGAACGCACGGCGCCCAAGAAGGTCCCGCTGTCCCGCGACCAGTTCAAGTTCGACGACGACTACATGCGTGCGTTGGCCAAAGAACAGATCGAGAACGACCGTGCCGAGCGCGAGAAGGCGGCGAAGGAACAGGCCGACAGGGAGGCCGAGGAACGTACCAGGGCCGAGGAAGCGCAGGCCGAGATAAGGAAGCGCCAGGACACCTTCCGCAAGAACACGCACGACTCGTTCGACGCGGATGGAGAGAAGCGGTTCGAGGCACAGGTGCAGTATGCAGTCCAGCACGGATTCGGCGACGTCCTGGACGCGAACCCGGTGGCATCCGACTACTTGCTCGGCAACCGCATGGGCCCGAAGGTGATGAGCCACCTGCTGAATCATCCCGACGACTTCAAGGCCGTGTTCGTGAGCGAGGGACAGACCCAGATGGACCAGTACTACACGTTGAAGCAGATCGAGGCCAGGGTTCTTGCCGAGGGACGCACCGCAGAACCTACCCAGGAACCGGAGCCCGAGAAGAAGACGTTCAAGCTGGGCAAGCCCGGCGGACAGGGGTCGAGCACGCACGGGGCCACTAACCTGGACGATCCTATCGCGAGAAGGGACTGGCTGAGGAAGCTGGGAGTGTGCTAAAATCTGATTATTTGCATGCCGGGATGGGGTACTCACATTGCGAGTACCCCCTCTTTTTTGTCTGTAGTTAATCTATGGAGTGTACTACGCGTCCTCCCGCGAACCTGTCCCTAGTAAAACCCTGTACGACTAGGCGTACTACAAACAAAGTAACATAAACCTAGCCAACAACAAGGAGTTTTTAACTATGGCTAACACTTTTTCGAATAGACGCAAGCTCGAAATGCTTGCTACGGCTGTCAAGGCCAACCTGGTGTATTCCCAGGCTTCCAAGGAATACTTCCCCCAGTCCGAACTGAAGGGAAAAAAGTACGGGCAGACTGTGCACGTGTATCTCCCGGATCCGGGCCGTGTTTACGACCACCTGTCCCTTACCGATGACGACATCGCACCGGTCGTGGAACGCGAAGTTTCCACCACGATGGAAATGCGCGGTACCGCCGTCGAGACTGACCTCTGGGAAGAGCTCAACGATATCGAGGACAAGGGCAAGGAGATCCTCAAGCCCCGCGCCATGAAGCTGGCTCGTGAAATCGACAAGCGTTCCATCGACAAGACCGTGTTCAAGTCATTCCAGTCCGTCGTCAAGACCGGCACTGTGGGCCTCGATCTCCTCTCCGAAGCCGCTACCAAGCTCGACGAACTGTCCCTGGTGGGCAAGAAGATCGAATTCCAGAAGCCTACCGTCTATGGTGACATTTCCAACGACCTCAAGGGCCACTGGTATGTCGAATCCAAGATGAAGGACCTCTGGGTTGACCTCTACTTCGGCCAGTTTGCCACTGCGGCTCAGGTCGGCTGTCCGTTGCTCCCGGTCATCAAGATGTCCGCCAACATGGATACGGCTCCGACCGTGACCCTGACTGCCATCACCGACAGCCAGTCCAACGTGATCGGTTATGAACCGTTCGACCAGCTCACCACTTCCGGTTCCGGTGCCACTTTCGAACCGGGCGCTATCTACAAGATCAGCGGCCTGAAGATTGTCGACCCGTCCGGAATGGAAACGGATCAGGATCTCGAAGTCAAGGTGCTCGACGCCCAGGGCCACATCCCGGAAGTGCGCATCACCGTCTCCGGCAAGGGCGCCAACAACCCGAACGCCTGGATCGCTTCTGCGTTCGGCTCCACCACACAGACCTTCTCGGCTGGCCTCACCGCCGGCAAGAGCTACCAGGTGGGTATCTGCCGTATCGACGATTCCCTCTGCTTCGACGCGTACAAGTTCGGCGACCTCCCGTCCGGCAAGATGGATACTGTGGGTGTCGACGGTGCGATCACTCTGAAGACGATGGGATTCGGCAACGGCAAGGCCGGTACGGAACTTCTCCGAATCGACTGCCCCTTCATCACCGACCTGTTCGAGCCCCGTCTCGCCTGTACGACCTATATCGAACTCTAGTTCATTTAGGTTGATCGGACAAATGAACCTTCAAGGGAGCCTCTGCAGGGGCTCCCCTTTTTGTGCCCTGTAGTTATTTGTGAGGTACCTCATGATCTCAGTCAACGAACTTGTAAACCAGGCGCTCAAGGAAGTCTCGCTCATAGGCGACGACGAGTCGGCACAGGGCGATCTCGCCGATTCCGCAGTGGCTCTCCTCAACAGGGCAATATCAAAGCTAAACTCGGATTCCTACTTCGCTTCGTCGGTGGACAAGGCGGACGTGTCTTCGGCACGCTTCGTCTATTTCCGCAAGCTCGAGGCGGGAGAGGCTAACGACGGCCACACGGTAGACCAGGAACCTCCGGAGTATGTCGAGGGGGTATCGCGCAAGCTGGGCATTCGCTACCTACCGCTGAAGAACTGCGACCCGCAGTTCCTCGACCAGCACATATCCGGCGGCTTGCCCTCGTTCTACTCGTACTCGACCTATGACGAGTTGGCCCCGAGCGGGGCACACCGCCTGGTGGGCAAGGTGGAGCTGAACGGGTCGGGCAACTGCCCCTTCCGCATATACTACACGCACCGCCTTTCCGTGCAGGATCTCTACAGCTACGTCTACGTGAGCGAGATCTACCACGACGCCCTGTTCTGGACCTTGTGCGTGATGCTGTGCGGTAAGTACCACCTGGACGACTACAAGCAACACTGCCTCGACGAGATGAACTCGTCCCTCTCCCTGATAGACCGCCAGACCCTTAACAACAGGGCGATGGCAAACGGCGGATTCGCCTCCGGATATGACACGTGGAGCGTGGGCTACGACCTGGGCGGCGGAAACCTCGAATAAGGAGTCGACATGGCTACCTCGACAGTTGCGGAATTCCTGATAGGCGGTACGAACAAGGGTAAATATCCTGCGACATGCGGGGCCGAGTGGTCGTGCAACATGTACCGTTCGCAGAACGGCAAGCAGAAGTTCATGGAGTCGCTTCCGGGCATCCGCAAGCTGGCCGATATCGGCGGAAAGTGCCGTGGCACCTGGGTGTCCACGCGCGGGTTGAAGAGCGAGGGTTCCACGGAGGACCTGTTCGCCGCGTTCGGAAACGCACTGTACCGTCTCCTCCCTGACGGAAGCTTCACCAAGATACTCGACCTGGCAGCTAACGGACGGCGCGTGAGCTTCGCGGAATGCGGTGGCCCGCGTGCAATCCTGCTGGTATGCGACGCCTCTGCCCTGTACGCGTACTTCCTCGAAGAAGGTACCGTCAAGCAGGTGCAGATGCCGAACGCGGTGGAAGGTGACGGCCACACGGTCAGACCGACACACGTGGTCGTGGTCAACGGTGTCGTCGTGGTCAACGACGAGGACTCGGGATATGCGTACTATTCCGTACCGTATCCGCTTTCAGCCGACACCCGCGAGGTGTACGACCTCGGCCCGGATGGCTCCGTCCAGTACGAGAGCGACGGCGTCACGGTCAAGAAGAAGACAGTCGACGCGTGGCAGTACTGCTTCCTTGACGACTACGGCGTCCAGCAGTTCATGAATACGGAGTCCAACTCGGACTCCATCAACGGCCTCATGGCCATAGGCAACGTTCTCTACATGTTCGGCCCGAAGTCGGTGGAGATCTACACATACGCCGGCGAGGAATACGCGACATGGTCGCGCCAGTACTTCTCGGCAGTGGGGGAGTTCGGCCTGGAGGCTCCGGACTCGCTAGTCTGCGTGGGACGCACTATTTACTTTGTCAGTACCGGCCGTTCATATGGAAAATGCATAATGAGCGTGACCGGCACGTCTTTCGAACGGGTGTCCGAGGATTGGCTGGACGAACTGATACTCGAGAACACTAGCGGCTCGTACGGGTTCGGTTATGGCATCAACGACCACCAGTTCTACGTGCTCCAGCTTCCCGACATAGGGCAGACATGGTGCTACGACGCGGCGTGCCAGGAGTGGCACGAGCGCCGTTGCCACATCCAGGACAGCGTCAAGGAAGGGCGCTGGAGAGTCAGCGGTATAGCCAACTTCCGTAGCCATTTCTACGCGATGACGGAGGACGGCCTCTTCTGTTCGACCTATGACGACTACTGGTACGAGGATTACCCGACCGGGAAGAGCATGGTGATGGTTCGCCACAGGCAGGGACCGGCGTTCACGAGCGAGCTCAGGCCCTTCGTTATCGAGGAGCTGGCACTCGAGTGCAACGTGGGATACGCGGCTGAATACCAGGACCGGAACAAGGCTGAGGTACTGCTGGAGGTCTCGCGTGACGGCGGTGTCACTTTCGGCAACGTCAGGAGCACCAGCTTCGGCGTGAAGGGAAACTACTCCCACCGCGTGCGCTGGCACAACCTCGGACGCAACAGGCTGTGCGTACTCAAGGTCACCTTCTCGGAGCCGATGGACTTCGTCATGACCAACTGCGCGATACGCGCGGGCAAGACGGGGGCGCAGATCTAATGAACGGCACAGTAGCACAGAACACGCCGCTCGAGCAGGTGGACGAAGTCCTGAAGGGCGCGTGGATCAAGGAGGAGCTGGGCGGATGGCACGTCGTGCACTGCCCTTACTTCACTCTCATGGAAGGGAAGGGTGGCCCGTTGCCCATGGAACTCACGAGGCAGTGCATAGCCGACGTGTATGACGGGAGCGAGTGGAGCAAGAAGCTCGTCGGCCCTGCAAGGAAGGGCACTGTAGTTATTAACAGCGAGGGCGCTAAGTTCGTCCGGATACTTTGTTTTTAGGAGATGATGATATATGTGGACTCCAATGGACGCAATACGAGGTGTGGGTGACGCGGTCACGTCTGTGACCGATGCCATCGGCCTCAGCAACGGACGCCAGGTCGAAGCCGGACAGCGCCAGCTTGCGGATTTGATGGCGCAGGCCAAGGACACCGGCGCACAGAACCAGGCGCTGTTCGGACAGTACAGGGACTTGGCACAGAACCTTTACGGTAATGACGTCGACTCTTACAACCAGATGGTAGCACGGCTCTCCGGTGAGCTTGCCCAGCCGGCAGACTCGTTCTCGTACAACCAGGACGTGAATTCCTTCCTCGACCCGGCACGCGAACAGCGCGTGTCGCAGGCGATGGCCGCGCTCAACGCGAGTGCGGCAGGCGGTGGTTCCCGCTGGTCCAGCGACTTCCAGAATCGGATGGCCGCGAAGCAACAGGCACTGGCCAGCGACGAATGGAAGAACGCCTACGACCGCATGATGGCAGACCGCCAGCAGCAGTTGAATGAATGGCAGGCCGGACAGTCCTCGAAGTACAACCGCCTCAACGCCATGCAGGGCCTCACCAACACGCTCGGCCAGCAGAAGACTGCTTACGGCAACGCGATGGGCGACTACTACGGCAACATGGCCAGCCAGAACAATGCAACGTTGTCTACACTGGCCGACCTCGGACAGGCCAGCACGAATCTCGGCATGCAGAGGGAAGGCGGCATAGGTAGCATCCTGAACGCCGGCGGGAAGATACTCGGCGGAATCTACGGGGTTTAACATGGGATTGACAGTAAACTTTCAGAGACCGAACGTGCGCGACATTACCGCGCCGAAGGCGCCCATTTCCGGTGACCAGATCGAGTCGTTGGGAAAGGGCATCGGCTCCTTCTATCGCTGGAACGAACGCCAGAAGGCGGCGGACATGATGGAGGGCAAGGCCAAGGCCCAGGCCCGCATCGCCGAGATCGACAAGGAGATTGCCGAGCTCGAGGGCCAGCTCAAGTCTATCGAGGACGCGAGGGCCAAGGAACAGGCGGAACGTGACGAGGCGAACCAGCAGGCAATGGTCGAGGAAAACAGGGCACGGCAGAATGCCATGGCAGCATTGGATGCGCAGCGCAAGTACCGCTGGAGGTAATACATGATACCCGCCCTCGCATTGCTCGGAGCACTCGGACAGCACCCGGAAACGGTCAGGGACTACCCGGACCGTGTACAGCCGTTCGACTACGAGGTGACGATGGGCATTCCCCACAATGCCTCCAAGTCGGGCGACACGGATGCGTCCCGCATGCAGTCGATCGAGGAGAGGAACGCGGCCCTGAACAAGTATCTGCGTCCCGGCCAGTCACCGGCTGAACGCGCCATCGCCATACGCATGGGAAGGATAGAGGCCGACAGGCTGAAGCAGTTCTGGACGGAGGACACGCGTCCGCGCCGTCACCTCGGTATCAGCTCGTCAGGCGTGAGCGGTGTAAGGCTCATGCCGGGCAACAGGATCGCCGTGCAGTTCGGCGGCAAGGGAAAGTGGTACACCTACCGTGGAGGCGCGAACCCGCACGACACTTCCGTCGAGGCGAGCATGCTAGTGAACAGTCCGAGCATCGATGACGCGCTCCGTGGCTGGTGGGGAAAGTCACACAGGATTTAAGGAGTAATCTATGGCAGATTTCAACTGGAGGCCGGTGGAGCCGAACGAGAAGAGGCTAGGCGGCATCGACGCCATCAAGGCAAGAATCGAGGAGCTGAAGGCCGAACGTGCCCAGCTCGTGAAGAAGTACGACTCGGAGGAGGCCGACAACGCGCTCGGTGCGCAGATGCTGCGCGCCGGTGACGATGGAGCCATGTACAAGTTCCTTCGCGGCCAGCGCGACACGCGGGCAATGGCGGAGGCGCAGAAGGACGAGGCCGGCAAGCCCACACAGGAGAGGTTCGACCGGGCTCTCGAGGCGCTGCAGGCAACCGAGGCACAGATGGCCGGCGCCAATGTCGACCCGGCACAGGCCGACAAGATGAAGCTCCTGGCGGAGAACCAGCGTGCACAGCTGGACGACATGCTCGCCAAGAACCCGTCGCTCTCCAGAAGGAACTACGGCGCGAAGACCGAGACCCCGAAAGCCACCCAGGAAAACCTGTGGAGCTTCAAGAGCGAGCTCGGCTATGACGGCGGCACCATGACTGACGCGGAGATCGATGCCAAGGCGGAAGCACTGCGCAAGGCCAACCCGAACGTGAACGGTTCCGAGGTGGCCAAGCTGGTCGACGAGGCGAAGAAGAGGAACGAGACTGCGTACCGGAAGTACGTGGAGGACATTGACAGGCAGAATGCCATCCTGGACAGCCTGTTCGATACATACTCGGTTTTGGACAACAACCCGAAAATTGCCACCCTTATCAAGTCGCTCGGCGGCAGGATAAACAAGGACGGTGAGCTCGTCAAGTTGAAGAAGAAGAAGAAGGACGTCTGGCTGAAGGAGCGTTAACATGGCTGAAAAGAAGTCGGCTGAAAATAAGTCACAACTGACACTCAAGGCATTGCTCGAGGACGAGAAGCTCCGCGAGAAACTCGGCTTGACCAAGAACGATGTCGATATGGCAAAATTAAATGCCAAGAGGTACGAGAAGACCGATGCCGGAATCGAGGATGCCGTGCTCAAGTCGCTCTGGAACATGGACAAGGTGAAGAAGTCTCTTAAAAAGATGTCCAGTGACGAGGCCCTCGACTTAGAGAAGCAGTTCTCCCGCGATTTCGGCAAGACCAGGAAGCTTACCGCCACCGAGATACTGAAGGCATTGAACCAGCCGTTCGACAAGGCTTTCGACAAGGGTCGCTACGACACGCCGGAACAGAAGCTTATTGGACTGTACGACGAAAACCCGAACCGCGTGCGCAACGTAGTGCGCATGGACAAGGACTTCGGCGAGGCCGGTGCAGACAACCTGGCCGCGGTCGTCTACAACCTTAAGGAACGCGAGAAGGACCTGAAGGGACGCGACCCCAAGTTGGCCACGAAGATACTCACGCCACGCGTGGCCGAGTCGATAAGTGCCGGTCGCGAGCCTTCCCCTACGGACTACACGCTGGACGTGGTGGAGAACGGCCTGATGGCGTTGCCGTTGGGTACGGCACTGAAGGGATTACGTGCAGGGAACATGGCTAAGAACATACTCGGCCTGGCCGGAGAGGTGGCCACTGTCCCGATAGTCATGGAAGGACTTGATGCCTACTCGTATGACGAGTTCTCCAACCCGGAAAGGGCAGATTTCAACCCACTGGATGTAGGGCTGTACGCCGGTACGAACCTTATAGCCCCGTGGATCTTGAACAGGCGCGTGAACAGGGCCGGCAGGGTGGCCGGGGTCGGCAAGAGCGCCCCGGTACTGGAAGGCATAGTGAAGCAGGATGACGCGGCAGTGAAGGCACTGGCCGACGACCTATATGCGAAGAAGGTGGCTGGAATAGACGAGGACGATCTATATGATAAAGCCGGCAAAATAGCCGACAAAATGATAGGGCCTAACCGTATGCTCGGCTCCGAGTCGCGGTTCTTCTACGATATGTTAGACGAGGCACATGCCACTGCACGCAAGGCAGCGGACACCGAGGCCGCATCGATAGTGGCCAAGCAGGTGGCAGACGAGGCCGCGAAGCAGGCACTTATAGGTAATGCCAAGGCGATGGCCAAGGACATCCTGGGCTCATGGGCAACCAACAAGCTCGGGAGGCAGACTGACGCCAACCAGTTCCTTGGTTGGCTCACCGCAGGCATTTCCCAGTACACGGACAGCGATGTGCCTACAATAGTGAAGCAGATGCGCGAGGAGCATGCCGAGGAGGCACGGGATCGCGCACGTACGGCCTACGCAAATCAGGTGCTCGGACAGGACACCCTGTCGGAAGAGGACACGGCATGGCTGAACAAGATCGCCGCGAAGCCTGATATCGTTCGCGGTTTCGGCGAAGGGGCCACTTCCGAATTCAAGAACTGGTATTTAACAAGGGGCATGGACCTGTTGCGCGGATCGGACGTGTTCCGTCCCGCATACGATGTGAAGTAGTTTAGACGGA
>Ga0265300_10000864_pt1 | contig 30481 bp, 26 predicted proteins | sample AusTroGonzalo_MG_FD_193482 | JGI IMG/M metagenome (GOLD analysis project Ga0265300, IMG submission 193482) | Bovine rumen microbial communities from tropical cattle in Woodstock, Queensland, Australia - Gonzalo_03 | ecosystem: Host-associated > Mammals > Digestive system > Stomach > Rumen ...
GTGTTCCCAGGCAAGGTTGTCAAGAAACAATTCTATAACAAAAATTATAAAAAATAATAACTATGGCAAAAGTATTAGAAGGACTCTACTATAGTGAGTCGCACGAGTATGTACGTGTTGAAGGTGATTTCGGTTTCATTGGTATTACAGATTATGCCCAGAATGCATTGGGCAATGTGGTGTATGTCGATATGCCTGAAGTCGATGACGAAGTGTCAGCAGGTGAGGAGTTTGGCGCTGTAGAGAGTGTCAAGGCTGCCAGCGACCTGATGTCGCCTGTTACTGGTGTCGTTGTCGAGGTCAATGAGGCTTTGGAAGACCAGCCTGAACTCATCAACCAGGATGCTTATGAAAACTGGATTATCAAGGTGAAAATCAGCGATACAAGTGAACTTGATGATTTGATGGATGCCAAGGCATATGCCGCATTCTGCGAAAAGTAATATAAGACCTATATGACCTATAAGTATTTTCCGCATACTCAGGACGATCTGAAAGCTATGCTCGAAAAAGTGGGCGTCGATTCTTTCGACGCCTTATACAGTCAGATACCTGAGAGCATCCGTTTCCGTGGGGACTATAAGATTCCCTCGGAGATGAGCGAAATGGAAGTGCGCCAGTTCTTCGAAAAACTGGGTTCCCTGAATAAGCAACTGACGTGCTTTGCAGGTTTTGGCGTTTACGACCACTATACGCCGTCCGTCATTCCACAATTGTTACAGCGCTCAGAGTTCCTCACATCCTACACCCCGTATCAGGCAGAGATTTCACAGGGTACGCTGCATTACATCTTCGAATATCAGTCGATGATGGCTGAACTGACAGGGATGGACATTTCTAACGCCTCTATGTACGATGGCACTACTGCCGCTGCCGAGGCAATGATGATGGCTGTGGCTGCCGGTAAAAAAGCGCGTCGTGTGCTCATTGCCGGTACGATGAATACCCTGACCGTCAAGGTGATGACCCGTTATGCCCATCATCAGGGCATCGAACTCTACGCCTTGCATATCAAGGATGGTGTGACCGATTTAGATGAACTCAAGGCTGAGTTGGCCAAGGGTGATGTGGCTGGCGTGATGGTGCAACAGCCCAATGCTTTTGGTATCGTGGAGGACTTTACGGGCTTTGCTGATGCCTGTCACGAACAGAAGGCACTCTTTATGATGAATTGCGTCGCTGCCGATCTTGCCGTGCTGAAGACACCAGGCGAGTGGGGTGCTGATATTGCTGTGGGCGATGGCCAGTCGTTGGGCATTCCCATGCAGTTTGGTGGTCCTTACGTGGGCTATATGTGTTGCACGGAGAAACTGATTCGTAAGATGCCCGGTCGTATTGTGGGTATGACGAAGGATAATCGCGACCAGCGTGCCTTCGTGTTAACCCTTCAGGCACGTGAACAGCATATCCGTCGTCAGAAGGCTACCTCTAATATTTGTAGCAATCAGTCGCTGATGGCACTCTGGGCGACAGTCTATATGTCGCTGATGGGTAAGCAGGGCTTGAAGGAAGCTGCCCAGCTCTCCTACGCTGGTGCCCATTATCTTTGGGACGAACTTCAGAAGACAGGACGTTTCCACTTGGTATTTGACCAGCCTTTCTTCAATGAGTTCTTTGTGAAGTACGATGGCGATATCGATACGCTCTACCAGCGCTTTGTTGATGCTGGATTCTTAGGTGGCGTGAGGATGGAAGACGGCCTTATCATGGCCGTTACCGAGAAGCGTACGAAAGAAGAAATTGATAACTTCGTAAAGATTGCAGCCTTATGAATATTTGAAGCCCCTTGATAAGGGGCTGGCTTAAGCCAGAGATAAATAATGATAAGATATGAATAACAGATTATATGGTTCTTTGATTTTCGAACTTTCGAAACCAGGCCGCAAAGGCTATAGCCTGCCCAGAAACCATTTTGGCGATTACGAGATACCTGCGTCAATGCAGCGTGCTGAGGAAGCTCAGTTGCCTGAGTGCGACGAGTTGACGGTAGTGCGTCACTATACGAACCTTTCTAATAATAACTTCGGTGTTGATACGGGCTTCTATCCTTTGGGTTCTTGTACGATGAAGTACAATCCCAAGATTAACGAAGAGATGGCTGCCCTGCCTCAGTTCCAGAACCTGCATCCCCTGCAGCCCGCCAACACCGCGAAAGGTGCTATGGCACTGGTGACGCTTCTGGAACAGTCGCTCTGCGAACTGACGGGTTTGGCTCATTTCACCTTTAAGCCCTATGCGGGCGCTCATGGTGAACTCACGGGCTTGATGACCATTGATAGCTATCACCAGTCGCGTGGCGACCTTCAGCGCAAAAAGGTCATCGTACCCGATAGTGCCCACGGCACGAACCCTGCCTCTGCAGCTGTCTGTGGACTGGAAATCATTGAGGTGAAATCGAATAAAGATGGTCTAGTTGATATAGAAGATCTAGAGAGACTAGTAGAACAAGAAGGTCCCAACATCGCCGCCATGATGATGACCAATCCTAACACTCTCGGACTCTTCGAGACGCGTATTCCTGAAATTGCGAAACTCATCCACGACTGTGGTGGTCTGATGTACTATGATGGAGCAAACCTGAACCCCATGTTGGGCGCTTGTCGTCCTGGCGATATGGGTTTCGACGTCATGCACATCAACCTGCACAAGACCTTCTCGACGCCTCATGGCGGTGGTGGTCCTGGTGCTGGTCCTGTGGGCGTCCGTGAGGGCTTGCAGGATTTCTTCCCCTTCGTATCGCCTTACAACGGTAACTTTGGTGTGATGATGCGCGCTGCCGCCTACATTCTCTCGTTGGGTCGTGAGAACGTAAGACTGGTAGGACCATTGGCCACGCTGAATGCCAACTATATCAAGGAGAGTCTGAAGGATGTCTATGAACTGCCTATCGATTCGATGTGCTGTCACGAGTTTGTTTTCGATGGACTTAAGGATAAGAGTACGGGTGTCACCACGATGGATGTCGCTAAGCGTCTGCTTGACTACGGCTATCATGCACCGACTATTTATTTCCCATTGCTCTTCCACGAGAGCCTCATGATTGAACCGACTGAAAATGAGTCGAAGGAAACCCTCGACGGTTTCATTGCCGTGATGCGCCAGATAGCTGAGGAGGCCAAGAACGATCCGGACATGGTAAAGTCTGCGCCACACACCACGCCTATCGGACGTGTCGACGATGTACTCGCTGCGAAGCATCCGGTCACGACTTACCGCCAACTCTTGGCGGAAGTCTAATGTTCAACGTTCAATGTTCAACGTTCAATGTATAACACTGATCTCATCATTATCGGCGCGGGGCCTGGAGGTTACCGCGCCGCTGAATATGCTGCCAAACAAGGTCTGAAGGTTACCATCTTTGAAGGTGGCGAAGTAGGAGGTACATGCCTGAACGTAGGCTGTATCCCTACGAAGACTTACGTCCATTCGGCCACCTTTGCTGAGGCTCGAGAACGTATGGCTGCCGTCATTCCGCAGCTCCGTGCTGGTGTCGAGGGCATCCTCTCGCATCCCAATATCACCCTTGTTAGGGGCAAAGCCGCTTTCGTTGATGCCTATACGGTTAGTGCAGGCGGTGATTCTGTCACCGCTAATAATATTATTATTGCCACAGGTTCCGAAACCAAGTGGTTGCCCATCAAAGGTATTGATGACCCCCGCGTGGTTGACTCTACTGGCCTTCTTAACCTCGACACCCTTCCCAAACGCTTGGCTATCATAGGTGCAGGTGTGATTGGCATGGAGTTCGCCAGTGTGTTCCATCGCTTCGGCTCTGAGGTTACTGTCATCGAATATTTGAAGGAATGTCTTCCTGCACTTGACAGTGATATTGCCAAACGCCTGCGTAAGTATATGGAGAAGCAGGGCATTACCTTCAAGATGAAAACGGCTGTTGAGAATATTGCTGACATCGATGCTGATGTCATCCTCATGGCCACAGGGCGCAAACCTCGCACTGAGGGGCTGGGTCTTGAAGCCCTTGGCATCACTCTCGCTCCTAACGGTGCCATCCCCGTTGACGACAACTTCCAATACTGCGGAAATCATAATTCTCAATTCTCAATTCTCAATTCTCAATTACCGAAGGTCTACGCCATCGGCGATGTCAACGGTCGTCAGATGCTGGCTCACGCAGCTGAGATGCAGGCTGTTAGAGCCGTGAATCATATCTTGGGCAAGCAGGATGGTATCCGCTTCAATATTATGCCTGCTGCCATCTTCACCACTCCCGAGGCTGCTTGCGTCGGTCCTACGGAGGAGCAGCTGAAGGAACAAGGTATTGCCTACGAGTGTCGCAAGGCTTTCTGGCGTGCTAACGGCAAAGCCCTCGCCATGGGCGAAACCGAAGGTATGCTAAAGCTCTTCGCTGATGCTGAGGGTCGCCTGTTGGGCTGTCATGCCTATGGTGCTCATGCAGCCGACATCGTTCAGGAGGTCAGTGCGCTGATATGTCGCGATACCACCGTCTCGCAATTGCGAGATATGGTGCATATTCATCCAACGCTCTCAGAGATACTGAAAAGCGCTGTAGATTAATTTCTACAGCGCTTTTTTATTAATGACTCGTGCTGAGCTTCCAGAAGTTCAGGTCTGTCTCTGCTTCCACTGTTTTCTCTACGTCGTCGGGCAGGTTGCAGAAGAAGTCGATGCCTGTACGCTTCTCCAGCTCGTCAATGCTGATGACGTAGTCGCCATAGTTCTTGTTGGTGTCGCTGGCATCCTGATGCAGCGTCCAGAAAGCGATGGCGTGGTAGGTGTCCGTCGCCTTGTTGTAATGTAACAGCGCCATATAGAAGTACTTGGGAACTATCAGACGATTATTACACTTCTGGTCATGGACACCAGTCTCCGCAGTTCCTGTGATGTTCACATCGCTGATGGTAGCGGCCTTGACGATATACAACGTGTCGCAGTGTGCATTGGTCTTGCTGTCGTCTGTGGCAAAGTTACGCACCAAGTCCTCAAGGTTCTTCCAGAGTCCACCGTTATGCTTCTGCCATTGTGGCTGCATGTTTGTCAGGTAGAACGTCTGCTTGTTCTGCTCCTTGGTACACTGACGGTCAGCTGACGGACAGAGGTGTCCTCGCGAGAAACCACTGTTTCGGTAGTCTTCCAGTGTAGCCGAATTATACACGTCGGGATCAGCCTTGAAGTCGTCGTTACGGTCTGTTGTTGACAGCGTATTGCCTTCGTGCAGCTGGTAGCACGTCCAGCGGTTGGCCACCTTTTCGTTATCCCACTCTACAGAGTAGGTAATGCCGTAGTCGTCGGTCTTCTTTACCACTATCTGACTATTGGTGGCGTTACCTGTTGTCGATACGTTTTCACTCAGTTGCGGATACTCCAGACGCCATGCTTCCGTGAAGGCTGTCCAGCCGGCATGCCTATAGTTGGCGTTGGCATTGGCATCTTCCAGATAGTCAATCTTCGTCATCTGCGAGAACAGATAGTCGACGGATGTCGTCTCATTCTTCTTATACACCTTCATACCGATGCCGGGCAGGTAGGTGACGTGGCTCAGATCGTCGAAGTCATATTCTACCGTTGTACCTGTGCTCAGGTAAATCTTCATGCCGTGCGTCTTACCATCGTCAGGAACGGTAGCAGGCTGTTTGGTGATGACGTTCTGTGCACTGACGGTCAGCGACATCATCAGCATCAATACAATAGTAAATAATGCCTTCAGCTCCTCAGAGAATTCAAACTCAGGTGAGGCAGCACCGCCGGCATCGCCTGGTGTGGGATCATCGATGGTGATGTCCAGACCACCGCCGCTTGTGTCAATAGAACCAGCCAATAGCTGTGTTGCTTTGATATCCAGTATGTCGACTACTGGACTGATGTAATTCTTCTTTTTCATAGTCTTCATAGTCGTTTACTGAATTATAACTTTCTTACCGTTCACAATATAGAGTCCTTTTTCAGGATTCAGAACCTTGCGGCCCTGAAGGTCGTAGACCTCATTCCTCATTTCTAATTCCTCATTCCTCATTTGGGCTATGCCCGTTGCATCGCCGTCAACAGTTATGCTCGGAGCTGGCGTACCGTTCAGCATTTCAATGTAGGCACGCATACCTTTCAGCTGCCTGTGGTCTAAGTCTTGCGGATAGGCTAACTGACCGCTGGTGGTTAGGAACATGTGGCGCTTGTCGGTTGCCAAGTCGTAGGTACCGTATGTGCCCGTAAAATAATAGTCGCCGCCTTTGTTGACGAATGTTGCGTGCATGCTGGTCAGCGTCACGTTGCTGTACACAGGATCTGTGATGTCTTCATTGGGTTTCACTAGATAGGGTATGCCAGCCCGCATCTCATCGGTCTTGTTGAAATGCATCGTTTTGCCCTCAAGACTGCTGTATTCGCGAATCTCACCGTCGAATGATGTGATGTCGAAAGGTACCACGAAGGTGTTCCAGTGGTCTTTGCTCAGTGTACGCTTCAGACGTACGGTGGCATTCTCGACATTGTCGGCAGGACAGACGTAGTCCTCGTTTTCGTCGACGACGTAGACCACGGGTTTGATGCCGTTATAGTACACGGGTGCCACCCTTGTGTCAGCGCCAACGTCGGCACAATCGAGGACGATGCCTGACAGGTCGACCAGCTGTCGGAATTCGAATCTGTTGGCTACCAGTTCCGTATTGAACGGGTTCTCTATCGCAGCGTTCGTGCCTACACGGATGTTGCTGGCCGTCACCCAGTCACCGATATTGTTTGAGAAGTCGAAGTTGCCATGGCTGTCCGGTTCGATGACGGTAGGTTCTGTGGGTGCCTCCGTTACGGGAGCTGCCAGTGCCAGGAAGTCGGTCGTGGTGTTGTCTGTTGCCACGAGTTTCAGTAGGCTGTAGCCTGCCTCCGCTTGTTTCTTGCCGACTATCCAGCCTGCCACGTGCTGGTTGTGGGCTGGGGCAGGATTGAATGTCGCCTTTCCGTCGAAGTCCAGACAGAGCGTGCCGCTGTTATCGCGCAGGTACATCTTATTATCATGTCCGTGCAATACGCGCGCATTGGCGTCGTCAGCCAGATAGAGGCGCACCTCCGTACCGTTATCCAGCGCCTTGAAGGCTGCAATGCCGTCGACGGTGTTGCCCTGCGTATAGGTCTTTGTCACTACATCGCTCTGCATGTCGCCTACATAGGCAATGGCCTTGACGGTTGTCGTACCGTGAATGGGTACACCCGTTGTCTGCAACACCTCTGTACCGTTCGTACTCGATGGCGTCGAGCCGTCCGTTGTGTAGTATGCTACGGTGTAGTTCACGGGTGCCAGCATGACGTGCTTGCTGGCCTTATCCTCCGTTGTGTTGGGGAAGAACGTGAAGTCGTCAGGCAGCGATGGGGTGGGGACGGTAGTGATGGCGCGTACCACTACGTCGTCCAGGAATCCACGCTTGCCGGTAAAGGTCAGCTGTAGTGTGGCGCTGTTGTCTGTCACTTTGATAAGCACAGAGTAGTCGTTCCACACAGCGTTTTCCAGTTCCGCAATGTTGTTGTCGCCCGACACAATTGTAAACCCATTGTTGACAGTAATGGTCAACTTGTTCTTGCTGGTGTCGGCCCAACCTGCAGCACTGAAGGTCAGCAGGGCGTAGCTTGCACCACCTAAAGAAATCTCTGGCGTAGTCAATACACCGTTGTCACTCCCGGTTCCATACTTGACACACTGGGATGCACCACCACATTTAACGGCATTAGCCCATCCCTCGTTGTCATACTTGATGTTAGAAGATGCGATGTTTCCCGAGAAAGCACCATCGCGTCCTCCCGTTCCCTTAGTTTGGTCGAACGTCTCCCGGAACACAATGGTGTTTGGGTCGTCTGCCCTTGCTGTCAGAGGCCTTAGCATCAGGCAGCATAGCATTAGAATTAATAGTTGTAGTTGTTTCATACGCTTATAATAATTGGTAATTTGGTGCAAATATAGTGAAAAACCGAAAAATTACCAAATAAATAGCAAAAAAAAGAGGAACCATCTTTCAGATACTCCGAAAGTATTTACCGATACTCCGAAAGTATTTACCGATACTCCGAAAGTATTTATCGATACTCCGAAAGTATTTATCGATACTCCGATAGTATTTCCGATTACTCAGTTTCTCTTTCGAATCATATAAAAAACAATGTGGGCGCAGAGTATTTAAACCTGCGCCCACATTTGATATTAGCATTTCTAATCAAGGGAGGTTCCTGGATTCCTTGGAATCAAGAACCTGTCCCATGATTTTTTTTACCACTCAACAATCTGATCAAGCGACCATGTGCCGAAGTAGTTAGTTGTGTTAATATAATCAAATGCACCACCGAGGTAAACTGTTGCAGCTTTTTTACCTCCATTAGCAGGAGCGAGGTATGCACCACTTAAGCACTTAAGTCCGTTATTCTTCTCAATGATGATGCTGCAATCTGGATGCACAACGATACCCTTTAAGTTAGTAAGTTTATTACCTACATATCCTGGCATTTCACATGGGTTAATAACCTGAGTGCGGTTGCCCTGGAACTCAATGTACTGAATCTCTTCTTCCACTGCTGTGAATGTAATGTCGTTGCTTACAATAATCGTGTTGTACTTCACGTTACCAGCAGGAGTAGCATAAGTCGCAGCAGTCCATTTGAACTTGATGAAGCCTTGGTCTGTGGCATTGGAAACAGATACAAGTGCGGTTGCATTACCTTCTGGCAATTCTACAGTACCCATCTTGTTGCCACCAGCCCATGCACTACCGAAATTACCACCATCTTGGTTAGAGCTTAACAGCGTGATAGCATCGTCGTTCATCATCTTAATATAACCGTAGTTATTGACTACACCTGTAGTACCAGCACTCTTACCTACTACACCAAAGTTATTGATAGTACCATATGTCTCGAGGGCTGTAGCTTCATTAGTAACAGTAGCATTATATGCGCGGAGCTCAGCAGCAGTGTTATCTGCAGCACCAACGTTGATGGTACCCTTGTTAATAAGATTAGTCTTAACAGTTGTAACCTGAGTAAGAGTCATTGTTGCACCAGCGGCATTTTCAAGAGTACCATTAGTCAACTTAATGTTAGAGGCATTAACTTTAAGTCTACCCATATTAACAATCTTATTTACATTAGCGTCAGTAGTGAGTTGATTAGCACCAGAACGCTCCTTCCAAGTCCAATCAGTGTTTGCGAGGTATACATCTGTACCTGCAGCAAATACTTTATTGAGATCGGGAACCTCCTTACCATCCGAACCATCCTGAGTAACGATGATCTTGTTAGGAGTGTGTCCAGCGGTACCGCAAGCCTTAACTGTCACTTTTGTTGTAGTTTTATTGATAGTCTGGAGAAGTGCGATAGAGATCTTGGAAATCTTAAAATTATTGTCTGCTTCTTTATCAAGATTCAAAACAACGGGATTCTCAGTCTTGCCTGCAGCGATGTAGTACTTAAGAGCCGTCTGGAGGTGCTCATCGCTCTTAATGTGCATACCATTCATCACACCTTTAGAGAAGTCAACATTAACAGAATACTTACCCTTGTGGTTACCATACTGGTTAATGAATGTATTATTAGCGCCAATAGCCCACACAGTCGGTGTTTTAGTAGCGTCTGCAGCGTTAGCTAACGGATGCCAAACAGCCGTACCACCCTCAACATTGAGCGCGTAAGCACAATCCTTAACAGTATAAGCTGTCGCTGGATATTCTTTCAGTACTGTAACCCGACCATAGCTTGTTTCGAAAACTGGAGTTACTTCGGTTGCTTCGGTACCATTACCAGCGGTTACAGGCAGGCTGTTGAACCAGAACCAACCATTCTTTTTACCTTCTGTTGAAATACCATTCTCGTCAGGAGCTTTCAAAGTGATAGGAGCAGCACCACCTGTGAAGTCGAAGCCCTGAACAGCACCCAAGTTGCTCTTGTTTGCCCAATATGCACCATCGTGATCTACATTAGGATCAGTAGCTTCAGGTGATGCCGTAGGAGCATAAGTGAAAGACTTGGCAGCACCATCAAGATCTATTGTTCCACCATAGATCACAGCAGCACCGACTTTATCACCCTTCTTAAGGGTTAAGTCGATATCTGTAGCACCAGTAATTTTCTGATCTGCTGCGAAGGCAGGATCGTTCTGCGTATAAGTCAGGTCAAGACCTGTCTGGTTAGAGAACATAGCAGCATAAAGCTTGTAGTGTCCTTCGGTACCAGCATTGTCCCAAGTGTTTCCTTTCGTGTCATCCCATCCTCCTGCTGTAACCACAGTCCACTTGGTGCCGATATTGATAGCAGTCTTGGCAAGATCCTTCCATGCCTGTGTTGTACTTGCGAAACCTTCAGAAATAGTCTGCTCTGCCAGAGAGTTGAAGTTGATAGCCTGAGGAGTAACAGTTGTCTTGTCGTAAGGACGATAGATATAATAGCTACCTACATAGATAGATGTTTGAGGCTTAAAGATTCCATCCGTCTGAATCAGGTTATGATTCTGGTAGGCATTACCGTTAATGGCGATGCCACCTACACCTGCCATCCAAGCAAAACCCCACAGGTCACCTTCCTGAGGTAACCAAGTAGCTTCTCCTGTTCCATCTTTTCCATCAAAACGGGTAAAGCCCTCCATAGAGAATGTTGCATCAACCTTTTCGATACCTGCAAATTGGTCGTTGCTAATAACCTTTTCATCAAAGTTTTCTGATGAACAAGCAAACAGCAATGGCAATGCCAATGCACTGTACAAATACTTTTTCATGTTTTTTAAATTTGATTGTTAACAATTTGATTAAAATCCCGGATTATCATTACCACCATTGAGGTCTTCTGGGTCGTCGACACCTTCAATAGCGCTTCCAGCCAATAAAGCTAATGAAGCTTTCAGCTCAACGACATCACATGCCGGAGCCTCATAGAATTTCAGTTCTTTCTTGATCATAATTTTTTTAAGTTTAAATTAGTGAATAATGTTAATGAATATATTAATTAATCTCTCACTGACGTTGGGGCACACAAAAGTGCTTGCCAATCACTACTGTCCACGCTCGGACAGGCTGAATTCACGCATTAATAGCATAAAATTCGGTGCAAAGATAAGCATTTTTTCGTAACTTCCAAACATTTTTAAGAAAAAAATACACTTTCACCCTAATTTTTTGAGTAAATAGGCATATTTTAGACGAAAACTGCGAAAAACGAGGGTAGCTCCATGTGTAATAAATAAAGAAGCCTGAGCGATGTGCCCAGGCTTCTTTAAGTGGATATGATGGGTTGTTTTCGATTTACTTGGTCTCGAGAATCTGCTTGGCAACCTCGTTGTCGGGATCGATGGCCTGCAGCTTGGAAGCAAATGCCTTGGCAGCATCTTTGTCTTCCTTGACAATGAAGTTGTAGGCAATCATGTAACGATAAGACTCGATGATACGGGCACGCTCGGTAGCGTCCTTTTCAGCACGGGGCTCGATAAGCTCAATGAGCTTCTCGTAGTAGGGCTTAGCCAGACCGAGCTTAGAGTCGGGGTCCATCTGGGCGTTTACACGTGCACGCATGAAGTTGGCATACTCAACGGCATTCTCGTACTTGGTAGCGAGGTCAGCATAGACGGCATCAGCCTCGATAAAGGCGGCCTTCTTGGCCTCGGCATCCTGCAGAGAACCACCGTGTTGCATGTGCAGACTGGCGAGACCTGCGAGCTCCATAGCTGTCGGCTTTTCCTGATTGCTCAGATAGTCCTTGTAGTTCTTGATAGCATTGGGATAGTCTTCCTTGGCTTTGTAGGCGTCAGAGAGCTGCTTGACAACACCTGCACGCTTGGCCTTGTTGTCCATATCCTCCTGAGCCAAAGCCAACTCATACATCTCGATGGCCTTCTCGTGCTGCTTGGCACCAACATAGGCGTTGCCATAGTAGGTGTAGTCGTAGTATGAGAACTTGGCTGAGTCACTCTTGTGGAACAGGGCATCGGCATACTGCAGAGCCTCGTCATAGCGCTTGAGCTCGGTGAGGTTGAAGAAAGCCAAGCGGTTGAAGGCAGCGTGACGTGGATTCTTAGAGAGACCGAACTGAGCTACCTCAAGTGCCTTGTCGTACTTCTGCTTGAAGAAGGCTGACATAGCATAGTCGCTGAGGTCACGCTCTTCCATCTTGTTCTTGTCGGCCTTGTCATAAGCAGCCAAAGCCTTGTCGAACTCGTTAGACATATAGTAGATACGACCGGCCATAGCATCGACAGCAAGGTCGGGACGCTGGGCACGCAGTTCGTTCAACTTAGCAACAGCACCGGCAGGGCTGATCTTACGATAGACATTTGCATACTTATAGTAAGCATCAGGATTCTTGGGGTCCACATAGATGGCCTGTTCATACTGAGAAGCAGCACCACCACCGTCATCGCCATAAGCAGCAATGTCGCCTAACAGGATGAAGGCACCAGCACTCTTGTTCTTAGATGCCTGCAGGGCGTATTCAGCATAGACACGGGCATGGGTGGTGTCCTTGGCCTCGTAGAAGGCACGTCCGAAGGCAACCAGATTGTCGGCATTCTTCTTGTTAGCCTTGTAGTAAGGCTTCATCTGCTTGTCGAGATCGGCGGGTTTGCTACTAATAATACTCTTAACGGCATCGATATCGGCCTTTGAGCCGTCCTGTGCCATAACGTTAGCGCTGTAACCAAGTGTCAGCGCTGTGATGAATAAATATTTAATTGCTTTCATAATCGTTTGTATTTTAAGTTATACTTAATGTTTCTTATCGCTTATGTCTCTATGACGTTTAACCTACAGAAAAGTTTATCTTTTTATTGATTATTCACAATTACCTCGCGCTGGTTCATAGCTGCCTGAATAGGCAATAAACCTGACTGAAGGATGATGGTCTGTCCCTTAGGCAGGCGGCAGAAGTGGGCAAAATTCGAGGGCAGACCCGTGCGCGGCTCGTTGAGCAGGGCATAAATGGTGCGCACCAACGGATAGTTGCCGTTATATAGGTAGTATTGATATGGTCGCCAGCTGTTGGCGGCTGTTGCCGAGTCCAAGCGGCTGACCTTCATGACTTGTATATTCTTCTTAAAGGTGACATTGGTAGTGTCACGGCTGTCGTTGAGCCAGTTGGAACCGATGATACCCATGGCATTGGGATGCTGTTCCACATAGTCGATGACGGCCTTGCTGGTTTTGACGGCTCCGATGTTGGGGGCTTTGATTTCCTTGCCTCCGAGGATGGAGTCAACACACCAGCGGACGGTGCTGGACAATGGATTGTCGAACACGACGTCAATCTCGCCCAATTTGGATTGGGGGTAGAGGTCGCTCCACTTTACCAGTTCGCCTTGCAGGATGCGCTTAAAATCCTTGACGGTGATACAAGTGTCGGGATTGCTGTTGTTGGTGATGATGGCCAGACCGTCGTAAGCAAGTGCATACGTGCGTGGTAGGTAGCGGCGGTCTTTCAGGTTCTGCTCTTCTTTCTCCGTCAGTCGGCGGGTGGTGAAGGCGAGCCATGTCTCAAGGCGCATCAGTTTCTGCACAGCCTCCTGTTCGTTGGTGTACTGTGCATCGAGGGTGTCGAGGAGGTTTTGAAAGAGGAATACCTGCAGTTCTTCGTCCAGAATGGGCTGGAAGCTGGCGTCGGCTACGAAATAACGGGCGGCACGCTGGTAGTCCTGCTCTTCCTTAGTATTTTTAGGCTTGTTCCCACAAGCGAGGAACAAGCCTAAAATGAGTGTTAATCCAATTAAATTGAATGCGTTTCTAATCATCTTACTGAAGTCTGAAGGTTACGGGGAGGGTGTACTTCACACGTACAGCCGAACCATTCTGCTTACCAGGAATCCAGTGAGGCATAGCCTTTGTGACGCGTACGGCCTCCTTGTCGAGTGACGGGTCAACAGATTTCACGACTCTTACGTCGGTAATCGAACCGTCGCGCTCAACCACGAATGTCACGATAACACGTCCCTGAACACCATTCTCCTCGGCTACTACCGGGTACTTGATGTTGTTAGACAGCCACTGGAACAGAGCAGACTGACCACCGGGGAACGAAGGCATCTGTTCAACAACGTCGAATACCTTGGTTTCCTCTTCCTTCGGGGGCTCCGGCTGTGCGATAACTTCCTTAGCCTTCAGCACTTCGCCTGCAGCCTCGTCGTTACCCTTCACGTCGAAGGCACCGATTGCGGTGTTAGTCTTGCTCAGGTCTTCCTGAGATTTGATTTCTTCTTCGGGTTTAACCTCATCGTCCTTCTTAATCTCAGGAGCAGTGAACTTCACCGAACTCTTCACTTTCTCGACTTCAACTTTTTCAAGCTTCGGTTGCTCTTTGCGTTCAACTTTTGCTTCCTTCTTCTCTGCCAGTTTCGACAGCTCCACGTCGGCTTCAATAGCAACGTCATTCTTCATGGCGTTTTCTACGACACCTTTAATGGCTACGAAGGCTGCAATAGCGACACCGATAGCGAACATCACCAGCAAGGCTTTGACATTACGCTTGCCAGTCTCTCTGCGCAGCTGATAAGCACCGTAAGCCTGGTTCTTTCCTTCGAATACGAGGTCAGACCATTTGTTGTCTATTAGATCTATCTTTGACATAGTTCTTACGTTTTAAATGTTTTGCATTGATTACTTGACACCTGCCTTCTCGATCAGTTCCTTGTCCTCAGGGCCAATCTTGTCAATGACATACTTATCAATACTGCATATCAGCATCTCATCAAGAGCTGAAATCATGTTCTCATACGTTGCTGTGTCCAGCGGACGGATAATCACAGTCAGAGTAGGAATCTTCTCGCCGTTGACGATACCTTTCTTCAGCTCCGACAGTTTGTCCTGATACTGCTTATCAGTCATCGTGCTGCCATAGGCACTCTTCTTGGCGTCAAGTTCCTGCTTGGCCTTCATGATGCGAGCAACGGGGTTGATACCCTCCTCAGTGGTGTGGTGGATGAGCACGTCACGGATACCCTTAGGACCGTAAGTGGTCTGCTTCACACAAGAGGGATCTTCGTAGTTGGGAAGTCCGGCAATGTACCAAATCTTGTTGTCACCACCCAGATAGAATGTGAGGGTGTGCGAAGCCTTGGTCACTGACTTGTCTTCCTTGTCTACGTTTTCGTCGTTACTCGGCATCGTCAACTGCATAGCCTGTGGCTTAGCCAGAGTCGTACACAGCATGAAGAAGGTAATCAGAAGCATCATCATGTCTACCATTGGCGTGAAGTTCACGCGGGTATCCATTTTCTTCTGCTTGGATAGATTCTTTTTTGCCATATCTTATTCCTCCGATGCAGTTTTAAGATTAGTAATCAACTGGTAACGGTTCTCGTTCATATCCTGAAGCTCAGACATCATGGCCTTAACGGTCTTGTACGGTGTCGTAGCATCGCACTTGATGCAGAGTTTGATATCAGGATTAGCGTCACGAGCGGCCTTTACCCACTCCTGGAACTCACTCTTTCCACCATCGATACTATCGGTGGGGATGCCCAGACTCTGGACTACCTCTGCCATCTTCTCCGGCTCAAGGCTGAGATATTCAGCCATCTTGTTGAGGGGAGCGCCGATCATAGCATCCTCGCGGAAGTGCTTGATCTGGGTGGCATTGAGCGTGATGCCGAACTTGTCGGTTACTGCATCCAGCATTGCCTGCATGTTGTTCTTGTTCTCCGTACCAACGTAGATTCTGCCTTCTGGGCTAACCAGAATGTTCAGAACGTCGCTCTCCGGAATCTTTACCTCTGACACAGAGTTAGGTGTGGTCACCTGAATAGGCTCTGGTGTGAGGAAAGTAGAGGTCAACATGAAGAAACACAGAAGCAGCGTCATCACGTCTGACATGGGGGTCATGTCAATCCAGATGTCTTTTTTCTGTATCTTAACTTTAGCCATTCTAAAACGGTTTTAATAGGTTTTAAATGAATGGACAGAAATTAAGCCTCGTTGTGAGTTGAATCGTAAGTAGCTGCGATTGTGAAGCCAATCTCGTCGAGAGCGTAGGTCAGCTTATCGATCTTGTTTGAGAAGAAGTTGTAAACAACGGTAGCAACCCAAGAGGTCAAAATACCAGATGCTGTGTTCACAAGGGCCTCAGAAATACCGGCAGACAGAGCCATAGAGTCAGCACCACCACCAGCAGACAGAGCCTGGAACGATCCGATCATACCGAGCACAGTACCGAACAGAGCGGTCAGGGTACCCAGAGATACGATGGTAGCAACCATAGGCATGTTCATCTGAAGGGTAGGCATCTCCAACTGAGTAGCCTCTTCGTGAGCCTGAGAAATCTTAGCAATCTTAGCAGCCTTCTTCAGAGTCTCGTCGGTCTCAACAGTCTGATACATGTTGATAGAAGCCAATACAACGTTACCTACTGAACCCTGCATCTTGTTGCAAAGATCCTTTGCCTTAGCAAAGTCCTGACCCTTGATGGCATTCTTAACTTCTGCGGTGAACTTAGCGAGGTTCATCTTACCAGAAGCACTCTTAATAGCGAAGAAACGCTCGAAGCCGAGGCAGATAACGGTGAACAGCAGAGTCAGGATCAGACCTACTACGAAACCACCCTTATAAACGGTACCCAGAAGGTTTGCAGGATGACCTGAACGGTCGCCACCGATGAAGTTGTCGGGGTTACCCATTACGAAATACCAAACACTGTAACCAGCGATAGCGCAAATCACCAGGATGATCCATGCGTCCTTAACACCTCCGAAGCCCGAATTCTTTTTGGCTGGGGCTGCAGCCTTTGTTGTTGTTGCCATAAATTTGAATTTTTTTAGTTATTAAAGAAATTAAGTTTGAATATGTTTCTGATTTAAAGTCCTTTAGCATTTTTACCTCGAACCTGCACCAGTTTCCTGTCGCATAATTCTCGGCAAAGATAGCAAATTAGGACGTACTATTCGCCTAATTAAGAACTTTTAACTTGATATTTCTCAATTTTTTTATTTTAACTGTCCTAACACGTCTTTTATACGGCGCATAGCTTCCACAATATTCTCGTCACTGGTGGCGTAACTCATGCGGAAACAGGCAGGGTCGCCAAAGGCATCGCCACCTACGGTTGCCACGTGGCCTTTCTCTAACAGATACATGGCCAAATCGGTGCTGTTTCCGATGGTTTCGCCATCAGGCGTCTTCTTGCCATAGAACGACGAACACTTGGGGAACAGGTAGAACGCACCTTCGGGTACGTTAACCTCAAGTCCGGGAATGTCCTTCGCCAACTTGACGATGAGGTCGCGACGGCGTTCAAAGGCCTGACGCATCTCCTCAACACACTCCTGACTACTGGTGTATGCAAACTCGGCAGCTTTCTGACTGACGCTGCACGGTCCGCTAGTGTATTGTCCCTGCAGTTTGTTGCAGCCTTTGACAATCCATTCAGGTGCGGCAATGTAGCCGATACGCCAACCCGTCATGGCGTATGCCTTCGACACACCATTAACGATAATCGAGCGCTCCTTCATACCCTCGAACTGGGCGATAGACTGATGTTTGCCAATGTAGTTGATGTGCTCGTAGATTTCGTCTGCCAGAACGAATAGGTCATCGTGCTTCAGTATGACCTTTGCCAGCGACTCCAACTCCGCCTTAGAATACACGCTACCTGTAGGATTGCTGGGTGAGCAGAGGATAATAAGACGAGTCTTTGGCGTGATAGCAGCTTCCAGCTGTGCGGCCGTCATCTTAAAGTTCTGTTCGAAACCTGCCTCGACGATAACGGGATTACCGCCAGCCAACAACACCATCTGCGGGTAGCTGACCCAATAAGGTGCAGGGATGATGACCTCGTCGCCGGGGTTCACCAATGCCATTACCGTGTTGCAGACGCTCTGCTTGGCACCGTTCGACACCAGAATCTCTGCAGGTGTATAGTGTAGCTGGTTTTCACGCTCCAACTTGCGGGCTATGGCCTGACGCAGGTCAGGGTAGCCAGGAACTGGTGAATAACGTGAATAGTTCTCGTCGATAGCCATCTTTGCGGCCTGCTTGATGTGGTCGGGCGTATTGAAATCGGGCTCTCCGACGCTCATGTTGATGACGTCGATACCCTGAGCTTTCATTTCGGAACTTTTTTGCGACATGGCCAGCGTTGCCGATGGAGCCAGTCTCTGCAAACGGTCAGATAATTGTGCCATATTGATGCTTCATGTATAAATTTAGCTGCAAAAGTACGCATTTTATTCTTTAAAAACGAATATTTGCGTCATTTTTTCACTTTTTACTCTTCACTTTTCACTTTTCGCTCTTCACTTCAAGTGAAGTTGATGTCCCATGCGGTCTTTTTTGGTCTTCAGATAGCGCAGGTTATACTCGTTAGGTGCTATTTCAATACCCACGTTTTCAACGATTTCCAGTCCGTAGGCTTCCAGTCCTACGCGCTTCACGGGATTATTGGTTATCAGGCGCATTTTCTGCACACCTAACAAGCGAAGAATCTGTGCACCGCAGCCGTAGTCGCGCTCGTCGGCCTTGAAACCCAGGCAAAGGTTGGCGTCAACAGTGTCATAGCCCTCCTCCTGGAGTTTGTAGGCAGCCAGCTTGTTCATCAGTCCGATGCCGCGTCCTTCCTGCTGCATGTAAACGATGACGCCCTTGCCCTCATTTTCTATCATCTGCATAGCTTTATGCAGCTGTTCACCGCAGTCGCAGCGCTTAGAACCGAGGATATCGCCTGTGGCACACGATGAATGTACGCGTACCAGAATGGGCTCGCCCTCCTTCCACTCGCCTTTGATGAGCGCGAAATGCTCCAGTCCGTTGCTTTTCTGACGGAAGGGGATGATGCGGAAGTGGCCGTATTCTGTAGGCATGTCCACCTCGACGCCTTGTTCCACGATGCTCTCCTTCTTCAGTCGGTAGGCTATCATGTCCTTGATTGTGATAATCTTCAGGTTGTGCTCTTTAGCAAACGCTATCAGCTGGGGCATACGGGCCATCGTGCCGTCATCGTTCATAATCTCGATGAGTGCACCAGCTGGGTATAGTCCGCACAACTTACATAGGTCGATGGCAGCCTCTGTATGGCCTGAACGGCGCAGCACGCCGTTGTCTTGCGCATACAGCGGACTGATATGTCCTGGACGTCCGAACGTCTGGGAGGTTGACGTGGGGTCGGCCAGTGCTCGGATGGTGGCAGCACGGTCGTGGGCCGATACACCTGTTGTACAGCCTTCTATTTTGTCGACGGTGACGGTGAACGGCGTACCCAGTAGCGACGTGTTGTCTTGCACCTGATGGGGCAGTTCCAGCTCCTGAGCACGGCTGATGGTGACGGGTGCACACAGCACGCCGCGTGCATTCTTCAGCATGAAGTTCACCATTTCGGGCGTTATCTTCTCGGCGGCACAGATGAGGTCGCCCTCGTTTTCGCGATCTTCGTCGTCCACGACGATGACGAATCTGCCTTCGCGAAAGTCGTCCAGTGCCTCGTCGATAGTATTCAGTTTCAATTGTTCCATTCCTTATACCTTATTATATATTTATATATATTTGGTTTCTATTCTCTTGCTGATGGCCTTGTTGGCCTTTTCTATCACATTCAGGTCGCGATACAGGCGCAGACGGAATCTAAGCATGCGCAGATAGAAGAAAATGCCTGCTGGTGCCACCAGTCCCGTTATTATGTTCAGCCACTTTCTGCGGAAAGGACGCGTGTGGGCATGTGTTGCCAGAATGGGGTAGGTGTTCAGTTCGTTCAGTATGATCTTGTCGCGCGTGTTCGATAGGTCTTCTATCACCTCTTCCAGTCTCTCGCTGATACGGCTGATGGCCTGGTCGTCGCCTGGATGGAAGAATACCTTGATGGGGTTGGGCCAGTCGCGTAGCCTGTGTTCCTTCGTATATTGGTCGATGTCGGCGGTAATCTGTCTCAGCACCGTGGCATCCTGTGTGTAATCCGGTGTGTTGATAATCACCTCCTTGCCAATGGTCGGACGCTTCTGGCGCAAGCCAAGCATGCGCATGACTAACGACTTGTAAAGGTCTATGTTGAATACCACCGAGTCGTTGTTGGCCTTATAGGTGAAGAAGATGGCGATAGGCGAGAGCACGGCTGTCCCCAGGAATTTACCAAACCATACCGTCCAGTTGTCATCGCGAGCCATCTTCATACCAGTATTGTCTAAGATGTAGAACACGATAAACACCAACACCGAAATAATTACCGGCACGCCCAAGCCGCCCTTACGGATGATGGCACCTAACGGAGCACCGATAAAGAAGAAAATCAGACAGCTTAGCGACAACGTAAACTTGTTGATGGCCTCCATCTGATGCAGACGCTCCTCACGGTTCAGGTAGTCAGAATACTCAGACTTAAACTCTAAGTCGTTCATGGCCGCTTTGGCATCGTTCGACGCCATCTGCATGACGTTCTGCTTCTGTTCGCCCGTCAGCTTGGCATAAAGCAAGTCGAAGTCGCAGGAGGTCTTTTCCACCTCCTTTACAAGTTTTGTCGAGTCGTCCTTGCTCAGTTGTGGTTTGAAGAATGTCGCGTAGCTTGCTTCCTTGAAATACTGATGACCTACCGAATCGTTGAATTCCCGTATGGAGTCCAAGTCGTGCATAATCTTGCTTAATCCCTTTGAACGGGCATCGGACGAAATGCCGCCAACATCCGACATGTCCAGACCGCTGTCGAAATCCAGCACAATCTGCTTCGTCGAAAAAGTCTCGCGTCTGTATGGCACGTTGGCAGCTACACCCATACCGCCCTGACGCATGTTTTCAAACCATTCGCCGCTATACAGTGTCAGCAAGATGTGCTTCTTCTCTTCCGTCGACTGAAGTCGTCCCGAGTCAGCCAGTATCACCGCAGCATCCTCGTAGCCGCCGTTCATGCGGTAAATCATGATGCCGTATAGCGTACCTTTCTTGACGTCTTTCTTCTGTACGTATAGGTTCGAGCCTGGTATGCCGTCGTAGAAGATGCCTTCCGGTATCTCCACCTCTGGATTCTTCTGTTTCATAGCAACCAGCAGCTGGCGGAATGATGCGAAGGCCTTCGGGCCGATTACCTCTTGGAAATAGAACGACATCAGCGAGATAGCCAGCGTGATGACTATCAGCGAGCGGAAGGCTTGTAGCAGTGAGATGCCTGCCGACTTGATGGCCGTCAGCTCCGAACTCTCGCCCAGGTTACCAAATGCAATCAACGAACTCAGAAGAATGGCTAGCGGAAAAGCTTGCGGCATCAGCATGATACCCATATACCAGAAGAACTGGGCAAGAACGTCCAGTGACAGACCTTTACCAATCAGTTCGTCGACGTAACGCCACAGGAACTGCATCATCAACACAAACTGGCAGATGAAGAAAGTGGCTATAAACAGCAGACCGAACTGTTTAGCTATAAATATGTCTAACTTTTTTATCCGAAACATGTTTCGGGGTGCAAAGTTACAAAATAATTGATAATTGACAATTGATAATTGACAATTTTTATAATCCTTTGTCTATTTTCATCGCTACAGACGTCAATTTTCAATTATCAATTGTAATTGCATCAGAATCCGCTGACACGATGCAGGCGTTCGAAGTTGTCGTCCCAGATGCCTCGCAGGTCGGCCTCCTCGTCGTCGTCGGCAGCAAAGTCGGTTATCAGCAGGCTTAGCATACCTGTCAGGTCGCTTTCCTCAATCCTGATTTCCCAATAGGCCTCGGGCGTGTCCTCATGATAGTCCCACAACATGCGTATGTAGTTCATCTTTTCTTTTTCCAGTATGCGCGAGGTCTTGGTGTCACGTTCTGTCCAGGGGTGCCCCCATGTAAATGTCATGCTGTCGTCTGCTTCCACCACTTGATCGGCCAGCCACTTTTGTAGCCCTGCTGCATTGCTAATCATGTCCCACACCAGTCGTGTGGATTTCGTGCTCAGCGGGTATTCTAAGGTAAGTTTCTGCATAGATTTTCTATTTATAGATTAGTAATGTCCTTGAATAACACTGCAAAAATACAAAAAATATCTGAATAACAAGCAATTTTTTGCAGAAAAGTTTTGGAAGTACGAAAAAAAGTGTTACCTTTGCACCCGCAAAACAAGAAATGGCGGGGTAGCTCAGCTGGTTAGAGCGTCGGATTCATAATCCGGAGGTCGAGGGTTCGGGTCCCCCTCCCGCTACAAGGAAACATCCTGAAAGCAGCGCTTTCAGGATGTTTTTTGTTTTGGCGTTAGTTGCGAACCTTTGCACTCTGCTTGCCTGAGCGTACGATGTAGAGGCCCTTGGGCAGCGACTTCAGCTGGCGTTGTAGGTCAGCGGCATTGCCCTCGGCTACCTTGTTGCCGTTCAGGCCGTAGATGGTAACGATGCCTTGACGGTCACCATTGACGAGTTGGATGCCGTCGGACTGTTCGGTGTAGGTGATCGTGTAGGTCATCTCGCTGGGAACAATACTCATGGTGTAGGTCTCTGCCTTGAGTGTTGCTGGCAGCAGCCATGCGCCTTCATCGCCTATAATCATTGTGCCTGCGAGCTCAGAACAGCCATTGTATGGAGCGCAGAACAAGTGCGTCCAGAATCCTGTCTGGTCGTCGTATGCGGAGGCGGGTGCCACCTTCAGCCATAGATCTTTCTCCTTAGGTGCGTTGAATGTGATTTGCCACGTCTTACCGTCGTCGAGCTTTGTGAACGGATAGCTCTGGTCTGTAGTACTCCACGAGTTCAGTTCGCTGATGAGGTAGTAGCCCGTTTCCTCGGGTGCTGGCTTGTCAAGTATGACAGTGAACATTGGCGTATTCTGTGAACCTGGTACTTGCTGCATGTCGGCTACATAATAGGTCCAATAGAAGTAGGTGGCGCTGTCTTGCAATCCGGGGATTTGAACAATGACGGTGGTATCGGCTCCGGCAACCAACTGGATGGGTGTCTTGTAACTGCCAACAAGTGGCCCGCCTGTAGCAGTAGTCAGCTGGAATAGCTTGACAATGATGTTGTCGTTGTAGCCGATTGTTCCAACGTTCTTGACCTGTACACTGACAAGGGCTGTGTCGGACTTCACAATCCATGAACCGTTCTCCTTGACTGCATTTGCTGTCTTGGCCGTTGTACTAAGCACGGGTACGGGGTCAGGCTCGCGTGTCTGAACAGTATATACTGGGCTCTTTCCATCCTTCCAGCTGCCTCCTGAGAGATAAGAGTAAATGAATAGATATTTGTTGTCCTCGAGGTTGTCGAACGTAAAGACGACGTCAACAGAATCTCCTGCCTCAATCTGGACATCCTTCGAGGTTTCTTTGATGAGATCGAAATAACCTGATCCGTCTCGTCTGTCTTTGTAGGCCTGGATTTTGATGTTGTTGTCATAGACAGCAGTGCCGTTGTTCTTGGCACGAATCTTCATCTTGATTACATTTTCTTTAACTACTCCTCCTACAGCATTTTCCACAATGTGACTGAGTGTCAGGTTAGCGGCGGCAGCGCTATCAACGGTAATGCTGTCGGTGATGAACGGGGTGTAGTCGTACAAACCTTCTTGGTTCTTTTTACGCGTGCAGACAGATACACTTGATTTGCCTGCTTTTTCGGGCATGAACGAGAAATCAACGGTTGTCGAATCGCCTGGATCGAGGTCAAAATGGCGTCCACCCACCATTTTGCCGTCAACAACAAAGTAAATTTGGCCTAAATAGGTGGTTCCATTGTTGGTGATTTTGGCAGTAACAGGCAACGGAGTAGCAACTTCCTTCTTGCCTGTAGCCGCTAATGTGCCGGTAAGGCCGAAGACATTCTGGGTGAGTCTCAACGTGTCGCCCTTAAAGACGCCATGGACGTAATAGATGTCGGAACACCTGGGGAGCATCCATTGTTCAGTATTACGGAATTTGTATATTGGAAGCGCGATGAATTCCATAGATTCCCAATTGGTGCCCAAAGCAATCGTAAATGGACAATCTTTGGTGTCAAAGAATCCGTAGTTCGGTTTTAATAGTCCCGAAGGTCCATCAATAACTCCGTATAGAGTACCATCTGTGTTGAAAACTCCAAGACCTAAATCAAGTTCATAAGCGTCCTGCGTGTGGTTGTGAAATGCAGCACCAATTCTAAAAACAAAGTCTTTGCCAATGCCCGAACGTACGACTACCGCACTGTCGAGAATATCGCAGCCAGTCGTTGTTAATACGGTATTAGAGGGAGGAGCAATACCAGTGTTTGGCTGCATACCGAAGATGGCTCCCTGGCCCATGCTATAGCCGTCGGAGCTCTTAGTGGCGCCAGATCCGGAATTATTGTGGGAGTCGAGAATAGAGAGCAGGAAGTAGTCGTTGCTTGCACCGCCCCAGCCCCAGTTGACGTGGAAGTAGTCGTCGCCCCCATAGCCGTCGACCACAAAGGCATGTCCTGAACCACTGGAATCTCCGTCATAATAGACTGGACGACCGGCTTTCAGTTCATCGTACACCCTTTGGTTCCACACGGCTGCGCGAATGCAGTCATGTGTTTCGAAAATCGTAGCCGGATCATAGTCAAAGTACGCGCGCAAGGCTATAGCAACATTTCCACCCCAAGCACCGCTGAAATCCTTTGTATAGTTCATCTGAACAGAAGTTCCGCATAGCAACATCAGATTGGCTACAGCTTGCTTTTGCGCATGAGTCTCATTGCCTTTATATTGAGGTAACATGTTGTTCCAGTCAATGGGCGTTTTTGCCGGAATTGTGGATACTGGGATTTTCTTTTCAATGGTGATGTAGCCGGGAATAGAGTCGGTAGTGGTAGCAGGATATTTCCAGAAATACATAATCTGTGCCATAGCTGTTGCGACACATCCCGTCAGACTATTTACGTCGCCATCTATAGGGCAGAGGTTGTTGTAAGGTGCCTCTTGATCCCATTCTATCGGACCTAACAATGGTTCAATAGCCCCGCCCGTGACTGTACGGCGTGGTGCAGCAGCCTCGGGATGGTGGTTCAGGTATTCCATCTGGTCAGAATAGCTCTTCAGCCATGCACGCATATTATCTGGCATGTTGTCGGGATCGATATTCCCTCTGTCTGAATAACCCAGCACCGCGGGGATACGGTCGTCGGCAGCGGCAATGACGTAGCCATGCCCGCCGGCAACATTGAATATATAGAGGCTGGGAGCCAGTTCACGATCTGTAATCTTGTAATGGCTTGTGGACACCAGTCGCAGGGCTTCAGGATTCTGGGTTACGGCTGCCGCACGACGGGGATTCATGAACTTGGCAATATTCTGACGTGCCTCGTCGGGTGTCAAGAGACCGCCCTTCGCCACTATGCTGACGATGAGAGAAATCAGGAGTAGAAATGTTTTTTTCATAATTATAATAGCTCTAGTTTTTAATCTTCACGTTGCAAAGATACGAAAACTAGAGCTAATTTGCAAATTTTCAGGCGATTTTTTAGAATTTGAAGTCGACACCTAAGCCGATGACGTGATTGGTACGCGAGTAAGTCTCGTTGCCAATATACCCTTCGCGCGTGGGCACGCATGTCTTGTTGTAGTCGTCATAGATGCTACAGAAGTAACCGGCATTCAGACGAATCTTATCGGTCAGCTTGACAGCGGCACCCAATCCGATGCTGTAGCTGTCGCAGGCAAACGACGTGTTCTGCTCGTATTCGTCAGAAATACCGTAGTCGGTACGCTGCACACCGCACGAGAGCGTCCAGCGGTCGTTGATGTCACCTTCGATACCAGCCAGGAACTCGTGAGTACCGTGTGTGAGGTACTCTTGACGGTTGTTGGCCATCTTGGCGTTCTTGTCGTCAAAGAAGTGATACTCCAGCGTGGCACGGACGTCTTTGTCGAACTCATAGCCTACTGCTACTGAAAGTAGGGCGGGCATGTCGTAACGTGTTTCGGCACCGTCCTGATAGGCTGCGGTCTTGGCGGACAGCGATGTGGCAATAGCTGCCAGCGAGGCAGGATCAGCAGCAGCCAGATAAGCCTTTAACTGGGGACCGAGGTCGGCAGTGAGCTCGTTGGTCTTGTTAGGCACGTTAATCTTAGTGCGGAACTCGTAGCGGGCAGCCACCGTCAGTGGACCTTTGTGGTAATTGGCGCTGATAATAGGCGTGTAGCCCCAACCGCGCTGGTCGACGTCAAGCTGTAACTTGGCCAGATCACCAAATGCCTTATGACCGTCGGCAATAACGTGGCCGCGATAGTAGCCGTCGTAGTAGTTGGCACGGGCACCAGCGGCAACCGACAACCAATCGGTGACCTTGTATGTCAGGTTCAATTGTCCACCATAGATGTACTGTTTGCCTTTCATTTCAGAGCTCAAGTTGTAGTCTGTAGGTGCAATGCCCTTCTGGGCAAACATACCGCCCAAAACGACGTTGAACATGGGAACACCCTCGTCGTACTGCACGAAACCACCACTACCCACGATGCCAATCATAGCCGAGACGGCAAAGCGGTTCTTACGATAACTGGCAAACAGGGCGGGCACGATAGGAGCCGAGGCAACACCCTCATAGAGGTGTCCGCTGTTACCGTTCTTGTAGTCGATGTTGCGCAACTGCCAAGGCTTCTGGAAGTTGATGGACAACTGGAAACCCTCGTGGCCCCAAGCCAGTCCGGCAGGGTTCGAGTAGGCTGCATCAATGTCGAACGAAGCACCGCGAGCCATCATACGGTCGAAAGCGATGTGATAGTTTGTGTTTGTCATCAATCCACCTGCATGTGAGGCGGTGAAAGCTGTGGCAACGAATGCCATTAAAAGAATAATTTTTCTCATCAAGAAATAAATTGGTTGAATTTTCGGCTGCAAAGGTACAAAAAAAAGTGAAAAGCGAAAAGTGAAAAGTGAAAAATTTGTAGTTTATGATGAAAAAAAAGGAAAAACGGATTGATATACATTATTTATTATTAAAAAAGAAACTTTTTTCAGGAAAACATGTGGCGATATGGCTAATTTTTTGTAATTTTGCAGGCTCAAAAGCAAATAATCATATAACGTTATATACAAAGGACTTTTAATTTTATGGCAGACAACAAGAAGATTAAGACAGCGCTGATTTCTGTGTTCCACAAGGACGGCCTTGAGGAGTTGCTGAAGAAGCTGAATGACGAGGGCGTGAAGTTCTTGTCGACGGGTGGTACACAGTCGTTTATCGAGTCACTGGGCTACGAGTGCGAGAAGGTTGAGAACGTGACGACATATCCATCTATTCTGGGTGGTCGTGTGAAGACCTTGCACCCAAAAGTGTTTGGAGGTATTTTGGGACGTCGCGAACTGGAAGGCGACCGTCAGCAGATGGCACAGTACGAGATTCCTGAGATTGACTTGGTCATCGTTGACCTCTATCCCTTCGAGCAGACGGTTGCCAGCGGTGCCAGTGAGGAGGACATTATTGAGAAGATTGACATCGGTGGCATTTCTCTGATTCGTGCAGCCGCTAAGAACTTCAATGACGTGGTCATCGTGCCTTCGAAGGCTGAATATGCTGTGCTGCTCGACATTCTGAACAAACAGGGCGCAGAGACTACCAAGGCTCAGCGTCGTATGTTGGCTACCCGTGCTTTCGGTGTTAGCTCACACTATGATACCGCCATCAACGCATGGTTTGAGAAATAAAGAAATAAAAGAAGTTGTAGAAGTTAAAGAAGTAAAGAAACTATGGGATTTTTTAGTTTTGTCCAGGAGATAGCCATGGACCTTGGTACGGCCAATACTATCATTATCAGTGATGATAAGATTGTGGTGGACGAACCTTCAGTCGTTGCCCTCGACCGTCACACCGACAAGATGATTGCCGTTGGCGAGAAGGCCAAGATGATGTATGAAAAGACACATGATAACATTCGTACCGTACGTCCGTTGCGCGATGGTGTGATTGCCGACTTCTCGGCTTGTGAGCAGATGATGCGCGGACTGATTAAAATGGTACATACAGGTAGCCGCCTGTTCTCGCCATCACTGCGTATGGTGATTGGCGTGCCCTCAGGTTCTACCGAAGTTGAGCTGCGTGCCGTACGTGACTCTGCAGAGCATGCTGACGGTCGTGACGTCTACCTGATTTTCGAGCCTATGGCTGCTGCCATCGGTATCGGTATCGACGTAGAGGCACCGGAAGGCAATATGATTGTCGATATCGGTGGTGGTTCTACCGAGATTGCCGTCATCTCGCTGGGTGGTATCGTGTCGAACAACTCGATTCGTACTGCTGGTGACGATTTGACTTTTGATATTCAGGAATATATGTCGCGTCAGCACAACGTGAAAGTGTCTGAGCGTATGGCTGAGCGTATCAAGATTGCTGTGGGTTCAGCATTGACCGATTTGGGCGACGATGCTCCCGAGGACTATATCGTGCATGGTCCTAACCGTATCACGGCACTGCCTATGGAGGTGCCCGTATGCTATCAGGAGATTGCACACTGTATCGACAAGACCATCGCAAAGATTGAGAACGCCGTACTCTCTGCATTGGAGAATACACCTCCCGAATTGTATGCCGACATCGTGAAGAACGGTATCTGGCTGGCAGGTGGCGGTGCACTGCTGCGTGGTCTGGACCGTCGTCTGGAAGAGAAGATCAATATTCCCTTCCATATTGCTGACGACCCACTGCATTCAGTGGCCAAGGGTGCTGGTATCGCCCTGAAGAATGTTGACCGCTTCTCATTCCTGATGCGTTAAACATAACATGAAGAATCTCCTAGAGTTTCTGCATAAATATCACCACTGGTTCCTGTTCGTGCTTCTCGAGGCTCTGAGCATGGTATTGCTGTTCCAGTATAACAACTACCAGGGCTCGGTGTGGTTCTCGACGGCCAATGCTATGGCTGGGAAAGTGTACGAATGGGATGCAGCGGTCGAGTCGTTCTTCACGCAGGCTCATAACAATGAGATGCTGACAAAGCGTAACTTCTATCAGGAACGTCAGCTGGCACAGTTGCGTCGATTGTATCAAGAAGCTACGCAGACCACAGACCCGAAGGAGTTGCAGGAACTGGAGAAGATTAGCCAATACAAGTTGATACCTGCCAAGGTGGTGACCAGTGAGTTGCATAAGAACAACAACCTGATGACCATCAACAGCGGTAGTGCCGAGGGGGTGGAGCCTGGTATGGGCGTAGCCTGCGGACAAGGTGTGGTAGGTGTCACCTTCCTCTGTAGCGACCACTATACGGTGGTGATTCCTGTGCTGAATACTACGTCATCGCGCATCAGTTGTACCATCCGTAATCGCGGCTACTTTGGCGTGTTGCGTTGGTATGGCGAAGAGTCTGGCTATGCCTATGTCGAGGATATCCCCCGTCATGCCCGCTTCAAGCGTGGTGAATGGGTGGAGACCAATGGCTATAGCAGCATATTCCCTGCTGGTGTGCTGGTAGGACAGATTGTCGAGGTGTATAATTCGCGCGATGGACTGTCGTATAAGCTGAAGGTGCGCCTTTCTACCGATTTTGGCACGCTGCGCGACGTGGTGGTTATCAGCGATAAGTCGATAGCCGAGCGCATGCGACTGATGCAGGCAGCAAGAGATTCGCTGAAGTTGAATGTTCACGAGTAATTTGGAGAGATGTCAATAGATTTTCTGAAACGGGCTTTATTGTTTGTTGTCTTTGTACTGGCACAGGCATTGGTTTTGGGACGTATCCATCTGTTCCATTGCGCCACACCGTTGCTGTACGTCTACTTCGTCACGCTGTTTCCACGTAACTATCCCAAGTGGGGTGTGCTGACGTGGGCCTTCATGTTGGGCCTGGTTGTCGACATTTTCTCGAATACGCCAGGACTGGCAGCGGCCTCGTTGACGGCTGTGGCTGCCATACAACCCTATTTCTTTGCACTCTTCGTACCTCGCGATGCAGCTGAGACGCTGGAGCCGTCGCTTCTCAATCTGGGACCAACCAAGTACAGTTATTATGTCGTGACGTTGGTAACAATGTATTGTCTCTTGTTCTTCACGCTCGAAATGTTTAACTTCAACAACATGCTGGAGTGGCTCATGAGTGTGGTAGGCAGCATATTGGTAACGCTGGCACTGATATTTACTTTCGAGATTGCGAAACGTAGAGTATGAGGGACTATAATCTGGGCAAGCGTAGTTTTGTGATTGCTGGGGTGGCCGTATTGATTGTGGTCGTCTATATCCTTCGTTTGTTCCAGTTGCAGATTACGAGTGACGACTACAAGAAGAGTGCCGACTCGAATGCCTTCCTGAAAAAGATAGAATACCCCGCACGTGGCGGTATCTACGACCGTAATGGCAAGCTGTTGGTGTATAACCAGCCTGCCTACGACATTATGGTGGTGATGAACGAGGCCAAGGATCATCTGGATACTGCCGACTTCTGTAATGTGATGAATATCACACGTGAAGAGTTCAACCGCCGTATGGCGACCATCAAGGACCGCAACAAGAATCCTGGCTATTCACGTTTTACGCAGCAGGTGTTTATGAGCCAGCTGAACGACAAGGACTTCTCTGTGTTTCAGGAGAAGATGTTCCGTTTCCCAGGCTTTTATATCCAACGCCGCAGCATCCGTCAGTACGAGTTCCCATTTGCCGCTCATGTGTTGGGCGACGTGGCCGAGGTGTCGC
>Ga0265300_10000866_pt1 | contig 30458 bp, 59 predicted proteins | sample AusTroGonzalo_MG_FD_193482 | JGI IMG/M metagenome (GOLD analysis project Ga0265300, IMG submission 193482) | Bovine rumen microbial communities from tropical cattle in Woodstock, Queensland, Australia - Gonzalo_03 | ecosystem: Host-associated > Mammals > Digestive system > Stomach > Rumen ...
AGTAGGCGCACATCGAGAGGTTTGGGTACACGCGCAAGGGGTCGCCGCGGGGCGGCACGGGCTTGCACGGCTCCGACCCGCTACCTAGTCTGGGAGTGTTGATAAATTGTTGACAGTGTTAGTACACAAGTGAGCAAGGTTTCATGTGAAACATATGGTCTGGCAGCAACCGCCACGGCTTCCCGAAGGGGAAAAGATGGCAGGGCTGCCGACCGGCCAGGAAAGTAAAAAGATTTTTACAGATTACCCAAGTGGGTAGATGTAAAAATTATTTTTCACCGAGGCATTCTTTGACGCAGTTGGTGTCGAAGTAGAAGACCTTGAAGGCTTGGATCAGTCTATGGGCGTTCTGCTTTGTCATACCGTAGCGTTTGGCGACAGTTTCGAGCGAGTCAGTGGACTTGATAAATTCCTTGTAGAGTTTTTCGCCTTTCTTGACGGCATCGAGTGACTTCTTGGAGTATTTGGTCTTGAAAACGGATGTAGAGAGTTCGCTTGCGGCGAACTTGATTACATCAGCTTTCTCGCGGTGCGGTGGAATGACTCCGCTGTTGACCATTTTGACCTCGTCGGCGGTGAGCGGCTTGGTCTTGTAGATGTTCTCGAAGTCGATATTATGGAAGGCTGCGACCTTTACCGCTTCGTTCCAAGATTTGCCTTTAGGCAAGATACCGGAACGGAGTTGGTCGATCTGCTTGGCGGTCCACTTTTCGTCGACGATTTTAGCTTTATGGAAGGTGAAGCCGAGTTGTTTGGCTTTGATGTGACAGGCTGCATGGTGCGGATGGTTTTCAGGAATAATCCCACGTTTGAGCTTGTCGATATCCTCCTCAGTCCATTCATTATAGGTTCTACTCATATTACGCTCCTTTTGGGAGATCTATTACACGAGTAGAAATATAGATTAAAATGGGCTAGATGTCAAGGTTTAATGTATGTCAAAAGTCTTACAACTAGAAGATAGGGGGTCCGGGGAGACCCGACCTATCTGGGGGAGTTACTTGCAGATGATGATGTTTTCCGGGATATACTGGAAGCGTTTGACATCGTTCGTATCGCCACGGTCAGCCGCGACCTTGATGACGGTCTTGATGGCCTTTTCGCGCTGTTTGGGCGTGAAATAAAATTTTCTGGCGTACTTGTCGAGGGAGTTGATATCGACATAAGCGATGAAGAAACCAGTACCGCCGTGGTTGTGACCGAGTCCGAAGGTGTTATAGTTGTAGACGGGGGGATCGGTTTCGACCCACCAGACGTTATCGAAGAATACGAACTGGTTTACGACTTTCTGGGCAGCTTCACGGGCCTTGAGCATCGTGTTGGTGACGTAGACGGAGCCGAGGGTTTCGATATCGACTTCGGACTTGAAGAGACGCTGGGTTTCGGCGTTGACATCGGAGACCTTGGAGCGGATCTGCCATTCGATTTCGTTTTCGACGACATCCTTGGTGTCCATAAAGAGGGTCGAGACGGCGGAACCGTGGGAATACATTACCGGGCGGTAAAGCTTTCCCTTGTATTTCCGGATGGGGGTATCGACGAGGCGGAACTTGCCTTTAGAGGAGTCGCGGAAGTCGTCAAGAGTCTTGGCGTCCTTGTAGACGGAAGCGTAGTCACGGACGACGTAGACCTTCTTGAACTCCTTTTCATCGAGCTGACGGCAGTCAAATTCGTAGGATTTGGTGTAGATGTGGTGGAGGTTACGGCGGTGACGGTTGGATCGGCGGAAGACGCAGATGTAAGAGTAGTGGGCTTCGAGCTTGAACAGTTTCATATAGACTCCTTTTTGGTGGTGTATAACCAGAATAGCCGGGCTGGGGAAGCCCGGCTGGTTTTAGGGATTCTGGTTAGATACAGCGGTCATAGACTTGGTTGAAGACATCCTTGAAGGCGGCGGGGACAGAGTCGCTTGCGACGTTGATTTTCATAAAGTCTTCTTCGTCGAAAGCATTTGGCGTACCTTCGTTGTAGTGCATACCGATGTAGACGAGACCCTTGTCGTAGTCGATTTGGGAGATAAAGACGTGACGGTCGACGGTCTGGATAGCCTTTTCGAGGGTCTGGATCTGGTCATCGGAGAAGATGTCCATAGCTTTCTTGTCGGGGTTGGTGTGGATGATTTTCGTGTTCTGCATAGGAAACTCCTTTTGGTTAAGATTGGTTGACACTAACCAGATAGGTGGTTAGGGGAAACCCGGCTGGGTTTGGTCAGTTCGGGAGGCACGTTACGTGGACGTTCAAGTTCTGCTTGAGAGCTGCTTCCTGGATCTTGTCATAGATGAAGTTGATAGCTCGTTGGGGGGTATTGTCGACCGAGATGACGGTGATGACACGTCCGATTGCGCTGGAACGGTTAAGCATTTCGGATATGGCTTTCTGTTCCGACGGGTTATAGCTATCCATAGGGATGGAGGCGATGATATTGGCCATAAGTTTGGCGGCGTAGTAGAGTTCAGTTTCGGCTACTTTGAACACAGCCGTAAAGGACAGCAAACGGTTGTTGGGTTCGTTTCTGTAGAAAATCATATATACCTCGTGGTGGGTCGCTTTATAGATGATAGAGTTGGGGAAGCCCGGACCGGTGTAGTCAGTGGGGGGTACGTTCCGGGCGAAAAAAGAGGCCGGGGAACTTCCCCAGCCTCAGTAATCGGCAAAGGCCACTAGTGTTTAGGTGTAGTCTTTCGACTAGTTGTGTTGTGGTTGTGGCCTATCGATCTTGCCCAGGGAGTGGCTTGACCGAGCCGTTTACTTTATAAGCCCTGTAGAGGTTGACGACGAAGGACGAGTCGACCTTGGAATAGAACGATCTGTCCTCGCTGTCGATATGGTGGCAGACAAAATTTAATTCTTTTTCGTAGTATAGGCAAGATATCGACGAGGCAGAATTAAAAATTATTGCTCGCTGCAGCTGGTTCTGGAAGGCTGCGTAATTGTCTTCGTAGGCGTAGCACGAGTAGTCGTTCGGGTCCTGGATCTGGATTCCGGAGAATTTCGGGTGGAACGCCCATTTCAAAGAAAATTTTTCGCAGTCGATAGAAGCAGCCAGCAGCACTGTCGCGAAAGCGACAATGGTTGCTAGTAGTTCTCTCATTCGGATTCCTCCAGATTTTTCTTGTAGAGTTCGACGGCCTTGTTGCCGGTTTCGACGGTCTGGAACAGATAGTCGCGGATGTTACCGAGGGGGTCCGGCTTGGAGCAGGGGATGTCGGAGCTGTCGACGAAGATGTGGGAGTCCGAGTTGCGGATGTACTGGGAGTAGACCGACCAGTTGTCGTCTTCCGGGTTGTAGGCGAGCTGGAGCTGGATATCGAAGTCGGGGAGCTGGTTGTGGATATTCTTGACGACGAAGATAAAATCTACATAGTCGTCCTTGGAAGCGTCCATAATCCACTGGTCGATGACGGAGGGACCGTTTCCGAGATCCGTAGTAAGTGCTGTCTTCAGCATACCTACGAGCTGTTCGCCTTCTTTCGTACCACGGTAATGTGCGAACTTACGGAAGATGGCCGTGGAGTTGGCGACGCAGACGCGGAGTGTGGACTGTGCCGGGGGGAGTCCGAGGACGTGCTTGAGTTCGGATTCGAAGGTTTCGGAGTTGTAGTCCTTTTCCTTGGTGCAAGCGATGGCGAGGCTCACGTTCTTGGGGTTCTTGACGATGAGCTGGTAGACGAACCCCTTGAGTCTGGTGAAGACGACCAGTTCGACTGGGTAGATGCCATAGGTAGCGGGGAACACCCAAGCGATTTCCTTGAGGATTTGCTTGGTCTTGACGTGTTCCACGTCGATGACGAGCTTGTTCTTGGAGTCTTCCTGGATCTGTTTGGCGATGTTTGCGAGAGAAAGCATATCTGGTCTCCTTTTGGTTGGTTGTATAGGAAGAATGGCCAGTCTGGGGAGACCCAGACTGGTCTGGACAGTCCTTACGACTTGATGGCGTTGAAGAGAGCCAGAACGTCGTAGCCTCCGGCGTATTCCTTGAACTTGTTTTCCAGAGCTGTCTGGGCGTTCCGACGGATCTGGTTGACTTCGATATGGAGATTCACGGCCTTGACGAGGAACTTCATAACATCGTCGAAGCTTTTTTCTGGGTCGTACCAGTCGAAAATGGTTCGGAGGTTGGGGGTTGACTGGGTCGTGAGGGAGAGGAACTGCTTGTGCGGTTTGATGTGGACGGTGCCGATGATGGCCTGTTCGCAGTTGCAGTCCACCCTTACGATTTCGTTGTAGTAGGTGGTGAAACCGTTATCGCCGTTCTGCAGCGCGACGATGAAAGCAAAATGTTTTTCTTCGTCGATACAGTCGCCACGGCGTTCCATAACGATGTGCTGTCTGATTTCGACTGGGATGGCATCGAAAAATTTCTGGGCGAGAGCGTCGCGGTCGGCCTGGATCTTCTGTTCTCGGAGGCGTTCCGGCGAAACGCGTTCCGGGGGTGGTTGGATTTCAGACATAAAAATCTCCTTGTAAGAAAAATGTAAGATTCTAGGGTAGAGCCTCTTCAGGGATGTCAGCCCAAGCGTACCAGTTGATATCGACCCATTCGATATCGTACGATTCGTCATCGTCTTGCTTGGTCCGGCCTAGGCATTCTTTGTAATACTTGTTGGCTTCTTTCGTTTCAGACACGTCGAACAAGCGGTATTCGTGGTTCGAGTGTACATCCTTGAATTCGACGACCCACTGGCCGCCACCTTTGAGGAGTGACCTGAGTTCTTTGTAGTTCAGTTCGAGGCGCGGCGATAACGTATCGACACAAGCTTTTTCTGTAATGAGGATCCCCTTATCGGTTGGAATAACCGTGAGGTCGTCTGGGCTGAAGTTGACAATCTTGTCGTTGACAAGTGCGGCGACCTTCACGGATCGTTCGAACTGGTCGACTTGTTCCTTGGCTGCTTTGTATTCTTTTAAGGATATCATAGGTGGCTCCTTTTGGTTGGTATAAAGAGAATGACCAGTCTGGGGAGACCCAGACCGGTATGGACAGTTCTATTTGGCTAATTTCTTCTTCATCAAGATCGTGTGGCACTGGTAAACAACGTCGTCCATAATGCGGACACCTCTGTCGTTACCGTCGCCAGAAATGTGGAACGAGTAACCTTCTGGGGTTCGACCCATATCGCCAGTTACGTCTATTCTGACGGTGTCATCGCTGGTTTTGGCGATCGTGGCCGAGAAATCGGATCCGTCTACCTTCAGCTTGACACTGGCGGTGGATTCAGACTGTTCGAGAGCTGAAATGTAAAAGGCGTGCTTGTACTGTTTCGCGTACATAATGCCACGTTTTTCGGCTTCTGTAAATGCTGTACCGTTCATAATCGAATCTCCTTGTTGGTTGGTATAAAGAAAATGACCGGTCAAGGGGGACCCGGACCGGTCTGGACAGTCATTACGGCTTGAACACTTCGGTTTCCGGAGTGCAGTCCTTCTTGGATGCCTCGTCGGCGAAACCAGTCGGAACCGGCACCGAGCCTTTCGCCGGGTTCGGCGAGCCGTTCGGGAGGGTTTTCGCGTTGGCGAGGAAGTTGATGACGTGTGTTTCGAGCGATTCGAGGGGGAGGCCGAGCTTGGTCGGGTCGTCGACAGAAATGAGAGCAGTCCAGAGCTTTTCGACGCGGACGAGGGTGATATCGCAGTCGAACAGCTTGAATGTCGGCTGTTTGGCGAGCCAGTCGAAGAACTTGTCGGAATAGCATTCGTCGTCGGCGACCTTGATCAGACCGGAGTCTTCAAAATATTCTGCCACGGAGTAGATATCCGGATGGTCGTAGAGGTTGATCGCTTCGACGTAGGTCTTATTCTTGTCGATTACGACGGAGCCGCAGAAGGACTGGATATTAAAATTTTTTATTCCGGACTTGTCGAGCTTTTCCTTGAGAGCGGCTTCGGCCTTGTTGGCGGCTTCTTCGACGGAACCGGCTGCGACGTGGATGTTGATTTTCTTGGTGATGTTGATTTGGACGATGTACTTGGGATTTTTCATTTGGTTAGCTCCTTGCTGGAACGTCGATGTTTGCGATTGTGTCGTGAACGGACTTACCTTCGGAGAACCCCTTGATAAGTTCGTCGTTGTGTTCGACGATGAAGTCGTTGATCTCGTCACCGTCGAAGTCACGGTCGGCGAGGTATTCGTCGACACGGACGAGGAAGTCGTTGAATGCTTGGTTTACGTCTGACATAGAGGCTCCTTTAGTCTTCGAACTTGCCGTCTTCGTATCCGTCGCAGTAGTTGACGACGAGATCCTTGTCACCCTTGGGGAGGTCGGTACGTCTCGGCGAGCAGTTGCGAGCGTCGTCGTTGCCTTTTTCCCACCACTTATTGTTGAAGCCTTCGTTGTAATCGTTCTGGGCTTCTTCAGAGGGGAAATCGGTCGTCTTGCGCGGCTTTTCGTTTTCGGCGTCGTTTTCGCCTTGAGTGTTCCAGTTGATGTTTGCCATATTGAACTCCTTTTGGTTGGTATAGGAAAAATATCCGGACTGGGGAAGCCCGGATATGATCAGCCAGTTAGTCGAGGTGGCAGACGTATTCGGCGTACACGCCAATGTCGCTACCGATAACCAATCCGTCGCGGATAGCTTCCGGCGATTCGACCGTCGTGTAGATGTTCAGAGCGATCTTGTCACCGGACGGGTCGTCGTCGACGTAGAACAGTTCGCCGTCGAAGGCGTGGTCTTCGTATTCGAAGGTGAACCAGTGTTCTTCGTTGATTTCCTTCTTACCCACGTCGTTCAGGATGAATTCGATTTCGTTACCGTTGGTAAGCGTCAGCTTTACGGTAAGATCCTTTCCGAAGGGGGTGAGTTCGAGCTTGAGGTCGTCGAAGTCTGAATTGTCGCGTTCGTTGGAGGCTTTGAGCTGCATACTGGACTCCTTAGATGTCGGTGTTCATGAACTTGGAGATGGCGACGGCGAAAGTCTTGGTGGCTCCAAGAACCTTTTCGACCCATTCTTGAAGGTCTGGTGCGTCGGCAGCCTTGATACCGGAGAACTTGATCTGGTTGCAGAAGGTGACCGTGTAGACGACATCGCCGAGCTTGGTTTCTGCGAACTTGAGAACGATGTTGGTTCCTTCGGACGAGTTCTTTTTCTTGGGGGTGTAGGTAGTCGAGAAGTAATCGACGGTGACAAACTGCTTTTTGTCCGGCTTGCTAGTCACTTTATAATGCGGTGTGAGGTTGTCGTGAGTCAGCATACCGTCATAGAATACGACGGAACAGCACTGCTGATCGAACGAGTCTCTGGCGCGGACGATTGCGTTATAGATGATTTCTTTCATTTTTGAACTCCTTGTTGGTTGGTATAGAAAAAATAAAAAGGGAAGGTAAGCCCGGACGGTGCCGGGCAGTTCCCAGAGTTTTTAGTAGATGATCTTTTCGAGGCACTGCTTTTTACGGCTGATGTTCTCGATACTGGAGTCAATATCGTTGAGACACGCCTTGATGTAGAGAGCAGCTTCGAGAAGTGCTTCGATGGTCTGGAGCTTGCGGTGTCTGTAGTGGCGGAAGATGATCGTGCGGACGGACTGGGGAACAGTATTCCAGAGCTTGTCCTTTTCGGTGTCGGTGAGTTTCTTGCCGACGATGGCGAGTGAGAGACGGTTGAGCTCGGGGTAGACCGTCAAGTAGATGGCACCGTGGGCAAATTTGGGGTCGTTGTACTGGTGGAAACGGAACTTGTATTCGACACGATCTTTCCAAGTGGAGACGATTGCCTTGCACTGGTTGTTTCGGAACATATTGTCCAGAACGGTCGAGAGCGGCTTGCTGTCCGGAACGCTAGGCAACTTCTTGCTGCGGTCGCTGAAACTGAAGGTTTCGACGGTAAGGGGTGGGATTTCTTTTTTCTTATCCATTGTGAACTCCTTTTGGTTTGGTATATGGGAAATGACCAGTCAGGGGAAGCCCAGACCGGTCTGGACAGTTACTTCACAGTTCGGCTGCCGTGCCATTCGATACCGAGCTTCTTCGCCAGTCGGCGAGCGGCTTGGTATTCTGGGCAGCGGCTGTTGTCGCCGTGGTCCCAGGAAGTGATCATACCGTGCTGCTGCAGAACGGAGAGGAACACCTTGATAACCACGTCGTACGGTTCTCGACAGGTCTTGCAGAAACGCCAGCTGTCGATGCCGATACGCTGGCTAAGCGCGTCGTCTTCCTGTTCGAGGTTGAAGCTGAACGTGTCGAAACACGGTTTACCGTAGATTCTGACGTATTTCTGGTTGATGTAGTACGAGAGCTTCTGGTCGTCGGCTTGCTTGGCGTTGTACGCCTCTATGACCTTGTTCAACTGGTCGACCATCAGCTGCGGGAATGCGCTGACTTCGCCGTTCTTGACTTTCTCGCTCGGTACCCAAGAATTAACGTACATATTGAACTCCTTTTGGTTGGTATAGTGGAAATGGTCTGACTGGGGAGACCCGGTCACCACGAGAAAGTGTTTCCGGAGAGTATGAACGGTGTGTCGCCGCACACCTTCGGAACGGCCTTGGAATCCTCGGCTACCAGCCGGGCTGCTTCCAGATAGTCGTCCGGGACTGTGAACGAGCGTTCACGCTTACTGGCGCACTGGGCGACCTTGCGGAGGATCACCGTGCGCTTCTTGTCGATTTCCTTATCTTCTGCCATAAGTACCTCAAAAGAAAAGCCGGTTCAGTAAGATAAACAAACCGAACCGGCCTACCCAAACCAAAAGGAAACTGTGTGGGTAATTGTTTAAAACATAGCGGACGGCGGAAAGAGATGGTGTTTTTCAAACCGCCGTCCGTTGCGACACTTATAAAAAGGAGCCATCACCTGATGACAACACCAAATATAACAATTATATCTAGGTTGTCAAGGGGTGAAATAAAATTATTTTTCCTTGACGATGGTGTACTTGATCCACGAGTTAGTACCCCACGAGGCCGGCGACGAGGCACACTTCTTCTGCATAACTTCCTTGAGGGTGATACGCTCCGGACGGTCGGCGGCCTTCGCCGCACGGTTGAAGTCGTTGACGACCCACTTGCAAGCTGCGTAGAAATTGTCCTTGGTGACGGCGAACGGTACGAGGGTTCCGTTCGGTTCGTTGTATTCGGCACCCTGCACGATGTACTTCTTGGGGAGGTTCTTGTCGTCTACATCGAAGGCCGTCGTGAGGCAGCCGATGAAGTTGCCGCCGGTCGTCTCGATGGAGAACTCGACGCTGTCGGTGTTGTCCTTGTCCAGTGCGGCTTGGGCGAACTTGATGTTGTTGGGCAAGTCGTTGACGCTGCAGCTGTATTGGGCGGACGTGCTTTCATTCGGCTTGGAACCTCCGGTGACTACAACCAGTGTGATCGAGTCGATACTGTCCTTCCCGATGGATTTGACCTGAGTGTTGAGCCAGTCCTTGATATTTGACTTGGCGATACTAAGCTTGAGCGTGAGGTAATCCTTGACATCCAGTTGGTCGTTGTTCGTGGTGGTGAACGTCCAAATTTTCATTGTGTAACTCCTTGTTGATTGGTTGTATAAAAGGAATAGCCAGTACGGGGAGACCCGGACCGGTCTGGACAGTTAGGAATTGCCGTTCACCGGCACGAGGCAGTAAAGCGACGGTGCGCAAGCACTGGGTCGTACGTTCACCACGTCGATGCCGCCGTCGATAAGCTGCTGCTTGAGCGTCTGGAGGTCTGCTTCGTGTTCGTCCTTGTCGGTGATTCTGAAGCGGAGCTGGTTTGCGCCGTCGGCCTTGTACTTCGCCACGTCGATGTAGCGAGCGTCGCAGTTCACGATAGCGTCTTCGAGGTTGGCGAACATTTCTTTGGCAGCCTTCTCACGGGTCATCGGCGTGTCGATAAGCTTTACCACGTCGGGGATGGGTGTCGTGTTGTTGAACCAGTCGAGCGTCGTGCCGCCGACGACGATGGTGAGATACTTAGTTTCAGATTTTGCCATAGTTAAACTCCTTTGTTGGTTGGTATATGATCAATAGACGGACTGGGGAAGCCCGGAGGCTTCCAGTTAGTCCTAGCCGTTCGCCACCTTGAAGATGTTGTTGAGCGGTTCCACGATGGTGTAGGCCGAGTCGATGTGGCTTGCGACCTTGTGCGCCGTGTTCAGAACCGCTCTGAAGCCTTTGTTGAAGCAGATCGACTGCGGCGAGCGGTATTCCATAAGAATGTTGCGGTCGTCCTTGGATTCGATGCGAATGAGGAAGTACGGTGCTTGGGTCTTGGTCTTGCCACGGGGAATAATGGTGGCCGTGCAAGTGTGGTATGTGAGGATGACAGATTCGCAACCGGCACGGACTTCGCCGAGGTTCTTGCGGGTGAAATTCTTGGCGATCTTGATTTCGTCGATGGTAATCAGATTCATTGTTAAACTCCTTTGTTGGTTGGTATAGAAGAAATAGCCGGTCCGGGGAGACCCGGACGGCTTCCGATTAGTATCTACACTTGAGGTTGATCTTGTTGGAGAGTTCGGAGAGTTCTTCTTGGAGGTCGGCAATTTTGGCGAACTTTACGAGCATAGTGAGGATAGCGTCGAACACTTGCTTGATCCGCTGTGCGGAACGGTTCTTGACATTGTAGACGGCGATGGTATGGTATGCGTTGAGGTTGACCGCTTCGAGGCCGCCAGTGAAGGTGAGCTGGTTGGCGAGCTTGTAACCGACGACGGTAATCGCCAGACGGTCGAGGCCGCCGTCGCTGGGTGCAGTGATACGGAACGCGCCGCCAACATCGGTTTCATTTACCTTGGGGAACTTGACCAGCACCTTGACGCCGGTGTCGTAGGTGGCGAGCTGCATATTGCACTTGGTGGTGTCGAGGAGGTTTGCGAGCTGCTTGGTGACGAACTTGTTGCCGATTTCCGGCGGGAGGTCGGAGGATTGGCGGATATCGGAAATGATTGTTTTAGGTTTATTAGCCATTTTGAAACTCCTTTTGTGTTGGTATAAAAGAAATAGCCGGTCTGGGGCAGCCCGGACCGGCCGGGACAGTTACGAGTCGCCGTAGCGGTCCCAGGTGAATTTCGCGTAGTCTTGGGCGTTGTCGGCCTCGAAGGGGGAACCGTCGAGGACGGAGCCGCTGAAGTAGGTGTTGACCTCGTTCCAGAAGTCGTCGAAGGTGACAGCACTGGAAGTTTCGTGCAATTCAATAATTTTTGTCTTTCCGAGGTATTCGGCGAGCGTCTTACTGGTGATTTTTTCGCCGTCGTACCAGTGGGCGGAGAAGTATTCGAGGATTTCGTCGGCGAGGCTGCCCAGAGCGTCGTGCTTGAGCATAGCGACTAGATCCTTGTTGGCGGCGTCGAGCCACTTGTCGGCGGGAAGCTTGGCGTAGGCACCATTCACCCACTTTTCGGCGAGCGCGTCGCAGAGGCTCCAGCGGTAGGCCATCATTTCGGAATGACGGTCGTCGAGCTGTTCGTCAGATTCTTCTGAAGCTTCGCGGAAGTCGAGGTGTTCAGAAAGCATTCTGGACATCGTGTTGAGCTTGACTTCGTCGTCATCCATCGGTTCGTCGCTCTGGTCGATCACTTCGCGGCGGTTGTTGTCGTAACCGTCGTTGCAGAAGTAGAGGCCGTTCTGGAGGCAAGATTCGTTAAGTTTCTTGTGAGAAAGCATTTTTAAACTCCTTGTTGTTGGTTGGTATATAAAAAATATCCGGGCTGGGGAAGCCCGGACCGGAACTGGACAGTCGAAAAATTATTTTCGCTTCTTGCCGTTCTTGTGACGACGTTTCAGACGCCCGGCGAAGTCCGTGGCCTTGATAAATTGTTCCGCTTCGACAAAACGCTTGTAAGCATAAAAATCAAACCCGGTTGAAGTAAACATAACTACCTCGTGAAAAGTTAAAAATAAAAAGTCCGCCGGCTTACTTCCATATACACCTCAATACCGTAAGCCGGCGAACCAATGAATTAAAAACTTTCCAGCCGTGCCTATGGAGTTGTCGCTAGGGGGTGGCACGGCTGGAGAGTACCAACCATACCCCCTAGGAAAAGATTTTTAATGGTCGTGGCAGCCAATGACCTTAGCGGTCGGCTTGTCAATGCACAGACGGCAAGTGTCGCAGTGAATCGGACGGCGGACGGCACGCTTCGAACCTTCCGGAATGACGTAGGCCGGACAATAAATTTTTGTTTCCAGTCTCACGTCGCCGTCGTCGTAGACGAAAGCCTTGACGTTCGGCAAGTCCTTGACACGTTCGTATTCCTTGACCCCTTGATCCTTCCATACGGAGTAGAGGATAGTGAGGTTTTTCGGAACGAGGCCAGCCTTCAAAAATTTTTCCACGAGGCCGTACATCTTCGTGTAGAGGTAAGAACGGGTTTCGGGGAAAGCTTCGGCGAGGCGACACCACATAGCCAGCTGTTCCTCGTTTTCGAGTTCGCCGGACTGGTTAATGCGGTAGACCTTGATATCGCGACGCTTGATCTGGGCGGCGAGGTCGCGTTCGACCTTGTCCAGTTCGTTACGCATACCCCAAGTGTTCACGGCTTGGCTGTAGATAACCGACGGGAAGCGGTAGGAAGCGCGAACGTAGCAAGCCGTCTTGCAAGAGCCGCAGTTCTGGCAAGTACCCTTGATGTTCTTGAGCTTGCCAGTGAGCTTCTTATAGGTGTAGTCACCCATCAAGGTCGAAAACGTGGGAATCTCGCCGACCTTGGTATTGCCGCCCATATTGAAGCTGTAGGTGTGGTTCTTGGGGTCGAAGCTGAGCTTGGCGATACCGTCGCTCGGCGTGACAATGTTCTTGGTTTCGTCGAAAAGCATTTGTAACTCCTTTTAGTTGGTTGCTTTGTGTATAGTGTTTATACATCGCTGGGGGAAACCCGGACGGATCCAGTCATTACGGTCGCCCGATACTCTCCACAAGCTGCTTTGCCTTATCGGCGATGTTGTCGAACACGGCGTGGACGGAAGTGGCCGCCAAAGAGAGGCTTGCGAGGTAGTCACGACCCTTGTGGACACCCATAGACAAGCTCCAGGTCTCCTTGATGTTCGGACGGTCGTCACGGCGGAGGTGGATAGTCAGCTCGTAACCTTCGGGAAGGTGCTTGAACTCGTCGAAGGTGGCGATTGCGAGGTTGCAGCCAGCTCCAGGGTTGCGGTCGAACCAGTAGTCGCTCATTTCCTCGCCGTTGGCGGCGAAGTCCATCGACAAGGCGTTCTTGAGGGGGTCGGCGTGGTCGAACGATTCTCGACAGCGCAACATAGCTACAGAGGTGTAATTGCTCATTGTTTAACTCCTTTTGGTTGGTATATGACCGATATCGCGCTGGGGGAAACCCGGAAAGCCGCAGTCAGTGGCCTATGGCCAGATCGCCGTAAATAGGTGGGAGCTGGTCTGAACCAGTCCCACCGTGGGTTAGTACCTACTTGGCGAGCTTCGCCTTCGTTTCGGCAAGCTGTTCCTTGATAACGCCTACCTTGACTTCGTCACTCAAGTAGAGCTTGTCGCCTTCGCGCCAGCCGCCCAAATAGAAGTCGATGAACTTGGCTCCACGGCGTGCATATGCGAGCAAAGCCTTCAGATTGTCAATGCTCGTGTGGTAGTCGAGGCTCGTGCGGTAAGTCCACGAGAGCTTGGCGTCCTTGCGAGGCTTGGAAACAAATTTTTTGTCACGGACGGCCACTTCAAACGGACAGTCGTCGTATTTGGTGAACAAACCGTCAAAAATCTTGAGGAAGGTCGCCTTCGTGATGGGTGCCTTTTGGTTGCAAATCACGTATTCGGTCGGTTCACCATTGACAAAGTGCTGTTCGTAGCACTTGACGGACGGAATGTTGAAGCGGAGCTTGCCTTTGTAGCGGCGGTACACGAGCTGCGCCTCGGTGAGCTTCTTGGCCTTCTTGTATTCCACGGCTTCGCTCTTGTCGTGGGTCACGTCGGCACAGCTATCGAGACTTGCGAAGTAGCGGATGAGGTCGTTCGCGTCAGCTTCCGGACAGCGCAGAGTTTCGGTGAAGTAGCCTTCTTCGCCGTCGTGGTCGGAACGGCTGTTGTGGACGAAAGAGTCGATGATCGAGGAACCGTTGTACTTGCGGACGAGTTCGTCGCGCTTCTTGTCGAACGCATTCCACACGCGGTTCATAAGGTTCTGAAACGAGTCCGTTTCGTAGTTGTAGCCAGTGGAACGGTGGAACGTGATGGTGATAAGCTTCATTTTAGCCATTTGTAATCTCCTTGTGGTCGGTATAGGAACTATGGGAAGGCCGGGGAAGCCCGACCAGTCCCAGACAGTCCCCTAGATCTTCTCGACCACCCAGACGAACTTGCGGTTCCACGACTTGGGGGATTTCAGCGTGGCCTTCTTGTTCTTGGCGAGGTCAAGGGTGAGGCGCACTACTTGACGGCTGGACAGCTTGGGCGGCATTCTGCCACTGGGGAGCTTGACCTCTTCTCGCCAGTCGTTGTAAAGGAAAAACACCTTGTCGAGTGCTTCGCTGGAGTTATCGCGGTAGTAGCGATAAATATCCGTCCCGCCTCGGAACACGGTTTCCGTGACGACAAAAGATTTTTTCTTCTTAGCCATAAGAACCTCGTAAGGGGGTGTGACCCCCCTTTTAATTATTTTTTCTTGGTGAACTTCTCGTCATTCTTGGCGCGGATATCCTTCACGCGAGCGACGAGCTTGTGGGAGCCTTCTTCGATCTTGTCGGCAGCCGCGTCGGCAGCGTTGCCAGCGGCATCCTTGACGAGGGTGCTGCCGACATCGGCAGCGTTGCCCACGAGTTCGGAGGTGGCCTTGGCTGCCTTGTCCTTGGATTCCGGAGAGGCGAAGAAGTAGACACCGGCGAGAACGCCGAGAAGGAAGATGGTGAGAAGGAACTTGAACATTGTTACTCCTTTATGGTTGTGGGTTTGATGGTTTTCATATTGTCGAGGCCGAGACGCTTGAGTTCGTCAAGGCACTTGTCGTCGAACACGGCTTTGCGGTGACCGTTATGGTACATATTGAATTCGAGGTCTTCGATCTGGTCGAGATTCGGGTCTCCGTCGAAATCCCAAATAGGGTGATAGGGTCGGTTAAGTTCGCGGTTCGTGATTACGATGGGCTGGCGACCGTTCGCCACGTTCAGATAAGCTTTCCAAGCCATTTTGTATCTCCTTTAGGTTGGTATAGTGGTTATGGGAAACCAGGGGAAGCCCGGCTACTGCTGGACAGTAGCTTCGGGTTTCTTGGCCGGGTTGAGCCGTTCTCCGCGCTTGATGAGCGTTTCCAAGCTGCTCTTAGCGTCACGGATGGCTCGCCAATTCCCGTCGATCTCACGAAGAAATTCGTAGTCATCGGGACACTTGGCCTTCTTCCAATTCGCGAGAAGGTACTTTGTCATATCGGTAAAGGATTTTGCCGCCAAGATGACTTCTTCCTTGCGTTTCTTGAAACTTTCCTTACGCTTGGCATTGTCCGCCTTGATCCAGTCGGCTACATTCTTGTAAAAGCCGAGGAAACGAGCATAGATTTCCTCTAACTGCTTGGGGGTCATCGTGTCGAACCAAGTCTTGTCCACCCCACGGGTAGGGAAGAGTGCGCGGTCCGCGCTGAAGGTTTCCAAGTGTCCATCGACCATATTGCCGTCAAACCAACACATATGGACATCCCAAGTGTCCAAGAAGATGTAGCGGCTGCTCTCGATGTACGGGCGGCCCGTGGAATAGACCAATTCGCCTTGACGGATATCGGACAAGTGGTGGAACTGCTTGTCATAGGGGTTATAGATAGACAAGGTGAGCATTCCGTGCCAAGCCTTGGGGTTTACAAGCTTGTACTTCTTGGGGTGCTTGGCGATATACTTGGCGATGGGCATCTCAAAGATCTGTTCTTGGGTGATTTTAACTTCGTCGGCCATATTTAACTCCTTTGGTTGGTATAGAAAAAATATCCGAGCTGGGGACGCCCGGACACCAAGAGACATTACTTCGCCTTAATGATCTTCAGGAAAAGTTTTTCGATTCCTCCGTGAGGCGACAATTCGTAGCCGTCCTTACAGTCTTCGGCAGTCACATTTTCGTGGTCTGAATTGCTTTCTCGGATAGTTTCGTTCACTATATCGCGGACGGTTTCGGCGGCGTCTTCACGACTGTCGAAAATGGTCGGTACCTGGATCACCTCGTCGCCGTCTTCGAAGTGGTGGCCGCCGCTAATGAAGAACTTGCCCGGTTCCTTTTTATAAACGACTTCGCCACCGACGATAGACGCAAATTCCTCGGCGTCGTCCTTGTTGGGCAAGTGGATCGTGAGGAAGTTCTGTTCGAAGAAGTCATCGAACGAATTGTCGTCCACCTCGATAACAAAGCCGGGGTCGTTCTTGGCCTTGTCCATATCGAAAGCTGTATCGTCTTCCGGTTCGGTGTCGTCGGGATAGCGTTCGTGGAGGAACTTTCTGGCAGCGTCTGAATCGGAGAGGCGAGTAACTGCGTCGCCGAGGAAGCTGTCTACGTCATCATATTCGTTGGTGTGGGTGCTGATAGCCATTTTGAAACTCCTTTTGGTTGGTATAGTGGTTATGGCAAACCAAGGGAAACCCGGCTACTTCGAGCCAGTTTTCCCACAGTACGCTCCGTACAGAGCGGTTTCGGACAGACTGTAGCTGTCGTGGCCGGTACGAGGCGGATAGTAGTCGAGACAGACTTCGGAGCCGCGCTGGCGAACCGTCCACCACTCCTTGCACTTCGCGCACTGGCAACTGGCCTCTATATAGGGGTCTTGGGGGAGTGCCTTGCCGCGCTCCCAATTGGTGGACATCACGGACATAGACACTTCGTTGGGGTCGGCCTTGCCGCCACAGTACGGACAAGTGTCGCCGTCCTGGATCGCCTTCAGAGCGATTGTTACGAGGTGGACTGGCTTGCCGAGGTAGTAGCCGTCCTTGGCGATTGCCCAGCAGTTCTTATAGAAGCGGGGTCTCGTCTTTCCAAACTGTTTGTTGATTTCCTTTGACCACAGCATTTTGATCTCCTTTTGGTTGGTATAGAACAAATAGCCGACCGGGGGAAACCCGATCGGCCACAGTTAGTGGACGGCCCCGTCTGGCTTGCCTCAGTCGTCTGGCAGCCGTCCGTTCAAATAAAGTGGTGACTGGGAGCACCCCTACCCCCAGTCACCTTAGCTACCAACCACGGAGCTAAACAAGACCCTTGAGCAAGTGAGCGATTACGTTCACCGTCCAGCCGTTGCCGATGGCCTCGATGCGCTGGTGACGAGTGCAGCCGCCTTTAGCCGTGTAACCGTCGGGAATGGTCTGCAACCGTTCGCATTCCGTGACCGTCATCGGTCGGATAGTGCAGCCAGTCGCCTTGCCTTGTTCGTCGGTGAAGCGATTGTCGCTTTTAAAAAGTTTTTTCAGTTCGGTCGGTTCGACATTGAACACGGCTTGACCCATAGACTTGCCGAAGTAACGGCGGCAGAGATAGGCTTGGGTTCCTTGGAAGCCAGCGTAACGGCGAGCCAAACACAAAGATTTTTCACGGTCAACCACGCCGTTTTCGATAATATCGGCGAGCTTGATACCCATATCCGTCGGCACGGTGGCGTTCGGAATGTTCGTCCAGTAGAGACGCTTGCGAGTCTGAGCCGAGACAAGAGCGGAGTTGATTTCCAGCGGTTCCACGCCGAAGGCTTCGGTGATCGCGGCCTTGATATCCTTGGACATAGAGGCGTTGTTCTCGTAGAGGAAGTACGGCACGCCGCTTTCCTTCCAAGCGCGGACGTACTGGCTGAACAAGTCCCAACCGATGCCAGAGTTCGTGGTTTCACGACCGTGGCCAGCCTTGGCGATAGACCAGTTCGTACACGGCGAGCCGCCGATAAGAAGGTCGAACCCCTTGTACTGGGTGAAGTCGGCCTTGAACACGTCGCCGCCTTGTTCTGTTTCGGGGTAGTTGGCTTGGGTAATCTTGATGGCCGACTTCTCGATTTCGTAGGCGACATAGCGTTCGACTTTGATTCCAGCGCGGTCGAGAGCTATGTGACCGCAAGAGATACCGTCGAAAAGGGAAAGAACTTTCATATTAACTCCTTGGTTGGTTGTCCTAAATTAGTTCTTGCATAGGGGAAATGGCTGGGCTGGGGAGACCCGGCCAGTCCCAGACAGTTGCTAGTCGATCGAGTTCACATTGATAGGCCAGTGTGTCTGTTTACGACTAATTTTGCCACATTTTGTGCAACGGTCAACCCAGTAGCGTTGATATCCCCAGCCCCATCGGCCTTCTTGATGGTCACAGGTGCCGCTTTCAATCTGTACCCAATGATGGTCGCAAATGTGAAACAGCTTTTTGAGCCATTTGATGACACGTTTCATAAAAACTCCTTAGTCGATGTGGTTGTCTTCGATATCCTTCAGTTCGTGGAAGAGGCACGACACTTCACAGCACAGCTTCTGATGTGCCACGCCATAGGTGGAAACCTGTTCTTGGACGACACCAGCGAAATACTTGACACGGTCGTTGAAGTCCATATAGGTGAGTTCGTCGTTGTCTTCCATATCGTGCTGGACGGCGTGAGCGTCGAAGTCGTTGCTCGTTCCGCTGTAAGCACCGTAGATAACGATTTCTTGGCCAAATTCGGTTCTCGTGGTGATTCCGCAGATGGCGTTCGGTTCAAACGGCTTGCCAGCGGCCACGGCAGCTTCAGCTTCGTCTTCGGTGCCTTCCTCGAACCAGTCTACCCCAGCGTGGGTCTGGCGTTCTCCGTTCTTGTCGAAGTCGGTGGGCTTGCCAGCGAGGATGTGGCCGATTTGGCTAAAGGTGAGGAAAGCGTAGAGGTTCGTACCGTTGCCTTTATAAGTCTTGATTGTCATAAAATCTCCTTGGTTGGTATAGAAAGAATGGACAGTCCGGGGACACCCGGACCGGTCCAGACATTACTGCTTGGTGGGAATCGTGATGAAGGTGCAGAACGGCTTCTGAATGACACCCACGCCGCTCACCACATTTTCCGTGAAGGTCTCGTGGATTTCACCCATAACTTGGTCGCCGTCCATATAGCGAGCGACGAGCTTGAAACGCACACCGTTGATGAAAAAATCCACTTCGGCTGGCTTCTTCAGAACTTCCTTCAGAGGGGTTCCGACCTTGTAGTCGTCCAGTTCGAGGTCGATGGTGGTCGGGAATTCGCGACCCTTGGGGGTAATCTGAACGGCGAGGTTTTCGGAGCCGTCCATACCGCCTTCGACACGGCGGACAGCACAAGAGCCTCGAATGATTGCGTCGGTGAGTTCGTTGGTCTTCATTTCCACACTCCTTTAGTCCACGAGGAACCATTTGACCGAGGTGTTGCTTTCGGAGATGTTCAGAACGGCGACGGGTTCCGTTGCGCTGGTCTGTTCCGGACGGTCAACACGCAGCATATTTTCTTCATCGACTTCGTCTTCGCCGTCGATACTGTATTCCTTGCCGTCGGCGACTGGCGGAATAGTGATTTCGTGCTTGTCGAGCTGGGCCTGAACCATTTCGTTAAGGGTGGGGGTTGCTCCGTCGATATTGTCAACGTCCTTTGCCTGAACATTATAATCGACATAGCCATTGCAGCATTCGTCAACAGTCTTGATTTCAACGATTTTCATTTTTAAATCTCCTTTTGGTTGGTATAAAAAGAATGGACAGTCCGGGGAAGCCCGGACCAGTCCAGACAGTTTGCCTAGTCAAACAAGCTGTCGGCGTAATCAAATGAGGCGGTAGCGTCAACGTCCAACGGAGTAAACCCATTTTGACCGTTGATGCCACACGGAATATACGCGACACACCGTGCGGTGAACTTTGACAAGGCGTAATCGAGTTCGCTCTGACCGTCGTCGGCCTCGTGTTCGTAGTCGTAGCCAAAGCAATATTCGGCGAGCGTTTCACGCAAGTCGTGAGGCGATTGATTGAACCAAGCGGTAACGGCGTTCTTGATTTTCTGATAGAAAAACTTCAGCACCAAGTCGCCACGCTGTTCTTTGTCCGCTTGGTCTACCGTGGCAGCCTCTTCTTTGGTAAGTAAAACATTGAAGCCGTCGTCAGATACGGTCGAACCGTCTTCAGAATCTGTTGTCGTAAGATATACGATGAAACGACGACGCGGGTCTTTGCTATGATGTCTCATTTTTAAACTCCTTGTGGTTGGTTGGTATAGAAAAAATATCCGGACCGGGGAAGCCCGGATATATTATTCCAGTCCTAGCAGCCGAGGTCGGCGTCGATAATCTTCGCACCGCTGCGGAGCTTGTCGAGAATGTAGTTGTAGCGGGAACATTCAGAGCTGTTGGGGTCACAGCCGTGAACGGCGTCCGTGTAGAACTTGATGGCCTTTTCTGCGTTGTCGTAGGTCTTGCCGAGGCCGTAGCAGATGACCGTCACACGGTCTTTCTTCTTCGGCTTGTCCTTGCCGGTCGGCGGACAGTTGATGGACTGGACGGCAAAGTGGTGGTACTGGGAAAGGACTTCGATTTCGATACGGCCTTCGTCCTTGTCCATCGTGATTTTGCCAGCTGCGTCCTTGGCTTCGGCACGGTAGGTTTGAGCCAAGTTGATCGCCTTCGACCACGCTTCGTCGTAGGTGGGTTTCGAGTCTTCGTGGACTTTGGGGGTGATAATGTCGTCGTCCCATTCGATGACGATGAAAATCTGCGATTTAGCCATATTAACTCCTTTGTGGTTGGTTTTGTCTTGTATAGGGGTGATACGGTGACCGGGGAGACCCGGCCACCACCAGCCAGTTAGAGGCTGTCAACCAAGGCGATGACTTGCTTTTCCCATTCCAAGGCGGCCAGCATAAATTCCTTTGAATCCGGATAGTAACGAGAGCCTACGCCGACGATATAGGTGTCATTAAGGTGGTCACATCCAAAGTTTCGGGTATTGTGCTTGTTGTATGTTATCCAGTCACCAGTTGCGCCGACCACGATATATCTGGCCTCACCATAAACCGACTGGGGCGGGTTCATCGCACCGATTCCCCACTGGGTCTTGTTTTCTAAGTCAGTGTAGGTGTATGCGCCGAAGATATACGTCTTTTCGGGAAAGGTGAGAGGAACTTCCGGAAGCTTTGCCAGTTTGGACAGCTGTTCCGCCAGTAGCGACAAGTAGGGAACTCGCTTCATAAAGTCAGCCAGCAAGCCTCGATAGCTCTTCAGTTCATCGTCGTGAGCCTTCTTAACCGCCTTGTCGTGTTCTTCCTTGGCGGTTACCAGTTGGTTGAGCTTGGTGAGTCTCGTACCCATAAGTGTACCCTCGGCCTTCTTGATTTCAGCGACGAGGTCAATTTTCTTCTTAGTAGCCATATTAACTCCTTGTGGTTGGTATAGAGACAATAACCGGGCTGGGGTAGCCCGGTCCGGTTCAGCCAGTCCTACGCGAGGTGGCTGTACACTTCCGCCAGCTGGCGGCCACTGTTGGCAAGCTTGGAGAGCAGCGACTGGATTTCCAGCAGCGTCGTGTCTTCGCGGTATTCGATGCTCTTGGTTTTCAAGGTCTTGCGCTTCTGACTGATGCCGTTGATCCACACGATCTTGTAGGTGATTCGAGTGGCGCGGTACTTCACCTCGACGCGGATTTTCTCGACGTTCAAGGCGAACCGCTTGTTTACGGCGTATTCGACCGCGTAATCCTTGTTCTTGGGGTCTTCGCTCTCCGGCTTCATATCGCAGTCGAAAGCGGCCAGCTTGAATTTTTCTTCAAATGCGGACATATCATCTCCCTGTTATGCGTTTCTTGGTTGGTTTGACAATCTTGATGCTGTTCTTACTCATTTATCGTTCCTTCTTAGCGAAATGTAAAATTAAACCACATATTTTTTCACGAGGTTCTTGAGTTCAGTCATCGTGAGCTTGAAACCCCTGAGCTTCGGCCAAATCGAGCGGCCACGACGCTTTGCGCCCACCTTCTTGCCAGTAAAGGTCAAATTTCCTTTGTGCCAGTGGTGGACAATCCCAGTATCGAGGTTGTAGTAGCAAACATTTTCGCAGTTCACGAACGGAATATGGCGGTTGATAGCGTCGCCTTGGGTTCCTACCGTGTGGTCAATCTCGAACGACCCACATTCCCTAACGTCCACTCCGCTCACTTGGATGACGACTGGGATGTTGGCCGTCGGCTGTCCGGCGAGGAGGCTTCTGACGCGAACGTGGGCGTACAAGTCTTGTCCAGTGAACTTGTGGCCGTTCACCGTTTCAGTACGGTGCTGGTACATTTCCAGCTCTTTCTTGTCGAGCTTTTCACGGAGGTAGTCGGCGATGGTGTAGCCGATCCATTCCTTAAATTCGCGGTCGGACTGGAGACGGACGAGGCGGCAAATGAGCTGGGGCTTCTTTGTCCGTTTCAAGCTGTCGAGGACGCACATACCGTTGAAGGTAGCCTCGATTTCCTCGAACTTCATTTCCATAATGTTCCGGTAGAGCTGGTCGGTGTCGTTTGCCACAAAGCAGTAACGGACTCGGTTGCCTTTCTGTAGGCTGATAATTCCTCGTGTACTCATTGGTTGGTCTCCTTTTGATATAGGGGTGATAGCCGGACCGGGGAAGCCCGGCCGGTCGCTAGAAGTTCACCGTGTAATCCTTGTGGCCTTTTTCGCCAAAGAGCTTGATGCAGTCAATCTTTTGGCGGTTGCCGCAGATGGAGGCTGCGATTTCGATAAGCTTGCTCTTGCTCTTCTTGCTCTTGAGATTGAGGTCGTCGTAGGTGTTGATGGTCTTGCACACGCACTTCTTACCCTTGTAGATATCAACGCACACGATATCGAGGCGGTGGTGCTGCAAGTGGCAGAGGATGTTCGCGACTTCGCGAACCTTGTCTGAACGGGTGCAGCGGATTTCTTCGTTCTTGAGGTAGTTGGGGAATTTCATCGTGGTCTCCTTGTGGTTGGTATAAAAAGTATAGCCACGCTGGGGAAACCCGGACGACCGGAGCGAGTGACTGTACAGAAATGAAATATAAGAAACTGGTGGGTATTTGTCAATACCCACCGTGGGTTAAAAGTTAAATTTTACAATTTTACTGCACAAAGCGCGGTTTCAAGCCAGCGTCGTCCTGGATCTGGCGGTACAGCTCGGCGTACATTTTCTCGCCCATAGCGAAAATAAAGCCGTCATTACCGACGAGGCGGTTGAATTTCGTCCGTCCGAGCCTAACAGAGCGAAGGTTCTTAGGTTCGAACTTGATGGATTCGCCGTTCGCTCGCAAGTGTCGGAGGATTTCGCCGATGGCCTCACGGTTGGTCGTACGCTTTTCGTACATCACGATAACCGTCGTATCGCCGTACATATGGCTATCGACGACCGAGGAGCCTTTGATGTTGATGTAGGTCATACGGTAGCCGAGGTCAACATTGAGCTTCTTGGGATAGTCCAGACGGTACATTTGGATAGGCTTGGGGGTGGCAGCTTGCCAGTCCTTGATCAATTCGGCCTGGATCTCGCCGTAGCACTTGATTTGGGCGTTCTCGTCGAGGCCGTGGCGACTGGCGATGTTATCGACGACGGACTGGATAGCCTCGTCAACAAGCGTCTTGACGCCTCTCATATAACGTGACAGTTCGTAGCTCATTTTAACTCCTTGTGGTTGGTTTCTTTCTTGTATAGGGAAGATAACCGGCTGGGGGAAACCCAGACCGGTTCAGACAGTACCGTGCGGATTTTCAGCCGGTCTGCCAGCTCGTGCGAAGCTCACGTCGATTTCCCACACGTTGTACTGTTCAGCGATAGGAACCGAGGCGTTAGGCGTGTGTTCCGGAACAAGCTTGCGCGTGGCAAAGAGGCTGATTTCGGCTCCGTACACCCAATTGTCGCCGTACTTCACGACCACCGTGCAACCGAGGTGGTAAAGCTTCTCGCCGGATTCCGTACAGCCGTAGCAAGGAAGATGGACGATGGAATGGGCGTACACCTCGCACTTGTTGTGCCGTGTGTAGTATTCAGTCGCGACACTCTGAATATCGGCGTGGATTTCATCGGTCGACTTGCTCAACGGATTCTCTTCATCGAGAGAAACGATGCTGGCTCGTAATTGTTCAAGCATTTTCTAACTCCTTTTCTGATATAAGAAAAATAACCGGTTAAGGGAAACCCGGTCCAGGCCGGTCAGTGTTCCCAAAGTGTTCCCAAAGTGTTCCCAAAGTGTTCCCAAGATAAAAGAGGCTGCCGTGGACGGCAACCCCCTTTTAAAATTTATTCGATGAAAATATCGGCGGTGAGCAAGAAATTCACTGGGATATTGTCGTGGTGGAAGGAAAGACGCTTCTTGCTCTTCGGCAATGTTCCCCAGTAGATAAATTCATCGCCTACCTTGAACTTGTACGGACCGGCTTGGAACTCGTGCTTGACTGGGTAACGCTTGCCCACTTCGAGGCTCTGGGCGAAGGCTGCCAGCTTGTCCTTCTGAGCCTTGGCCTCGGCTGCCTTCTTGTCGCAGTCGTCGAGCCATTTCTGGAGGTAGTCGCTCGGAGTGAGGCCACGGGTGGCGTATTCCTTCTTGAGCCAGCGAGCGACGCTCTGGTTGGTCACGTTCGGACAATCCGACGCGCTGATGGCCTTGTACCAAACATACCCTTCCTTGTCCTTGTGCATCAAGAGCAAGTCGGCGCACGGCTTGTTGGTTAACTTGACGATGAACTTGACCCAAGCACCGGTCGTTCCGACGACTTCGGCGTAGTTGGGGTTGATCGACTTAACATAAGCGTCGATTTGTGCCTTGGTAGTACGGTGATATTCGCAGCTGTAACCCATTTTTAACTCCTTGTGGTTGGTTGTTTCTTGTATAGAAGAAATAACCGGTCCGGGGAAACCCGGACCAGTCGAGCCAGTTTAACGGTCGAGCATTTCCGCCACGCTTTCTTGGAGCTTGTCGTAGCTTGTCCAGTTGTTCGGACCGCCTCGGTAGTCCTTTTCGCTTTCTGCCGTTCGGTAGTACATTTGGCCATACCAGTCGTTCCAGCGAGCATCATCGCAGTGAACATAGACGTACTTGCCGTTCTTGCCGAAGAACGCAGACCAGTCGAAGTGGTTGGGTTCGAACTTGAGCGTAGCACCGATGGCCTTTGCCATCGCCTTGAGTTCCTTGCGGACGATGGGGATGAAGTATTTGCGGAAGAAGTTCGCGTGGGTATAGTCGCCCCAGTATTTTTCCGGAACATCGCAGTTCTCGAAGTCGTAGTCCTTGAAGGCAGCCACGGTCTTTTCGGTAGGGATTACACAACTTTTCATTTTTAACTCCTTGTGGTTGGTTGTTTCTTGTATAGAGGAAATAGCCGGTCTGGGGAAACCCGGACCGGCCAAGGGAGTTAGTATGCTGCGATAAGGTCGTCAGAGTCGTGCCACAGTCCGTCGTCGGTCTTGATGCTACCTTCGTCGTTGTTGCTTTCGTCGATTTCCACAACAGTGCAATACTTACGGTTGTCGAAGACGAACACACGGTCGCCGACATTGAAGTCGCTCGGATTGATATCCTCGTAATACTTGACACCGTGGTCGCTTAGGTAGCGTTCGTATTCAGACCACAGTTCGCTCTCGACACGGTTCCAAACCTCCTGTTCACCCCAACCAGCGTCCTTTACTTCTTTCTGAAGAGGCAAGCAGACCGAGGCGAGATAGTTGGCGACCGCTTTCATACCGTCGTCAGACACCACACGCACACGCATAGGCGCACACGCATCTTCCATATCTGAACGGTTGATTTCATAGGTCGAGTTCGTGTTGGGACTGATAAGTCCGGTTATAGGAAACCCCTTTTCGAGAAAATTTTCTTCTGAAAGAGCGGTTCCGAGCTGGTCAAAAGGAATGATGAAATCCATATAGTCTCCTTGGTTGGTATAGAAAGAATGGGCGTCTGGGGGACGCCCGGCTGGTTCTGGCTAGTCTTCACATTCGGTTAGGCTTATATCCCACTCTGCCCACGTTCCGTCGTTGTCAACATCGACCGAGAACCCAGAGACACCCTTGGCCATAATCGCCTTTCTGACATCGTCAACGGTATTATAGGGAGGCTTTCCGTCGTCCACTTCGTTACCGTTGATGGAATAGACGGCTCGGTAGTCGATGGTTCCGTCGTCGTTGACGGCTCCCCTTTCCTTCAGATAGGCGATGACAAGTTCGGCGAGTACCTTACGAGCCTTCGAGAGGCGCATACACATTCGAGGCTTGTTGAGGCCGTCTTCGCCGTGCCGGTCGTGCCAGCGTCCAGTAATGATGTACGCCTTCATTCCCTTGGTAATCCACTTGATTGCTGCTGTAACATTTTTAAGCATTTTGCAACTCCTTGTTGGTTTGTATAGAAGAAATAGCCGGTCTGGGGACGCCCGACCGGCCTAAGCCAGTTCCCTAGCCACAAGTCACCTTGTCGAGCCTCCATTCAGCCCAGCCAACGCCTTGCAGCACGATAATCAAGTGGGAATGGCCTACAAGCGCGTCCTTGAGGTCGTCGAGCGTCTTGATTTCGTCTTCTCGGTCGTCGCCGTCGATTCGTATTTCCCACACCTTGTCGGAACTAATGCCCTTAGTGTCGGACTTGCCTTTGAGCTTTCGGACGGCGTCGTATTGCGTCAGATACGCCTCGGCGGATTCGTACAGTGCCTTCTCGGCGGCCTTTTGGTCGGGTCGCAGCAACGGCTTGTCCAGCGTGTCTTGGGGCGTACCGTAGTCCTTGGGCGCATAATGGCTGAACTTGGCCACGGTGAATGCTTCTGTACCGGCGGAAATTCCAATTTCAAAATTCATTTTTAACTCCTTTGGTTGGTACAAAAAAGATAGACCGGCTAGGGAAACCCGGAACCGGTCATACAGTCCCTAACCTTCAGAGTAGGAGAGGAACTGCTTGAGACGAGGCGTGGCACGGCACCACAGACCGTCGGTGTTGAAGCCGTGACCCTTGGCAATTCGTTCGATGAACAGCGCGGAGGCGTCGGTGTAGCTGCTATTCTTGTTCATCTCGTTAATGACATTGACGACGGCCTTGGATTCGAGGATGACACCGCCACCACTGTTCCGTTCCTCGCAACACGCCGATATCGTTTCTACATCGAGCAGATTGTGTACGAGGAAACTCCAGTGCGTCGGATTCGGGCAGCCGTCGGAAGGTGTGACCGTCGTTTTTGCTTCAGGATAAGCGATTACCTTCAGAGGGGTGCGCGGCGTGCGGATGCCTTCTATATAGTTGCTCACGAGGTATCGAGCGGCCATCTTGTAGGTGAGGTTGACATATTCGGGTTTCTTAAACTGTGCCATCTTTAACTCCTTTGTTTGACATAAAAAGAATACGCCGGCCGGGGACGCCCGGAGACCGGCGAACATTCGGCTAGGCGTAAACCGGCTTTCCGAACAGACAGCACTGGATGAACACATTGTCCGCGATGGAGTCGCCGTTGCCGTTCAGATAGTCGGCGAACGATTCCTTTGCGTTCTCGATGAACCCATCGACGCCACGTTCCAAGGCGGCCAGATCGAGCGCGTACGGCGTTTCCTTTTCGTCCTCGACATCGTAGAAGGTCAGCTTTCCGCCACGGTACACGATGCTTTCAAGCACTTCCTCGTAGGTGATTTCGTACGGCTTACCCTCGTTGTCGTGCTGGATTATGAGAGCTGCCTTGGCGTTCTTGTAGTCTTCCTCGCTGTAATCATAGCGCAGTACGCCCGGATTGCTGCCGAACCCGCTCAGAATGTCCAACAAGGACGTTTCGCAGAGGGAACAGAATTTCTGAAAGTCGATATTCATTTTAAACTCCTTTTGACTGGTTGTTTCTTGTATAGAAGAAATAACCGGGTCGGGGAAACCCGGTCGTCGATGGTCAGAACCCCAGCGTAATCCACTTCCCCATCTTGCCCACGGTCGCTTTCAGAGGCGGCGTACCGTTCGGAACAGTAAATTTAGCCAAGGGATACGAGCCTCCGCAGTTGTCGTCCACATCAATCATAGCGTCGCCGTCGCCTTCATTTATGAGCTTCCCAAGAGCCTCGTAAAGCTCCGTGACGGTCATAGTGTTCTGAAGGTAGTTAGCGAGTTGTCGCATTTCCTCTTTGGTCAATTCAGTCGTTGCCATAGTATCTCCTTTAGGGACGGTAGTCGCCGAGCTTCTGAACTTCGTGCATTTCTTCGGAAGTGTAGTCGTGTTCGAAGAAGTCACGGATTCGCTTCACATCTTCGGGGTCGCACTTGTCGGTTCCCTTGCGTGTGACCTTGGTGTAGTCGTCCTTGATTTCGGTATAGTAGAACGAGCTTCCGGTTTCCGTGCAGAGTGCTTCAATCCACGCCGTGCGGTCGTTCTTACTCCAAACAAGGATAATGGGGAACCACTTCTTTTGGAACTTGTTGTATTCTTGTCTAACTGCGTAGACATTCGACCAATCTTTCTTAGCCATTCTTAACTCCTTTGTTTCTTGTATAGAAGAAATAACCGGGCTGGGGACACCCGGTTATTCCAAGCCAGTCGCTACGGAAGCACGACCACTATCTTTTTCTTCGGGTCGATGCTGTCCACCACCCTTATATCGGCTCGTTTCTGCAATTCGTCAAGCGTACAGCCGAACTTCTTGCGGATTTGAGCCTTTGTCAACGGAAACGCCCACGCCATAGAAATCTCCTTTGTTGAAAATTATTTTACCCATTCAGAAGCTCGGTTCCAGCCGTTATCGCCAACTTTGTTAATCGGCTGGTCAAGGGTGAAACCGATAAGGCCGAGGATAGAAGAGGCAGCCACATCGCCAGCGAACTTGATGACTTCTTGGAGCTTGGGGTCGTTGAGGCCAGTGATGTTCTCCAGCTTCTCGTCACGACCGCACGGTATCTCCAGTCCGTACTGCCAGCAGTCGTATTCGTCAACCTCGCTCGGCTTGATTCCGCTCGTCGCTGCGACGCACGCCTTTGTCTTCTTGCCCAGCGTCTTCACATCAGGAACGAGGAAGAGGAAGACCTTGAAGTCGCCGTCCTTTGTGTCAACCGAGGGAGCACACTCTTGGACATTCTCGACCCACACGCAGAGCTTGACCTTGCACTTCTTACCGCCGTCCAGTTCGATTTCCGTCGACTTCTTGCTCACGAAAATCCATTCCTCGTCGCCGGTGTCGTGACGGTCGAGAGTATTTTCGATGGGTTCCAGTTCTTTTGCGCTTTCAATTTGGAAGTATTTCATATTAGCTCCTTTGTTTCTTGTATAGAGGAAATAACCGGTCTGGGGACGCCCGGACCGGTCCGGCCAGTTCCGTTAGACGACTTCGGCGGTGTCGTCGTTCGGCTTGCGTTCTTGTGCCTTGTGGAAGATACCACAGTAGATGCCGTCAGAGACAACTACGGAAGCGGTCTTCAGACAGCCATACGCCGCCTTGATTTCGTCGTGGGTACGGAGTTTAAGCGTGTCTGGGTTTTCTTTATCCACATTACCCCAGCCCATTTCGTCATCTTCCTTTTGGAATACGGTTTCGCCGTTCAATTCGACTTTGTAGATGTTATACGCTTCAAGGTCGCTTTGCATACGCTCCCAAATCGTAGCGGACGCCGATTCTACTGGGTCTTTGCCGTTCTCGTCAGAATAGAGACGAGTGCCAAAAAGCGTGTTCTCGGAAAGCGAGTCGCGAGTGTCGTTCGAGGTTAATACTACGAATTTCATATCTGTCTCCTATTGGTTGTTTCTTGTATAGGAGCGATATCCAGTCCGGGGAGACCCGGACCGGTCTGGTCATTCCTCGACGAACTTGGTGTGAGGGTAATGATCGGTAATGAATTTCTTGATTTCCTCTAGCTCGGATTCGGTGATTCCGATTTCCTTGATGTTACCGAACCAATTACATTTACCGTTCACGCAGTCGCACACGGCTCCGATATTGTGACGACTGAAATAAATTTCAAACCACTTGTCGTAACCGCCACGGCAGCACTGCCAATACCCAAACACGGCTTGCTTACCGTCGTTGCAGAAACGAGAAAACATTTGTTTGAACTGTGTGACAAGTTTCATCTGTGCCATAAAAAGCTCCTTTAAAGAAAAATGGGGAGGTCGGCACCCCTACCGCCTCCCCAGCGAGGATGGGGCTACATCCATTCCTCGCCTTGTCTTTTGCGAAGTTCGCCAAGGGTGTACTTGAACGGTTCCACGCTGCTGTCGCGTTCAACTCCGAGGCCGAACGGACGGAAGCGGAGTTCGAACACTTCCTTGAGGGAGACGCCGCCGAGTTCGAGGCCGTGGCCGAGCGACTGTGCGCAGAACACGACCATATTCTCCTCGATGTTCGATTCCTCGATACTGGTCGGAACCGTCTTGCCGGTCTTTTCGTCGGTCTTGTATTCCTTGAAGAAGCTGTCGTCTTCGAGGACATAGCAGACAAAGGCCGCGCCGCCGAAGTAGCGAGCGATTACCTTCTTGTTGTCGCGGTCGACGCCGTCTTCAGAACCGTAGGGGGTCTTTGCGAGTGCCGTGATAATGGATTTGGTGAGCAGTTTCTGTGCCATAGTTCTTAACTCCTTTTGAGTGGTTGGTTGTTTCTTGTATAGGATAGATAGCCGGACCGGGGAAACCCGGCCATCGCCAGACAGTTC
>Ga0265300_10000867_pt1 | contig 30427 bp, 45 predicted proteins | sample AusTroGonzalo_MG_FD_193482 | JGI IMG/M metagenome (GOLD analysis project Ga0265300, IMG submission 193482) | Bovine rumen microbial communities from tropical cattle in Woodstock, Queensland, Australia - Gonzalo_03 | ecosystem: Host-associated > Mammals > Digestive system > Stomach > Rumen ...
GTCAATGATTGTGGCCTTTGAGATGTTTTTGAGTCCCCACTGTGCGGCAAGTCCCTCAATCTCCTGTTTGTTACCCAATATGATAAGGTCTGCCACACCGTCTGCCAGTACCTTGTCGGCTGCCTTGAGTGTACGCTCCTCGGTACCCTCGGGCAACACAATGCGCTGCTTGTTCTCCTTAGCACGCGCAATAATCTGCTGCATTAATTCCATAACTATATATTAAAATTGTAAACTCCACTTAGCAAAAGCGCCACAAAATTACACTTTTTCCCAATACCCGCACCTTAATTAATAATAAATGATTCACCAATCCCGATGCCGTAGGTATCGGATAAGGCTAGCCAGCCATTTCAATGGCTGGTAAAACCGCGGTCCCGGAGGGCCGCCCATTTGCGTAGCAAATTAAAAAAAAGGTACAAGCGATAGGGCGTCGCCCTATCGCGGTTCAATCCCGGGTCCCGCTACAACGAAAAAGAGAGGTCATTTGACCTCTCTCTCGTTGTAGCGGGACCCGGGATTGAACCGGGGACCTCATGATTATGAATCATGCGCTCTAACCAGCTGAGCTATCCCGCCATCGCTCTGTAAGCGGGTGCAAAGGTAATGCACTTTTTTTATTCCTGCAACTCTTAACCACTTTTATTTTGTTGGAAATTTGTCTTCCATAGATTTGGAAATTAAAAGATTTTAATATTTCTTTGCAATAGAACCATGCGGAGCCGGGTAGGAAGTCAGGTGCCGCTATTGATAAAACGTAATGCTATGGCTACAGATAAGAATATACCAGCCAAGACCAAGGTGGTCCTGGAATATGTTTTAAGTTCACAGTCAGTCCCCATGATATGGGACGCGATAGCTACCGCTCCTGGTCTGACCTCTTGGTTTGCCGATGATGTTACGTCTGATGGTAAGAATTTCAGTTTCACTTGGGGTAAGAATGAATCAAGAGTGGCAGAGCTGATTAACTGCCGACAGAATACTTATGTGCGTTTTCACTGGCTGGATGAAGAGCCTGGTACTTATTTTGAGATGCGCATCCTCAAGAATGACCTCACGTTGAACTATTCTCTGGAAATAACTGATTTTGCAGACCCTGACGGTGAAGATGATGTGCGTAGCCTGTGGGATTCATCGATGGATGCCCTTAAACGCTGCGGTCTGTAATTATTCTTTTTTCACGGTTGTCGTAACAATCTCAAACAGGGGTCTCAATTTTTGCAGAAATCTATCAATTGTGCTAATTTTGCAGGTTGGTAAATTTTGCACGTATAAATGAGACCTAAAAGACTGGATATATTCATTCTCAAAAGCTTTCTGCTACTGTTCGTGGCGGCTTTTGCCATCTGTCTTTTCGTTCTCCTCATGAATGTGCTCTGGCGCTATGCGGAGGATATTGTGGGGAAGGGCCTCAATTTTACATTCCTTGCCAAGTTCTTCTGGGAGTTTGCTCTCACTCTGGTGCCTCAGGCATTGCCTCTTGCTGTGCTTATGGCCTCACTTATCACTTTCGGTAATTTTGGAGAGCGTCTGGAGTTGTTGGCTATGAAGACTGCGGGCATCCCGTTGCTCAGGATAATGCGTCCTGTGATGGTGTTCTCAATCTTCCTGGCAGGAGTATCGTTCTATTTCCAGAATGTGACTGTCCCCAGGGCTGCCAAGAACCTTTATTCACTCATTTACTCCATAAATGAGAAAAATCCGGAACTGGATATTCCCGAGGGCGTGTTCTATAACCAGATCCAGGGGTTCAACATGTACGTGAAGCATAAGGATTTCAATACAGGAATGCTTTATGACCTTACCATATATGATCATCGTAACGGCTATGAGAACCTGAGCGTGATCGTGGCCGACTCCGGTTATATGGAGACTACTGCCGATAAGGAGCACCTCTATTTCCATCTCAGCAGCGGATTCTGGTTCAGTCAGGATAATGATCTGGAGAGTAAGGGTCAGCCGTTCCGTCGTGAGGGATTCCGTGAGAAAGATATCCTGCTGGATTTCAATTCCGGAATGAAAGAGGCTCCTGACGGATTGGTAAGTTCTCAGGCCATGAGTAAGAATATGAATGAGATCAAACATACCATAGATTCCCTGTCACTCAATCAGGACAGTATCGGTATCGGAAATCTCAATGAGTATTCATCTACTGCTCTGAATACCTATCATATGCAGAAAGGGGATTCGGTGGCATATGGCAAACTGGGTGTGAGATACCTGAACGCAGACAGCGTGTATGCGGTATCCAGTCGTAGCAGACAGGTCGATATCAAGAGTGCGATGCGCTCCAAGATACAGACTCAGGCAAGTGATCTGGCTATCAAGAGCACCAATATGTATTATCAGGATAAGAGCATCAGACGCCATTGGATCGAGTGGATGAAAAAGATTACCAATGCTCTTTCCGTTCTGATATTCTTCTTTATAGGTGCCCCTTTGGGTGCTATCATCAGGAAAGGCGGTCTGGGCGTTCCGGTTATCGTATCGGTCTTTACGTTCATCCTGTTTTATATTACATCCGTATCGGGCGAGAAGATGTACCGTGAGGGCGAATGGAGTATAGTGGGGTGCTGGTTCAGCGTTATGGTGCTGTCGCCTTTGAGCGTATTCTTTACAGTCAAGGCCAACGGTGATTCCACGCTTTTCCAGTGGGATGTGATAATGGAGTTCATTCGATACTGGTTCGGTACCAAGGTTAACCGTAATATCGTACGTAAGGATGTCGTGATTGAGGATCCGGACCGTGAGAAATGTCTCAAGTCCCTGTCTGATATCAGGCGTATAAGTACGGAACTGGAGAGTTCAAGACTGCTTAATTCAGTTCCTGATTACCGTAGGCTGTTCTTTGGCAGCGTTGAATCCGGACAACTTACGGAACTGAGTGAAGAACTTGAAATTCTGGTTGCGGAACTTGGAAACAGTCGTGACAGGATAGAACTTGATATGCTTAACGGTTTCCCCCTGCTTCAGAGCCATGGCGTGCAGCCTCCGTTCTCCAAGGCGTGGGCCGATAGGCTGGTAGGAATAGTATTCCCTATCGGACTTCTGTTTGAACTCAGGGCCTGGCTGTTTACACGCAAACTCAAGCGTCAGATGGTAAAGACGGCCCAGGTGGCAGACAACCTTATTGAATATATAAACAACAATAATAAATAAAATGGCACAAATTTCAGATCGAGTCAACAGACTCGCAGCATCGGCCACTTTCGCCATGCTGCAGAAGAGTAATGAACTGTCGGCACAGGGTGTCGATGTAGTTAACATGAGTGTGGGCGAGCCCGACTTCAATACGCCTGATTACGTCAAGAAGGCTGCAGTTGAGGCTGTAGAGCAGAACTACTCAAAGTATTCTCCCGTTCCGGGTTACATGTGGCTGCGCAAGGCCTGCGCCGATAAACTCAAGCGCGAGAACGGTCTTGATTACGCTCCCGCAGAGATTCTGGTTTCCACCGGTGCCAAGCAGTCACTCTGCAACGTCATCATGGCTATCATCAACCCGGGTGACGAGGTTCTTCTGCCTTCACCCTGTTGGGTAAGCTATCCTGAGATGGTTAAACTGGCCGGTGGTGTTCCCGTGGTTATCAAGGCCGGCATCGAACAGGATTTCAAGGTAACTGCCGCTCAGATAGAGGCTGCCATCACTCCCAAGACCAAGGCTATCATGATCTGCTCACCCTCAAATCCTACCGGTTCTGTATACAGCAAGGAGGAGTTGGAGTCAATCGGAAAGATGCTTGCCAAGTATCCCGATGTATTCATCGTATCTGATGAGATATATGAGCACATCAACTTCATCGGCGGTCATCAGAGTCTTGCCAAGTTCGTTGACAAGGATCGTATCGCTGTAATAAACGGTGTTTCAAAGGCATATGCCATGACCGGATGGCGTATCGGCTTCATGGCCGGTCCCGAGTGGCTCGTAAAGGCCTGCAACAAGCTGCAGGGTCAGTACACCAGCGGCACCTGCTCAGTTGCCCAGAAGGCTGCTCAGGTTGCATTTGACGGCCCGCAGGATGATGTTGAGAAGATGCGTCAGGTGTTCCAGAAGCGTCGTGACCTGATTGTATCTCTTGCCAAGGAAATTCCCGGCTTTGAGGTTAACAATCCTCAGGGTGCGTTCTATCTCTTCCCCAAGTGTGATTCATACTTTGGTAAGCGTTACGGCGACAAGGTGATTAACAGCGCCGAGGACCTGGCTATGTATCTGCTCGAGGTAGGTCATGTAGCAACAGTAGGCGGAACCGCATTCGGTTCACCTGAGTGCATCCGTTTCAGCTACGCCACCAGCGAGGATAAGATCATCGAGGCATTCCGTCGTATCAAGGAGGCACTTGCCAACCTTAAATAACAAACAGCACACAGAAGGGACAGTCCCCTTTGTGTGCTTTCGGATATAAACAATAAGCGGGGGTTCCTATTGGAGCCCCCGCTTATTGTTTTGTCCCGTTGGGATTATTCTCCCGGGTGGATAGCCTCTGACGGGCAGACGCCGGCGCAAGTGCCGCAGTCTACGCAAAGGTCAGGGTTGATTGAGTACTTATCGCCCTCAGAGATAGCCTCAGACGGACATTCATCGATGCAAGTTCCGCAAGCGATGCAGTCGTCACTGATTACGTATGCCATAGTTGTCTTTTGTTTTTGGTTTGTGTGTCGCAAAAGTACATACTTTTGTTTTCTCCACCAAATGGCTTGCCGTTTTTTACAATAACCGGACTGTTTCATCGTTATTAAGTGGATGAATAAAACCCGATACACGACTTGGACCTTGATCCTTACGGTCCTGTTACTGCTTGTTCCCGATGCGGGAGCGGGCCGCCTTTTTGCGCAGGAACGAAAGATTCAGAACCGTCCCTATCTTGATGACAGGATCTGGCATTACGGTTTTCTGGTGGGTTTCAACGTCCAGGATCTCAGACTGGCGAACAACGGATTGGCCTATATAAACCAGAATCATGAACCCGAGTATTGGTATGCCGATGTCCCTGAGTATACGCCCGGATTCAGTGTGGGCGTCTTGGGTGAACTCAAGGCGAATGACTGGCTTTCCGTCAGACTTATCCCTACAATGCATTTTGGCGACAAGAAGGTTGTGTTCAGGGAACAGAGGACCGGAAAGATGACCGAGCAGTATGTGAAATCAACTCTGCTCACGTTCCCTATAGACCTTAAGATCAGTGCCGAACGTTTCAATAATTACCGTCCCTACGTAGTGGCCGGTTTGGTTCCTGTGGTTGATCTTACAGTCAAGAAAGGTAAGGAACTTCTGGTAAAGAAATCTGATCTGATGTTTGAGGTGGGAATGGGACTTGACCTTTACTATCCATTTTTCAAGATGATACCGGAGCTTAAATTCTGCTTTGGATTGAACAATATTCTTGATAAGAACCGTGTCGATCTCAAGGAGGCATCCTTGCGCAAATACAGTGATTGCGTAGATAAGGCGCAGAATGTCATGGTGGTACTCTCTCTCTATTTTGAGTAGCCGCTCTGTCGTCTTGGGGAATTTTCCTCTGTAATTATTTTGTGCAGAATGAAAAAGGTGCTATCTTTGCGCCGCTTTATGCGATCGCTGTCAAGGAAGAGTAACTTGGTATGTCGCTCTAGCATATGACAAAACATTGAAAATTCCAGAACAATGGATTTAATCAAAATTGCAGAACAGGCATTTGCTACCGGTAATGAGGGTAAGTTCCCTGCATTCAAGTCTGGTGACACCGTAACAGTAGCATACCGTATCGTTGAGGGTAACAAGGAGCGTATCCAGCTCTATCGTGGTGTTGTAATCAAGATCAGCGGACATGGTGATAACCGTCGTTTCACCGTTCGTAAGATGTCAGGCACCGTAGGTGTTGAGCGTATATTCCCCATCAGCTCACCTGCTATCGACAGCATTGAGGTGAACAAGATCGGTAAGGTTCGTCGCGCTAAGCTGTACTACCTGCGTAACCTCACAGGTAAGAAGGCTCGTATCCGCGAGAAGAGAGCCAACGCCTGATTCACGGAATCAACTTATAAGGAACGGCAACCGTATGGCTGCCGTTCTTTTTTATTACCTTTGTCTCATTAACTACAGTAGAATGTCATTATTGATGAGGAGGATTTCGGCTTTTGCGGCCCTGATTCTTTTGACTTTGGGTGCGGCTGCTCAATCTGGGGCGCAGATTGAACATGATCTGGTATACAGGATAGAGGCAGTGGGAATAACCGGCAGCGGAGAACATGCTCCGTTCTGGCATACATCCAATCGTCAGGGGCTGCCGTCAGTCAAGACCGATAACGGATATACGCATTTTGCGGCCTTGGGCAGTATGCTTATGCCCTCGGGCTTTGGTGTGGGCTATGGAATGGATCTGGGACTTGGAGCAGGACTTGATAAGAACTGGTTCGTTCATCAGCTTTACATCGATCTTGATTACAAATGGCTCGGCATGTCCATCGGCCTGAAAGAGCGTTGGGGTGACAGGAACCCTTTGCTCAGTTCCGGTGCACTTACGTGGTCCGGTAACAGTAAGCCTATTCCGGAGGTTCGTGTAGGTATTCCTGAATATGTGCGGATCCCGATACTCGGTAGATGGTTCTCTGTTAAGGGTCATTTGGGCTACGGTCGCCTTACCGATGATGCCTGGCGTAGTGAACACGGTGGCGGAAGTTATGTAGATGGAGTGCTTTTTCACAGCAAGTCCGCATTCCTGCGATTCGGAGATCAGGAGCGATTCCCTCTGGAGGTTACATTGGGGTTGGAGATGAACAATATGTTTGGCGGCACACTTCACAATGGTGACGATGTGAGAGGACTCCCTTCCGATGCCGCTGCATTCTGGACTGTACTTTTCCCGTTCCATCATGTTGAGCAGCAGGGTGATGAGGACGGCGACAATCTGGGTAGCTGGCATTTGAATTTTGATTACAAATTGAATGATTGGCATATAGGGGCTTACTATGAGCATTTCTATGAGGACCACTCATCCATGCTTGGAATAGAGTATAAGAATAATACGCAAGGAGAGAAGGATTTTATCTTTTTCGGGTTCCGCCGCAACTGGTTTGACGGTCTGTTCGGTATTGAGGTGAAAGCTCCGGATAACGTGCGTTATTTCCGTAATGCCGTCATCGAATTCATGAACACCCGCGGGCTCTGTGGTCCCATCTGTCACAGCGCAGCATGTACTACCGATGCTGAAGGTATGTTGGTTATAGAGGAGGTAGACGGACGTGACGGTATGTACAATCACGGGATCTATACTTCATATTCGCACGATGGATATGCCATTGGCAATCCTGTTCTCATATCTCCGGCATATAATAAGGACGGCTCCAACAGATTCCGCAGTAATCGTGTTCAGATGTTCCATATAGGAATTGACGGTGGTATAACCGATAGAATTGATTATAGACTTCTTGCTACGACAACACGTCATTGGGGCTGTTACGGGGCTCCTCTTAAGGATGTTGAGCGTGTTACTTCTGTCATGCTTGAATGCTCTTACAGGCTGGGCGGCGCATATGACTGGAAATTCAGCCTGTCAGGCGCGATGGAAGTTGACAGCGATGTCCTGTTGGGAAACAATAAGGGCGTAATGTTTACAATCTCAAAAACATGGAATGTACTATGAACAGGAAGATGATGATAGCCGTATTGTCGGCAATGATGATATTGACGGTTCTGTGCTCCTGCGAATCGGCTTTTCCCGATGACAGACTGGATTTCTACTGGCGGCTTGACAGGATAGAATACAGGGATGGCCTTAATTTCCAGGGTGAGCCCTGTGAGTATAAGGATGTGGACGATATCATGTTCGGATTTGCACGTCACATAGTCCTTATTGAGGCTCCCGGTCTCGAACTACGACATGGAGTCACCACAGAGTTTGGGGATTCGATCAAGCTGGATTATTCCGTATACGACAATCCTTCACTGGCCGGTCAGCTTGAAAAGTGCGGTTTGGACGGTGTGGTATCTACTTATAAACTTGAATTTCCTGACCGTCGGCACATGGTCCTGTCGGGCAAAAAGACCATTCTCCGTTTCCGAAAGTGGTGATTATGGCTTGACTGCTCCGTCCAGCAGGTGGATGGTGCGGTCTGTCATGGCGGCAAGTGACTCGTCATGGGTTACGATTACGAATGTCTGTCCCAGCTGGTCTCTCAGATTGAAGAACAGTTTGTGCAGTTCCTCTTTGTTCTTTGTGTCAAGGCTGCCCGATGGTTCATCGGCCAGGATTACATCCGGCTGGTTGGCCAACGCCCTGGCTACGGCGATCCTCTGCTTTTCACCTCCTGATAACTCTGACGGTTTGTGCTGGGCTCTCTCGTCCAGTCCTAACAGTTCCAGCAGTTCCATAGCTCTTGCTGATGCCTGTTTCATACCCTGTCCGGCTATCAGCATAGGTATCATGATGTTTTCCTGAGCTGTGAATTCCGGCAGAAGCTGATGGAACTGGAAGACGAATCCTATATGTTTGCCGCGGAAAGCAGACAACTCCCTCTCATCCATGCGGGTGATGTCCTGACCGTTGTAAAGTACACGTCCTCCGTCCGGTTTATCAAGCGATCCCATAATCTGAAGCAGAGTGGTTTTGCCGGCGCCGCTGGGGCCGGTTATACTTACAACTTCACCTTTGTTTACCTTAAGGCTTATTCCTTTAAGCACCTGTAGAGTGCCAAAGCTTCTTGTTACGTTATCAAGTTCAATCATTTCCTCAAGATTTTGGAATTGCCGATTATGGTTGCAAAATTATACGGTTCTGGCTTAAAAAGGTCTATTATTATTAGATTTTATGCTTTTTAAGAGGTCTATTTGGTTTGGAAACACTAATTTTGCGCCCGATTTATTCTTTAACTAATTAAAAATCATATGCGAGTAGCAATTGTTGGAGCCAGCGGAGCAGTAGGACAGGAGTTTCTGCGTGTGCTGGAAGAGCGTAAATTCCCGCTCGATGAGTTGGTTTTGTTCGGGTCATCCCGTAGTGCCGGATCTTATTACACCTATGGCGGTAAGAAGATTCAGGTCAAGTTACTCCAGCATAACGATGATTTCAAAGGCATTGATATCGCATTCGTATCAGCTGGTGGCGGCACATCCGAGGAGTTTGCTGAGACCATCACCAAGTACGGTGCAATCATGATAGACAACTCCAGCGCCTTCCGTATGGATCCGCAGGTTCCTCTGGTAGTTCCCGAGGTTAACCCTGAGGATGCACTGGTTCGTCCCAAGGGCATCATTGCCAATCCTAACTGCTCTACAATCATGATGATTGTGGCTCTTAAGGCTCTTAATGACCTTTCACCCGTCAAGAATGTACAGGTTTCAACCTATCAGGCTGCCAGCGGTGCAGGTGCAGCTGCTATGGCAGAGCTTGAGCAGCAGTATCGTCAGGTACTGGCCGGTGAGGAGGTGACTGTCAAGAAATTCGCTTATCAGCTTGCTTATAACCTCATTCCCCATATCGATGTATTCAAGGAGAGCGGTTATACCAAGGAGGAGGAGAAGATGTTCTATGAGACACGTAAGATGTTCCACAACGATATCAAGTGCAGCGCTACATGCGTTCGCGTTCCTGCCCTTCGTTGCCACTCTGAGGCTATCTGGGCAGAGACAGAGCAGCCTGTATCAGTTGAGGCATTCCGTGAGGCTGTAAAGAAGGGTGAGGGTCTTGTCCTGATGGACGATCCCGCAAATAAGGAGTATCCCATGCCTCTCTTCCTGTCAGGCACAGATCCCGTTTACGTAGGTCGTATCCGCAAGGATATCGCTAATCCTAACGTAATGTGCTTCTGGATCGTTGGTGACCAGATCCGCAAGGGTGCAGCCCTGAACGCCGTTCAGATTGCAGAGTACCTGATCAAACAGGGAGTCGTAAAGTAAATTACACTACCAATAAAAAGAAAGGCTCGCATTTGCGGGCCTTTCTTTTTATTTGGTGAATCAGTATCACTTCTTCATCTTGCTCTTCCACAGAGCGCTCATCTCCTCCAGAGTCTTGCCCTTGGTCTCGGGAACCATCTTGAATACGAACAGGGCAGAAAGGATTGAGAATGCTGCGTAGATGAGATATGTTCCGCCTACGCTCCACTCGCAGAGTGACGGGAATGTAGATGATATGATGTAGTTTGAAATCCACTGTGCTGCAACTGCAATGGCCACAGCGTTACTGCGGATGGTATTGGGGAATATCTCTGAGATGAGAACCCAGCATATCGGACCCCATGACATCATGAATGATGCGGTATAGATGATGATGAATACCAGAGCGGCAATTCCGATCACGTCGCAGAATGACAGGATGCTCAGGGCAATCATACCGATAGCCATACCTATGGAACCTACGATGAGCAGAGGTCTGCGTCCCCACTTGTCAACAGTGAGAATAGCCACTACTGTAAACAGAATATTCACTACACCCATTACGACGGTCTGGATCATGGCGGCATCACCGCTTGAACCCATGTTCTGGAATATACGGGGAGCGTAATACAGTACTACGTTGATACCTACGGCCTGCTGGAAGAATGAGAGCAGGACGCCAACGATGATTACAAGAATACCGTATGAAAGCAGGCTCTCCTTTTTCTCTACCAGAGTGTCCTTGATTTCCTGGAGAATCTCCTGTGCGCGACCCTCACCATTGATACGTGTAAGAACCTCCATGGCTTTCTGTGTGTTTCCGCGCATAACCAGATAACGGGGAGTCTTGGGAACAAGCAGCAGGAGCAGTCCGAATGCGCCGGCAGGGAATGCCTCGCTTACAAACATTCTGCGCCAGCCTATGTTAACCATGGCAGCCTGGATAAGCTCAGGAGTATCGGCAAGTCCGCTGCGGATAAGAGTGTTGATGGCGTAAACCACCAGCTGACCGAAAATGATTGCGAACTGGTTGCATGAAACCAGGGTTCCGCGAATCTGAGCGGGAGCCACCTCTGCTATATACATGGGGCAGATGGCCGATGCCATACCTACGCCGACACCTCCCAGTATTCTATACAGGATGAAAGCCCACATAAGGCTCTTTGTTGCCTCTCCGGGCTGGAAGAACTCAAAGTTGGGACGGAAAAGGAACTCAGGCATGTAGCTGCCCAGAGCTGACAGGAAGAACAGTACTGACGCAAAAATCAGTGCGTTTCTACGTCCAAGTCTGGTGGCCATGATACCGGAAATCAAACCTCCGATAATGCATCCTATCAATGCTGATGAAGTAACGAAACCGTGCATGCCGGTTGAGTAGTAATCTCCAAGTCCGCTGGCGAAAAACTTCTGCAATGCCTGCTCGGCGCCGGATATGACAGCGGTGTCATAACCAAACAGCAGACCGCCGATGACGGCTACTGCGCAGATTCCGTAAAGGTAGGCTTTACTGCCTGTCTCTTTGTAGTTGCTCATAAATTAATTAATTATTGGTTTTAGTAGATTATTCGGTTAGGTTTGAATCGGCCAAAAGGACCATATCCGGCAAATATAGTAATAAGTAGACAAAAGGCAGCAAGTATGGTTTAATTTAATTTTGCCGAACTTGTGTCCGATGAGTATTATATGTAAGAAAAAATTATCAAACGCAATGCTATTTTCCGTTGGTTCTTCCGATGCTTCTGATGTCATTCAAAGGAGGCTTCTCCAATTAAGGCTGCATATTCTGTCCATGTTTGCGTTATTTGCATTATATTCGCGTTCAGATTAAATTTACACTATTATATGGAACAAAACGGAAACGGACAGAAACAACTTCAGATTGAACTGAAGGAGGAGACGGCTCAGGGTGTATACTCCAACCTTGCCATGATAACCCATTCTTCATCGGAGTTCGTAATGGATTTTATAAGTATTCTTCCCGGTATGGCCAAGGCTCAGGTCAAGTCCAGGGTGATCATGTCTCCCGAGCATGCCAAGCGTTTGCTCATGGCACTTCAGGACAATGTTGCCAAGTATGAGAATGCTTTCGGTAAAATCGAGATGAAGGCTCAGAAGGGAACCTATATGCCTCCCATTTCTGATTTCCACGGAGAGGCCTGACCGAAAGGCTCAAAACCTAGGATTTTGGCGGGTGCTTTTTTGCGGCATCCGCCATTTTTATGCTTTTTTATTACGAAAAACAGAAAAACTACGGGAATTCCCTTGCGTTATAAAATAATAGCCGTATCTTTGCACGCCAAAAATTCTGGATTTACTATTTAATATATAATAATTAAAAACAAACAAACATGCCAACAATTCAGCAGTTAGTACGCAAAGGACGTCAGGTTCTGGAGGACAAGAGTAAGTCTCCGGCCCTTGATTCCTGCCCTCAGAGAAGAGGCGTTTGCGTGAGAGTTTACACAACAACACCTAAGAAGCCTAACTCAGCCATGAGAAAGGTTGCTCGTGTCCGTCTTACCAACCAGAAGGAGGTTAACTCCTACATTCCGGGTGAGGGCCACAACCTGCAGGAGCACTCAATCGTACTCGTACGTGGCGGTCGTGTAAAGGATCTTCCCGGTGTACGTTACCACATCATTCGCGGTACACTTGATACCGCCGGCGTTAACGGTCGTCTCCAGAGACGTTCCAAGTATGGTGCAAAACGTCCTAAAGCAGCTAAGAAGTAATCAATAACAAGTTTTGGTTAGAGTGAGGTTGAGTAAATGTCCAAGCGTGGACGTTGAAGAATCAGAATGACAACCTGAACAAAACAAACGACTTAAAATGAGAAAAGCAAAACCTAGAAAGCACGTCATCCTCCCGGATCCCGTATTCGGCGACGTTGCAGTGACAAAGTTCGTTAACCATCTCATGTACGATGGTAAGAAGAACACATCTTTCGAGATTTTCTACGAGAGCCTGGACAAGGTAAAGGCTAAGATGCCCAATGAGGAGATGTCAGCCCTTGAGATTTGGAAGAAGGCTCTTGATAACGTAACACCTCAGGTTGAGGTTAAGTCCCGCCGTATTGGTGGTGCTACCTTCCAGGTTCCTACTGAGATCCGTGCAGACCGCAAGGAGTCAATTTCAATGAAGAACCTTATTTCATTTGCACGTAAGCGCGGTGGCAAGTCTATGTCAGACAAGCTTTCAGCCGAGATCGTTGACGCATTCAACAGCACCGGTGGCGCTTTCAAGCGTAAAGAGGACATGCATCGTATGGCCGAGGCCAACAGAGCTTTTGCACACTTCAGATTCTAATAAATGGCAGATCAGGATTTACATCTCACGAGAAACATCGGCATCATGGCTCACATCGATGCCGGAAAGACTACGACCTCAGAGCGTATTCTCTATTATACGGGATTAACACATAAAATAGGTGAGGTTCATGACGGTTCCGCTACTATGGACTGGATGGTTCAGGAGCAGGAGCGCGGTATCACTATTACCTCAGCCGCCGTTACCACACACTGGAAATGGCAGGGAAACACATATAAGATCAATCTTATTGACACTCCGGGACACGTGGACTTCACCGCCGAGGTTGAGCGTTCACTCCGTGTTCTTGACGGTGCTGTAGCAGTATTCTGCGCAGTTGGCGGCGTTCAGCCTCAGTCTGAGACCGTTTGGCATCAGGCCAGCAAGTACGGCGTTCCCCGTCTGGGTTATGTCAACAAGATGGACCGTTCAGGTGCTGACTTCTTTGGTGTAATCAGCCAGATGAAGGAGATCCTTAAGGCTAACGCTTGCCCGATTGAAATTCCTATCGGTCAGGAGGAGTCTTTCAAGGGTGTTATAGACCTTATTAAAATGAAGGCCATCTACTGGCACGATGAGTCACTCGGTGCAGAGTATTCTGTAGAGGATATCCCCGCTGAGTTGGCTAACGATGCACAGCAGTGGCGTGATAACCTTCTTGAGAAGGCTTCAGATTTTGATGACGAGATGATGATGAAGTATCTTGACGATGCTTCAACCATCACTGAGGAGGAAATACTTCGCGCTGTCCGTAAGGGTTGCATCAGCCAGAAGCTCGTTCCCGTTGTTTGCGGTACTTCTTTCCGCAACAAGGGTGTTCAGCCTCTGCTTGACTATGTATGCGCATTCCTGCCTTCACCTATCGACTGCGGTGGTGTTGACGGCTTCCTTCCCGGTTCTGAGGATGAGACCACTCACCGTGATCCCCGCTCAGATGAGAAGACATCAGCTCTTGCATTCAAGATTGCAGTTGACCCCTATGTAGGTCGTCTTATCTTCTTCCGCGTATATTCAGGTAAGGTAACAGCCGGAAGCTACATCTTCAACAGCCGTTCAGGCAAGAAGGAGCGTGTAAGCCGTCTGTTCCAGATGTACTCAAAGAAGCAGATCCAGGTTGATGAGGTTGCTGCAGGTGATATAGGTGCAGTTGTTGCTCTTAAGGATATCCGTACCGGTGATACCCTTTGCGATGAGGATGCACCGTTGGTATTGGAGAGCATGGACTTCCCGGATCCCGTTATCAGTATCGCTGTTGAGCCCAAGACCGAGAAGGATATGAGCAAGCTCTCTGACGGTCTGGCACGCCTGGCCGAGGAGGATCCCACATTCACCGTTAAGGTTGATGAGGATTCAGGTCAGACTCTGATCTCAGGTATGGGTGAGCTCCACCTTGATATTATTATAGACCGTCTTAAGCGTGAGTTCGGCGTAGAGTGCAACCAGGGTCGTCCCCAGGTTAGCTACAAGGAGTCAATCTCACAGACAGTCCAGCTGCGTGAAGAGTACAAGAAGCAGACCGGTGGTAAGGGTCACTACGCTTGCATCGTAGTAGAAGTTGGACCTGCTGATCCTGATTGGAAGGGCGGTCTCCAGTTCATCGATGCCACCAAGGGTGAGGCTCTGCCCAAGACCTACCTGCCTGCTATCGAGAAGGGCTTTATCAACGCTATGAAGAACGGTGTTCTGATGGGTGCTCCTATGGAGTCTCTCAAGGTTACCGTTCTGGATGGTAAGTATCACCCGGTTGACTCAGATGCCCTCTCATTCGAGGTTTGCGCAACCAACGCCTTCCGTAACGCTTGCGTTAAGGCCGCTCCCGGTCTTACCGAGCCTATCATGGCACTTGAGGTTGTAACTCCCGAGGAGAGCATGGGTAGCGTTATCGGTGACCTTAACAAGCGTCGTGGCCAGGTTGAGGGTATGGAGACAAACCACTCAGGTGCCAAGGTCGTTAAGGCTCATGTACCTCTGGCCGAGATGTTCGGTTACGTAACCGCTCTGCGTACAATCACTTCAGGTCGTGCTACTTCTTCAATGTCTTACGAGCGTCATGCCGAGGTTTCCAAGGCTCTTGCCCGTCAGGTTGTTGAGGAGAACGGCGGTAACGTATCACTCCTTTAATATATAAGGTAAAAGAGAGAAAGGGCGGCTTCGATAGCAAATGACTCTTACCGGAGCCGCTTACATAAATAATAATACAAACAATTAAAACAAAGACAATGAGTCAGAAAATCAGAATCAAACTGAAGTCTTACGACCACAATCTCGTAGACAAGAGTGCAGAGAAGATCGTAAAGACAGTTAAGGCTACCGGTGCTGTAGTAAGCGGTCCTATTCCACTTCCCACACACAAGCGTATCTTCACTGTTAACCGTTCAACATTCGTAAACAAGAAGTCACGTGAGCAGTTCCAGCTCTCTTCATTCAAGAGACTGATTGATATCTACAGCTCAACTGCCAAGACTGTTGACGCTCTGATGAAGCTTGAGCTTCCCAGCGGTGTGGATGTAGAGATCAAGGTTTGATAAACAAAGTGATTGACAAATTATTTACATTAACTTAATTAATATTTGAAATGCCAGGATTATTAGGAAAAAAGATCGGTATGACATCGGTCTTCGGTGCTGATGGAAAGAATGTTCCATGCACCGTTATCGAAGTTGGTCCTTGCGTGGTTACCCAGATCAAGAGTGTTGAGAAGGATGGCTATGAGGCAGTTCAGCTTGGCTTCGAGGATGCCAAGGAGAAGAACACCACAAACGCCCTCATGGGACACTTCAAGAAAGCTGGTGTAACTCCCAAGAGACACTTGGCCGAGTTCAAGGATTTTGACGGTTCACTCAATCTGGGTGATGTACTTACCGTCGAGTTGTTCAATGACGCTTCATTCGTTGACGTTATTGCAGTATCAAAAGGTCATGGTTACCAGGGTGTTGTTAAGAGACACGGTTTTGGTGGCGTAGGTCAGCAGACCCACGGTCAGCACAACCGCGGTCGTAAGCCCGGTTCAATCGGTGCCTGCTCTTATCCTGCAAAGGTATTCAAGGGCATGCGTATGGCCGGTCACATGGGTAATGAGCGTGTGACTACTCAGAACCTCCAGGTTCTTAAGGTTATTCCGGAGCACAACCTCCTTCTTATCAAGGGTTCTATTCCGGGTTATAAAGGTTCAATCGTTTCAATTCTGAGGTAATGGAAGTAAGTGTATTAAATATAAAAGGTGAGGATACCGGCAGAAAGGTAGTCCTTAACGATGCTATTTTCGGCATTGAGCCCAACGATCACGCCATCTACCTGGATGTGAAGCAGTTCATGGCCAACCAGCGCCAGGGTACACACAAGTCGAAAGAGAGAAGTGAGATCAGCGGTTCAACCAAGAAGCTGGGCCGTCAGAAAGGTGGTGGCGGTGCACGTCGCGGTGATATCAACTCACCTGTATTGGTAGGTGGTGCTCGCGTATTCGGTCCCAAGCCCCGTGATTACAGCTTCAAGGTAAACAAGAAAGAGAAGCAGCTTGCCCGCAAGTCAGCTCTTTCATACAAAGTTCAGGAGAACGCTCTTATAGTAGTTGAGGACTTCGCTTTCGAGGCTCCTAAGACCAAGAGTTTCATAGAAATCTTAAACAATCTTAAAGTTTGTGATAAGAAATCTCTGTTCGTCCTGCCCGAGAGCAATAATGTCGTATCTTTGTCGGCCCGTAATTTACAGGGTACCAAGGTCGTCAACGCTTCTTCAGTAAATACTTACAGTATTCTGAACGCTGACGCTCTTGTTGTGACTGAGAATGCGATTAACGTCATCAACGGTATATTAGACAAATAAGGAGGCTTGATCATGGGATATATAGTTAAACCCCTTGTAACGGAGAAAATGAACTCCATTACTGAGAAGTTCCCCAACAGGTTCGGTTTCATCGTTCGCCCTGAAGCCAACAAACTGGAGATTAAGAAGGAGATTGAGGACCTGTACAATGTCACTGTAGTTGATGTTAACACATCTTACTACATGGGCAAGACCAAGTCCCGTTATACCCGCAGAGGTCTTTCGAAAGGCCAGGCTAACGCCTACAAGAAGGCTATCGTAACTCTGAAGGAGGGTGATACAATTGATTTTTATAGCAACATTTAATAGAGATGGCAGTACGTAAATTCAAACCCACAACCCCGGGTCAAAGACACAAGATTATTGGTACTTTCGAGGAGATTACTGCATCGGTACCAGAAAAGTCTCTTGTATTCGGAAAACTCGCTACCGGCGGTCGTAACAACGACGGTAAGATGACTGCCCGCTACATCGGCGGTGGTCACAAGCGCAAGTTCCGTATCATAGATTTCAAGAGAAATAAGGATGGGGTTCCGGCAACTGTCAAGACAATCGAGTACGATCCGAACCGTTCAGCTCGTATCGCTCTGTTGTTCTACGCAGACGGAGAGAAGAGGTATATCATTGCACCTAACGGTCTTGAGGTAGGCGCTACACTGATGTCAGGAGAGAAAGCAGCTCCTGAAATCGGTAACGCTCTTCAGCTCAAGGATATCCCCGTAGGTACCGTGATCCACAACATCGAACTGCGTCCCGGTCAGGGTGCAGCTCTCGTCCGTTCAGCCGGAAATTTTGCCCAGCTGACTTCTAAGGAAGGTGACTACTGTGTAATCAAGCTTCCTTCAGGTGAGGTTCGCAGAATACTGGGAGCCTGCAAGGCTACTATCGGCAGCGTCGGCAACTCTGATCACGCTCTTGAGCAGTCAGGTAAGGCCGGTCGTTCACGTTGGTTAGGACGTCGTCCTCACAACCGTGGTGTCGTTATGAACCCGCACGATCACCCGATGGGTGGTGGTGAAGGCCGTCAGTCAGGTGGACATCCGCGTTCACGTAAGGGTCTGTACGCTAAGGGTCTCAAGACCAGACATCCCAAGAAGAGCTCAACGAAGTATATCATCGAGAGAGCCAATAAGAAGTAACATTTAACCTGAGTACAAAATGACACGTTCACTTAAAAAAGGTCCGTATATTTACAAGAAGCTCGAGGACAAGGTGCTTGCCATGAACGAAAGCGGCAAGAAGGTCGTTGTTAAGACTTGGGCTAGGGCATCGATGATATCCCCCGACTTCGTGGGCCATACCATCGCAGTTCATAATGGTAATAAGTTTATCCCTGTTTACATCACGGAGAACATGGTTGGACACAAGCTCGGCGAGTTTGCTCCCACCCGTACTTTCCGCGGCCACTCAGGCAACAGGAAGTAAACTTCATGTTTATTTGAAATAAATAAATAAAGATAATGGGAAATAGAAAACATTTGGCAGCCGAGAAGATCAAAGAGGCTAAAAAGACCCAGTACTTTGCCAAACTGAACGATGTTCCTTCATCACCCCGCAAGATGCGTCTTGTGGCCGATATGATTCGTGGTATGGAGGTAAACCGTGCACTTGGCACACTGCGCTATTCAAATAAGGCTGCTTCGAAGGATGTAGAGAAGGTGCTTCGTTCCGCTATTGCCAATTGGGAGCAGAAGAATGAGCGTAAGGCAGAGGCAGGCGAACTGTTCATCACCAAAGTCTACGTCGATGAGGGTGTAACCCTTAAGAGATTGAGACCCGCCCCGCAGGGTAGAGGTTACCGTATCCGCAAGCGTTCAAATCATATTTCGCTTTTCGTAGATACTAAGGTAGCTGCAACGAATACTAACGACAATCAGGAGTAAGAAATGGGACAGAAAGTTAATCCGATCAGTAACCGTTTGGGAATAATCAGAGGTTGGGATTCCAGTTGGTTCGGCAAGTATGACGAGCGTCTGGTTGAGGACAACGAGATCCGCAAGTATCTGAATGCCCGTCTGGCAAAGGCCAGCATATCCCGTATTGTCATTGAGCGTACACTCAAGCTCGTTACCATCACCGTTTGCACAGCCCGTCCGGGTCTGATCATCGGTAAGAACGGCTCAGAGGTTGACAAGCTCAAGGAGGAGTTGAAGAAGATCACCGATAAGGAGATTCAGATCAACATTTTTGAGGTTAAGAAGCCTGAGCTCGATGCTGTTATCGTAGCTAACAACATCGCTCGCCAGGTAGAAGGTAAGATTGCATACCGCCGTGCCATCAAGATGGCTATCCAGAACACCATGCGTATGGGTGCCGAGGGTATCAAGATTCAGATTTCAGGCCGTCTTAACGGTGCTGAGATTGCACGTTCAGAGATGTACAAGGAGGGTCGTACTCCTCTGCACACTTTCCGTGCCGATATTGATTACTGCCAGGTTGGTGCCATCACCAAGGTAGGTGTTCACGGAATCAAGGTATGGATTTGCCGTGGAGAGGTTTATGGAAAGAAGGATCTTGCCCCCAACTTCGCTCAGACTAAGGAGATGAGCCGTGGTGGCGAGCGTGGTGGAAAACCTTTCAAGAAGAGAAACAGAAGCAATCGCTGATTGCAATTGTCAAACTGAAACATTAAGATTGAATTATGTTACAGCCTAAGAGGACAAAATACAGAAGAATGCAGAAAGGCCGTTGCAAAGGCAATGCCATGCGTGGCAACCAGCTTGCTTTCGGTTCATTCGGCATCAAGTCTCTCGATACCTGCTGGATCACCGGTAGGCAGATTGAGGCCGCTCGTGTCGCAGTAACACGTTACATGCAGCGTCAGGGTCAGATCTGGATCAGAATCTTCCCGGACAAACCTATCACTAAGAAGCCGCTCGATGTACGTATGGGTAAAGGTAAGGGTGACGTAGAAGGTTACGTATTCCCCATCACTCCCGGACGTATCATCATCGAGGCCGATGGCGTACCCTTCGCAATCGCTAAGGAGGCACTCCGTCTGGCAGCCCAGAAGCTTCCCGTCACAACAAAGTTTGTTGTAAGACGCGACTATGATTTTAAGAATGAAAACTAATCAAGCCCGTTCATTATGAAGAATTCAGAAATCAGAGAGTTGTCAACTCAGGAGCTGACCGAGCGTATCGAGACCGAGTCAGCTAACTACAAGGTGATGGGTTTGAATCACGCCATTTCTCCGCTGGAGAATCCTTCTCAGATTGCCAAGCTCCGCAAGACAATCGCCAGAATGAAGACTGAGCTGAGAAAGAGGGAACTTAACAAGTAAAACAGAGGTTCTATGAATGATAGAAATTTGCGCAAAGAGCGCCAGGGTGTCGTAATCAGCGACAAGATGGACAAGACCGTTGTGGTTCTGTCAGTCTTCAAGGAGAAGCACCCTATATATGGTAAGTTTGTCCGCAAGACAAAGAAGTACCATGTTCATGACGAGAACAACGAGTGCGGAATCGGCGATACCGTTCGCATCATGGAGACTCGTCCTCTGAGCAAGACTAAGAGATGGAGATTAACAGAAATCGTTGAAAAGGCTAAGTAATCATGATACAGACAGAATCCAGACTCACAGTTTGTGACAACAGCGGCGCCAAGGAGTGCCTCTGCATCCGTGTACTTGGCGGAACCAAGAAGCGTTACGCTACCGTAGGTGACACCATCGTTGTTACCGTAAAGAGCGTTATCCCTTCAAGCGATATGAAGAAGGGTACCGTTTCTAAGGCACTGGTAGTTCGTACCAAGAAGGAGATCCGTCGTGCTGACGGTTCTTACATCCGTTTCGACGACAATGCCTGCGTGCTTCTGGCTAATACAGGTGAAATTAAGGGAAGCCGTATCTTCGGTCCCGTTGCACGTGAACTGCGTGCCGTGAACATGAAGGTGGTTTCATTGGCTCCTGAAGTACTTTAATCAAAAAAAGTAAAGAGTAATGAGTAAATTACATATTAAAAAGAACGACACCGTCTTCGTCAATGCCGGCGAGGATAAAGGTAAGACCGGTAAGGTCCTCAAGGTGCTCGTTAAGGAACAGAGGGCTATTGTTGAGGGCGTTAACTTCGTCTCCAAGAATACCAAGCCCAGCGCCAAGAATCCTCAGGGTGGCATCATCAAGCAGGAGGCGCCTATCCACATTTCAAACCTCAACCCCGTTGATCCCAAGACCGGAGCACCTGCTCGTATCGGTCGTAAGAAAAACGCAGAGGGCAAGACTGTACGTTATTCCAAGAAATCAGGAGAGGAGATCAAGTAATGAGTACTACTGCAAATCTTAAGAAAGAGTATGCCGAGCGTATCGCTCCGGCACTTAAGGAGAAATTCCACTATACTTCTTCAATGCAGGTTCCTGTCCTGAAGAAGATCGTGATCAATCAGGGTATGGGTAAGCTTGCCATCGCTGACAAGAAGATTATCGATACCGCTATCAATGAGCTCACCACCATCACCGGTCAGAAGGCTGTTGCTACCGTATCAAAGAAGGATATCGCAAACTTCAAGCTGCGTAAGAAAATGCCTATCGGCGTTATGGTAACACTCCGTCGTGAGCGTATGTACGAGTTCCTTGAGCGTCTCATCCGCGTGGCTCTGCCCCGTATCCGTGACTTCAAGGGTATCGAGAGTAAGTTTGACGGCATGGGTAACTACTCACTGGGTATCCAGGAGCAGATTATCTTCCCCGAGATCAACATCGACAGCATATCACACATCCTTGGTATGAACATCACCTTCGTAACATCAGCCAAGACTGATGAGGAGGGTTACGCTCTGCTCAAGGAGTTCGGTCTGCCGTTCAAGAATGAAAAATAAATAATAGAGATATGGCAAAAGAATCAATGAAGGCCCGCGAGGTAAAGCGCGCCAAGATGGCTGCCAAGTACGCAAACAAGCGTGCTGCTCTTAAGGAAATCGTTCGTAAGGGTGAACCCGAGGCTGCTTATGAGGCTGCTCAGAAGCTCCAGGATCTGCCTTACAACGCAAATCCTATCCGTCAGCACAACCGTTGCAAACTGACCGGACGTCCCAAAGGTTACATCCGCATGTTCGGTCTTTCCCGTATCCAGTTCCGTGAGATGGCATCTCAGGGCCTGATTCCGGGCGTACGCAAGGCAAGCTGGTAATTATTAATAAGCTAGTGAGTGTTAATTAAATATTGTCAGGGAGTCCTGATCAATTTAAAAACAATTTTATGACAGATCCTATTGCAGATTATCTGACGAGGCTTCGCAATGCCATCCAGGCAAAGCACAAGGTGGTAGAGATACCCGCCTCAAATCTCAAAAAAGACATCACAAAGATTCTTTTTGAGAAGGGTTACATCCTGAACTACAAGTTCGTTGAGGATGGACCTCAGGGCACTATCAAGGTTGCTCTGAAATACGACCCGGTAAACAAGTGCAACGCAATCAAGAAACTGGTGAGAATTTCTTCTCCCGGTCTGCGTCAGTACACCGGTTATCGTGAAATGCCGAGAGTTATCAATGGTTTGGGTATAGCTATTATATCCACATCAAAAGGTGTTATGACAGACAAGGAGGCTTCACAGCTCAAGATCGGCGGTGAGGTGCTTTGCTATGTTTATTAATTGAAGGAGAGATACTATGTCAAGAATCGGAAAATTACCTATTCATATTCCTGCCGGTGTTACAGTCACCTTTCAGGATGGCGTGGTTGCAGTGAAGGGCCCCAAGGGTTCACTGTCACAGAGCATTGATCCTTCTATCAAAGTGTCAATCGAGAACGGGGTTATCACTCTCGAGGAGAATCCCGATATTCTTCAGGACAATCCCAAGCAGCGTCATGCCTTCCACGGCCTGTATCGCGCTCTGGTAAACAACATGGTTGTTGGTGTATCTGAAGGTTATAAGAAAGAGATGGAGGTTGTCGGTGTAGGTTACCGTGTATCAAATCAGGGTAATGTGATCACCTTCGAGCTTCTGCACTCTCACTCAATAGTATTGGTTCTGCCCGCAGAGATAAAGGTTGAGACCAAGTCAGAGAGAAACAAGAACCCGCTCATCACTCTGGAATGCTGCGACAAACAGCTTCTGGGTCAGGTATGTGCCAAGATTCGTTCTTTCCGTAAGCCTGAGCCTTACAAGGGTAAGGGTATTAAGTTTGTGGATGAGGTACTCCGTCGTAAGTCGGGTAAGTCAGCCGCTGCCAAGTAAAACTTTTAAAGAAGTAAGATTATGTCAGCAAAAACAGAAAGACGAAATAAGATCAAGTTCCGCGTACGCAACAAGATTTCAGGTACAGCTGAGCGTCCGCGCATGAGCGTTTTCAGAAGCAACAAGCAGATTTACGTTCAGATCATCGATGATCTGGCCGGCAAGACTCTGGCTGCAGCTTCATCACTTGGCATGGAGAAGATGTCAGGTAAGGAGCAGGCTGCCAAGGTTGGTGAGCTTATTGCAAAGAATGCCAAGGAGGCAGGTATCACCACAGTCGTTTTCGACCGCAACGGTTTCCTGTACCATGGTAGAGTTAAGGAATTGGCAGATGCCGCACGTAAGAGCGGTCTCACATTTTAAACTACGATTGCTATGACAAACAAAGTTAAGGTTACAAACGATGTCGAGCTGAAAGACAGGCTCGTTGCTATCAACCGCGTAACTAAGGTTACAAAGGGTGGTCGTACATTCAGTTTCGCCGCTATCGTAGTTGTAGGTGACGGCAACGGTATCATCGGTCTTGGTCTGGGTAAGGCCAGCGAGGTTACCGCAGCTATCGCTAAGGGCGTTGAGGCTGCCAAGAAGGAACTCATCAAGGTTCCTGTACTCAAGGGTACTATTCCTCACGAGCAGACAGCTCGTTACGGTGGTGCTGAGGTATTCATGAAACCCGCTGCTCCCGGTACCGGAGTTGTAGCAGGTGGTGCTATGCGTGCCGTTCTTGAGAGTGTTGGTATTACTGACGTGTTGGCTAAGTCTAAGGGCTCATCCAACCCCCACAATCTGGTTAAGGCTACACTTAAGGCTCTCTCAGAGATGCGTGATGCCAGAACAGTAGCTCAGAACCGTGGCATCAGTGTTAGTAAGGTATTTAATGGATAAGGAGGTTACAGATATGGCAACAATCAAGATCAAACAGACCAAGAGTCGTATTGGTGCTCCCGTAGATCAGAGAAGAACTCTCGATGCGCTGGGACTTCGCAAGCTCAACAACGTTGTTGAACTCGAGGACAATGCTTCAATCAGAGGTATGATCAATAAGGTGAATCACCTGGTAACCGTAATTAAATAATTAAAGTCAGAGAACTATGAAGTTAAATACATTGAAACCGGCAGAGGGCTCAACCCAGTCACGTAAGAGAATCGGCCGTGGACCTGGTTCAGGTCTGGGCGGTACTTCTACCCGTGGTAGCAAGGGTGCTAAGTCTCGTTCCGGTTATGCTAGAAAAATTGGTTTTGAAGGTGGTCAGATGCCTCTTCAGCGTCTTGTTCCTAAGTTCGGATTCAAGAACATCAACCATGTAGAGTACAAGGCTATCAACCTGGATATCATTCAGGCTCTGGCTGAGAAGAATAACCTCGAGAAGGTTGCTGTTGCAGATCTTATCGCAGCCGGTTTCGTTTCTTCAAAGCAGCTTGTTAAGGTTCTGGGTAATGGTCAGCTCACCAAGAAGGTTGATGTTGAGGCTCATGCATTCTCAAAGAGTGCTGCCGCTGCCATTGAGGCCGTAGGTGGAACCGTTATCAAACTCTAAGAGAAATGGACGAAAATCTTCTCAAATACATCATCATCTTTGCAGTTGTTGCTTTAGTTGTCTACGTTCTCGTTAAGAACTGGGAAACACTAAAGAACATCTCAAAGATTGAGGACCTCAGGAAGCGTCTTCTCACAACGGTACTGTTTATCGCAGTTTACCGTTTGGGATCACACATCCTGTTGCCCGGTATTGATGCAGATATGCTGACCAACTTGCAGAGACAGACTGATTCAGGTCTTCTCTCACTGTTGGATATGTTCTCAGGAGGTGCTTTCTCCAATGCTTCAATCTTTGCATTGGGTATCATGCCTTACATCTCAGCTTCTATCGTACTGCAGCTGCTTACCATAGCAGTTCCCAGTTTCCAGAAGCTTCAGAAGGAGGGTGAGAGCGGCCGAATGAAGATCAATCAGTATACCCGTTATCTGACACTGATTATCCTTGTTCTTCAGGGACCTTCATATCTGCTTAACCTGAGACATCAGGTTGGTATTGATGTCATTCCTGTGGAGTGGGGATGGTTCCTTACTACATCAACCATTATTCTTGCTGCCGGTAGCTCATTCATCCTTTGGCTTGGTGAGCGTATAACAGACAAGGGTATCGGTAATGGTGTTTCATTCATCATCATGGTAGGTATCATAGCTCGTTTCCCGTCTGCATTCATGCAGGAGCTTGCATCACGTATGTCTGCTCTTGGTGCTACAGGCGGTGGTCTGGTTATGTTCCTCTTTGAGATTGTTGTACTCCTTCTGGCTACAGCCGGTACAATCATGCTCGTTCAAGGCGTCCGCAAGGTACCTGTACAGTATGCAAAGCGTATCGAAGGCGGCCGTCAGATTGGAGGTGCCCGTCAGTATATACCTCTTAAGGTTAATGCTGCTAACGTAATGCCTATCATCTTTGCACAGGCTCTGATGTTTATACCTATCGCCATCTATGGTACAGGAACACAGTCAGGCTTTGCTCTTAAACTGATGGATACAGACGGATGGGTATACAATGTCATTTATGCAGTACTGATCATTGCCTTCACGATTTTCTATACAGCTGTTACGGTTAATCCGCAGCAGATGGCTGACGATCTGAAGCGTAACAACGGTTTCATTCCCGGTGTTAAGCCCGGTAAACCGACCGCTGATTACATTGACACTGTGATGTCACGCATTACTTGGCCTGGAGCCCTGTTCCTCACAATCGTAGCTGTCATGCCTGCTTTCGCCCGTCTTTTCGGCGTTAACCAGGCTTTTGCACAGTTCTTTGGAGGTACATCGCTCATCATTCTTGTCGGTGTCGTTCTCGACACTCTGCAGCAGATTGAGAGCCACCTTCTCATGCGTCACTATGACGGTCTTCTCAAGACCGGACGCATTAAAGGTCGCGCAGGATTGAACGCTTATTGATAATATTGAAATGATATTTCTTAAGACTGAAGAGGAAATCGCGTTGATGCGGGAAGCTAACCAGCTTGTCGGCAGAACTCTTGGTGAAGTTGCCAAGCTTATCAAACCTGGCGTGACCACCAATGAGCTGACGCGTGTTGCCGAGGAATTTATCCGCGATAATGGAGCTGAGCCTACTTTCAAGGGCTATCCAAACCAGGATGATGTTCCTTTTCCGGCAGCTCTCTGCACATCAGTCAATGAGATGGTAGTTCACGGAATTCCGAACGATGAGCCTTTGAAAGAAGGCGACATCGTTTCGGTTGACTGTGGAACTCTTCTGAACGGTTTCAACGGTGACTCAGCCTACACATTCGCTGTAGGTGAGATCGATCCTAAGGTTAGGGAACTTCTTAAGGTTACTAAAGAGTCTCTTTATCTTGGTATTGAGCAGGCTGTGGCCGGAAAGCGTCTCGGCGATATAGGATATGCCGTACAATCTCATTGCGAGAGCCATGGATATGGCGTTGTTCGTGAGTTTGTAGGTCATGGTATAGGTCGTGAGATGCATGAGGATCCCTGCGTTCCCAATTATGGACGTCGCGGTTATGGTACACAACTCAAGAAGGGAATGTGTATTGCTATCGAGCCCATGATTACTTTGGGAGACAGAAGGATTTATATGGAGAATGACGGTTGGAGTGTACGCACACGCGACCACAAGCCTGCCGCCCATTTTGAGCACACAATTGCTATATGCAACGGTAAGCCTCAGATACTCTCCACATTTGACTATATTGCAGAAGTTTTAGGAGATAAAGAGTTTTAATATGGCAAAGCAATCCGCAATAGAACAGGACGGAACTATCGTTGAGGCATTGTCCAACGCAATGTTCCGCATCCAGCTGGAGAACGGACACGAGATTACCGGTCATATTTCCGGTAAGATGAGAATGCATTTTATCAAGATCCTTCCTGGTGATAAGGTTAAGGTGGAGATGTCTCCGTATGACCTTACCAAGGGCAGGATAGTATTCAGGTACAAATAAAACAATAGAATATGAAAGTTAGAGTTTCATTGAAGAAACGTTCAGCCGACTGCAAGATTGTTCGTCGCAAGGGACGTCTGTATTTAATCAACAAGAAGAATCCCAAGATGAAACTGCGTCAGGGATAAATTCGAGTAAACAAACAAATTAATATATGGCAATAAGAATCGCTGGAGTTGACATCCCGCAGAACAAAAGGGGTGAAATCGCGTTAACCTACATTTTTGGTATAGGTCGCAGCAGCGCAGTCAAGATTTTGGCTAAGGCTGGTGTGGATAAAGACATCAAGGCTCAGGATTGGACTGACGATATGGCAGCTCGTATCCGTGAGGTTATTGGTGCAGAGTATAAGGTAGAGGGCGACCTCCGCAGTGAGGTTCAGCTGAACATCAAGCGTCTGATGGATATAGGTTGCTATCGCGGTATCCGTCACCGTATCGGACTTCCTGTACGTGGTCAGAGTACTAAGAACAATGCCCGTACACGTAAGGGTCGCAAGAAGACTGTTGCTAACAAGAAAAAGGCTACTAAATAATTGAACTATGGCAAAGAAAACAGTTGCAGCTAAGAAGAGAAATGTGAAGGTAGATGCAATGGGACAGTTGCACGTACATTCATCCTTCAACAACATCATTGTTACTCTTGCTAACAGTGAGGGTCAGGTTATTTCCTGGTCATCAGCAGGCAAGATGGGTTTCCGTGGTTCTAAGAAGAACACTCCGTATGCAGCCCAGATGGCAGCCGAGGATTGCTCTAAGGTAGCTTATGACCTTGGCCTGAGAAAGGTTAAGGCATATGTTAAAGGCCCGGGAAATGGCCGTGAATCAGCCATCCGTGCCGTGCATGGTGCCGGTATTGAAGTTATAGAGATCATTGACGTGACTCCGCTGCCGCATAACGGTTGCCGTCCGCCGAAGAGAAGAAGAGTTTAATTTTAAAACGAAAAGATTATGGCTAGATATACTGGACCTAAAACCCGTATCGCCCGTAAGTTCGGCGAAGCAATTTTTGGAGCAGACAAGGCTTTCGAGAAGAGAAAGTATGCTCCCGGTCAGCACGGCAACAGCCGTCGCCGTAAGACTTCTGAGTATGGTGTCATGCTTGCTGAGAAGCAGAAGGCTAAATATACCTATGGAGTTCTTGAGAAACAGTTCCGTAACATGTTTGACAAGGCATCTCGTGAGAGCGGTATTACCGGTGTTAACCTGCTGCAGGCTCTTGAGTCACGTCTTGACAACGTAGTGTTCCGTCTTGGTCTCGCTTCAACCCGTGCTGCTGCACGTCAGTTGGTTAGCCACAGACACATCACTGTTGATGGCAAGGTTCTCAACATTCCTTCTTACCAGGTTAAGCCCGGTCAGATTGTAGGTGTACGCGAGAGATCCAAGTCTCTTGAGGTAATCGCAGATTCTCTGGCTGGTTTCAACCACGCCAAGTATGCATGGATCGAGTGGGATGAGCAGGCCAAGGCTGGCAAGTTCCTCCACAAACCTGAAAGAGAGGATATTCCTGAGAACATCAAGGAACAGCTGATCGTTGAATTGTATTCTAAATAAAAAATAAGAGGTTAAATGGCAATATTAGCATTTCAAAAACCTGATAAGGTTATAATGGTGGAAGCCGACTCCAAGTTCGGCAAGTTCGAGTTCCGTCCTTTGGAGCCCGGATTTGGAATCACCATCGGAAACGCTCTTCGTCGTATCCTTCTCTCTACTCTTGAGGGTTTTGCCATCAATACCATCAAGATAGAGGGTGTCGAGCATGAATTCGCTACCATTCCCGGTGTCAAGGAGGATGTTACAAACATTATCCTGAACCTCAAACAGGTACGTTTCAAGCAGATCGTAGAAGAGTATGAGAGCGAAACAGTCAGCATCAAGGTCGAGAATACCAAGGAGTTCAAGGCCGGTGATATTGGTAAGTGTCTGACCGGATTTGAAGTGTTAAATCCTGAACTGGTCATTTGCCATCTTGATTCAAAAGCTACCATGCAGATTGAGATTTCCATCAACAAGGGCCGTGGTTACGTTCCTGCTGATGAGAACAAGGAGTTCTGCACTGAGGTGAACACAATTCCTATTGACTCAATTTACACCCCCATCCGTAATGTCAAGTATGTTGTAGAGCCTTACCGCGTTGAGCAGAAGACTGACTATGACAAGCTTGTTCTTGAGATTACAACTGATGGCTCTATTCATCCCAAGGATGCCCTGAAGGAGGCAGCTAAGATTCTTATCTACCACTTCATGCTCTTCTCAGATGATAAGATTACTATTGAGAATGTTGATCTTGACGGAAATGAGGAATTTGATGAGGAGGTACTGCACATGCGTCAGCTGCTTAAGACTAAGCTTGCTGATATGAACCTGTCAGTACGCGCTCTCAACTGCCTCAAGGCTGCCGATGTTGAGACATTGGGTGATCTGGTACAGTACAATAAGACTGACCTGCTTAAGTTCCGTAACTTTGGTAAGAAGTCTCTCACTGAACTGGACGACCTGCTGGAAAGCTTGAATCTTTCATTTGGAACCGATATTTCAAGGTATAAATTAGACAAAGACTAACAATGAGACATAATAAGAAATTCAATCATCTGAGCCGTAAAGCCGCTCACAGGAGCTCAATGCTGGCCAACATGACCATCTCTCTTATCATGCATAAGAGAATCGAGACCACACTGGCCAAGGCTAAGGCTTTGCGCGTTTACGCTGAGCCTATCATCAACCGCGCCAAGAAGGATGATACAAATTCACGCCGTGTAGTGTTCAGCTATCTCCAGAACAAGGAGGCTGTAACAGAACTCTTCAAGGAGATATCACAGAAGATCGCAGATCGTCCCGGTGGCTACCTGCGTATCATCAAGCTTGGTATCCGTAAGAGCGATGCTACAGAGATGGCTTTCATCGAGTTTGTTGATTACGATGAGAATATGGCTAAGACCGTGAAGAAGGCCGCTAAGACCCGTCGTTCACGTAAGCCCGCTGCTGAGAAGGCTGCTGCTCCCGCTGCTGAGGCTCCTGTACAGGAGGCTCCTGCTGCCGAGGCTCCCGCCGCAGAGTAATTCTCTCCCGCGTATAGAAAAGAGGTGCACCCCTCCCGGGCGCACCTCTTTCTTTTTTATATAACAAAACCACCATATATGACACTCCATCGTTATTTTACATGTGCCTTTAGGTGCATGATACGGGTAGCCAGCCGTTTCAACGGCTGGATGTATATGATACCCCCGTCAAAACCAGCAAGTTATATTTATTAACAAAAAATCTAAGAAAAAAGTCCTCATAATGTTTGGTGGGTAATGTAA
>Ga0265300_10000868_pt1 | contig 30427 bp, 30 predicted proteins | sample AusTroGonzalo_MG_FD_193482 | JGI IMG/M metagenome (GOLD analysis project Ga0265300, IMG submission 193482) | Bovine rumen microbial communities from tropical cattle in Woodstock, Queensland, Australia - Gonzalo_03 | ecosystem: Host-associated > Mammals > Digestive system > Stomach > Rumen ...
GCTGTAGTCATCACTTGTTCCTCAGTCTCTGCAGAGCAAGGGCCTGCAATCACGAAGGGACGTTCATTGTCACTCGGTAAATTCAATGGTGCTAATTCCAGTTCCATATTTTACATATTATCATTTATACAGTATCTATTTTTAGACAAAGTATTTTTTAGACACAGTAACATATTAACAGATTTAATATTATGTTATTATTATGTTATTCTGTTACTTTGTCTTTAATTTCATTACTTTGTCTTTAATTTCATTACTCTGTCTTTAATTGTTTTATTCTGTCTAATGCGGTTTTGATTTTTTCTTCCTTGGCACAGAGGGAGATGCGGATGTAACGCTTGCCGTTGGAGCCGAAGATGAAGCCTGGGGTGATGAAGACGCGGGCCTCGTGGAGTACCTTCTCCGTGAGATCCTCGACATCGGCATACTGCTCAGGGATCTTTCCCCAGAGGAACATACCCACCTGATCCTTATCGTAGGTACAACCCAGCACATCCATGATCTGCTCTGCCCACTGACGACGACGGCTATAGGTCTCGATATTCGCCTCACGATGCCAAGTTTCATCATTCTTAAGTGCCTCAGCAGCAGCAAGTTGGATACCACGGAACGTACCACTATCCACATTGCTTTTGATCTTCATGATCCACTGGATGAACTGGGCGTTGGCGAGACACATACCCACACGCCAACCTGGCATGTTATGCGACTTCGACATCGAGTTAAACTCGATACAGCAGTCCTTCGCACCAGGCACCTGAAGAATACTCAGATGCGCCTCGCTCAGGATGAACGAATAAGGATTATCGTTCACCACCACGATACCATGATCCTTGGCAAACTTCACCAAACGCTCGTAAGTCTCACGACGTGCACGACCACCCGTCGGCATATTGGGATAGTTGGTCCACATGAGTTTCACCTTTGAGAGATCCATCTTCTCCAGTTCCTCAAAATCAGGCTGCCACCCGTTGTCCTCACGCAGATTGTAGTTCACAATCTTCGCCCCTAAGATCTTAGACAAGGAGGTATAGGTGGGATAGCCAGGATTGGGCACCAGCACCTCGTCGCCAGGATTCACGAAGGCGAGGGTGACATGCAGGATACCTTCTTTCGAACCGATGAGTGGCAGCACCTCCGTCTTACCATCCAGTTCGACGCCATACCAACGCTTGTAGAAATCAGCCATCGCCATACGCAGCTCTGGTGTTCCCACTGTCATCTGATAGCCGTGTGCATCAGGCAGTTTGGCTACTTCACACAGTTTGTTGATGGTCTGCTCAGAAGGGGGCATATCAGGACTGCCGATCGCAAGACTGATAATATCCTTGCCCTCTGCATTCATCTGGGCCACTTCTTTCAGCTTGCGACTGAAGTAGTACTCCTGAACTAAACTTAATCTCTCTGCTGGTTCAATTTGTCTGTTTGCCATCTTTATATTCTCCTAAAATCTTTAAATCTTTGGTTAATGGGATAATCGCATCAATCGACTGACGATAGCGGGTGAGGTCATCGTACATCACATCGACGTAGAACAGATACTCCCACTCTTTGCCGATGATTGGCAGCGACTGAATCTTCGTGAGATTGATGTGATAGAACGAGAGGATCGCCAATACATGCGAGAGCGAACCTTCCTCATGAGGCAGTGAGAAGACGATACTCGACTTGTTAGCCTCTGTCAATGGGCGCAGCATATCGGCCTTGTTGGGATTCGACACCACGAGGAAACGGGTAAAGTTGTGCTTGTTGTCCTCGATATGATCCTCCAGCACCTTCAGACCATAATACCTCGCAGCCTCAGCATGACAGATGGCAGCCCAACCTTTCTTCTGTCCCTCAGCAATCATCTTAGCCGAGCCAGCCGTATCCTCAGCCTCCACATTCTTCAGCTGGGGGTGCTGGGCCAGGAACTGACGGCACTGCATCAGGGCTACAGGATGAGAATGGACTTCTGTGATGGTGTCCCAATCATCCTCAGGCAGACAGCAGATGCTGTGGGTGATGTGCAACTTGTGCTCCCCTACTACACTGGTACCACTGTCGCGCAACAGCTCATAGTTATGCAGCAGACTACCTGCTATCGTATTCTCGATGGCAAGCATGCCGATGGCTGTGGGATCCTTCTTGATGTTCTCAAAGACCTGTTCGAAGGTAGAGCAGCAAATCAGCTGTATCTGTTCTCCCTCGAAATACAGGTGTGCCGCGATATCGTGGAACGACCCGATCAGTCCTTGAATGGCGATTCTCTTCATATTCTCCTTTTTACTTTTTTACCCTTTTACTATTTTACCTTTTTTACCTTTTAAATAAAAGCTCCGCTTTCACCTTTTCGTGAAGCGGAGCCTTATTTTATTCTTCAAATTTTCAATCTCAAATTTTACTTACGGCAAACCGCTTCACAATTGCTTGCAAAGTAAAAGTAATAACCGTAAAAGTATGCATTCGACATTGACATATTCTCTAATTTTTGTTTTATCGGGTGCAAAAATATCACTTTTCCACGAAATAAACAAATATTTTGCAAGAAAAATGGCTTTTTCGCTTACATTTTTTTATTTGGGTGCTGTCAGACGGGCTTTAAGATCTATGATATTAGGTGTATCTGCATCCATCTTTGCCTCTAAGGCATCATGGACATGCAGATTAGCAGGCATCGGCTCACAGGCTGCAGCCAAAGCCACATCGTCAGGATCATCGGCATAGGAGTGGATCTCCCATTCTGGATGCACAAGTGCCATCAACAACGAGAACTGGCCTCTGCCAGCATGAATCACGGATACACTGTTGGTAGTAGCATCCTCCAACTGATAGCCGTCTATCCATTGGCTGAAATCATCATATTGCTTCAGCATCTTTCGTGTCTCTTTCTCTATACCTATTCCTTTATAGATATGCTTGTCGATGATATAGTCATGGAAGTAATGGGTATTCTCGATCTGACGACGGAGCTGTTCGTAACGGTTCATATAAAGATGCTGTATACGTTTGGTAATCGTCAGTTCAGTGTCACCATACTCCCCTAACCGCTCTGCAGGGATACGTTCGCCTATCAACAGATCCACTTGTCCACGAGCAGCGAAACCACTTCCTTTAGGCATCACATGACCTGTACCGTGAATATACAGCGGCAGAATGTCAGCACCCAGTTTCCTGGCCAGATAGAACGCCCCTTTATGGAAACGCTTGACGCCTTCGTTGCTTCTCAGACCTTCTGGGAATATCACCACATTATAACCGTCAGCTACAGCCTGAGCCACCTGTTCCTCCATATTTTCTACAGAGTTCCTGGCATTCATAAAGCGCGATACCTTAAACATCGTCTTTACGAAACGGTTTCGCCACACTCTGTCGCCAGCCATCACTAGGATATGAGGACTCAGCGAGAGAATATAGATCGGATCAAGCATCGACTGATGGTTACAGATAATGATCGAGCCCTTATCGAACTTCTCTCCCACCTCATTATGGATGTGGAACTTGACCCCCCAGATGTGGTTCACATCTACATGCATGGTATGATGGATCACCCGATGGAACCAAGCTTCCTTCTTCTTGTTCTTGTCAGGTTGGCACTTCACCACCAGCCCCAAGACACTACCATACAACAGTTCCGCAAAATACACGACAGCACAATAGGTAATACGAATGATCTGCTCTATCGTCACAGGACTTCTGCGGATCTTATGATTGGTCTTCGTGAGCCATCCGAAGATAAACGGCGGAATCACCCAGGCCATCAAGACTACCGTAAACATACCCACAATCGTCACCTCTGCCAAAGAATGAAGAGCAGGATGCTTTGCCACAATCAGAGAACCCATACCGATAAACATGATCAAGGCAGAGATCACGATACTGTTCTTATAGGAAGGCAACAATTTCTTGCGATAGGCATATTCATTAATCAGACCATCGGTAATAAAAATGGTATAATCGTCACCTTGTCCGAAGATAAAGGTAGCCAGAATCACATTGACAATATTGAACTGCATGCCGAAGAGCGTCATGATACCCAGGATCCAGATCCAACCGATAGCCATCGGCAGGAATGCCAAGAGACTCAACTCCAATCGTCCGAACGATAACCACAGGAAGATGAAGACGATGAATCCGCAGGCAAAACCGATATAGTTGAAGTTCTCGGAAAGCGTACTGGCCACAGCACCGTTCATCCTGACAAAGTCGAAAGAAAAGCCTTTCGATCCCAATGCCTCATTCAGAGCCGACTCCAAAGAAACCATATCCTTGCCATTGGCATCAATGATGTCAACGACAGAACAACAGCCAGTGTTCTTACTAAAGGAATTATTCAGGAAGAACGAACGGACGGGTTCGAAATACTCAAAGGACTTTGGCGTATAGTCTTTGGTAATCATCTTCTGAAAACCTTCAAACGCCTCATCGCTGAACCCGAAAACTGGTGTATTGGCCTGTAGCGCTGTCAAGACCTCTGTCCGATGCTGCTTCCAGAAGGCGTTCCATCGTTCTATCCGTCGCTGCTGTTCCGCCTCAGAACAGATGAGGTTCGTGGCATCAGAATAACTGTTCAACGCACCATTCTGCTTGAGCAGATCCAGTAACGGTACCAACTTCGACCTTTCGTCAAGCGCATCATTCCAGTCTGCACCCTCTGTGACGACATACACATTCTTCGTACCATTCAGACCTACCGAGGCGTTCATATCATCCAACAATTCCTTCTGCTGCTTGGTCATATAATTAATATGGTGCATGTTGGTGTCAAACGAAGTGCCCAGACTATAATAGCCGAAGACGAGTGTCAGAATAAAGATCATCCACAACAGCCAGCGATGACGCTCTGGTGAACCTGATGACAGTTTGCCGAAGACGAGACGCTCCTCTCCTACCTCTGCCCTCACCCTAACCAGATGCGGCAGGAACACCAATACAAAGAGAATCGTTCCAACCAGCATCAAAGCCGCAAAGATACCTAAGTCGCGAAGAGCCGGTGCATCGAGTGGCATCAAGCTGGCGAAAGCACCCACTGTGGTGATATTTCCAATCAGGAGCGGTGCCACCATCTCCTTCAGAATCTCCCTGGCCGTTCCGCCACGACTCGTATGGGCGATAAAGTGCAACGGATAGTTAACGGCGATACCTATGATGATAGAGCCGATACCTATCACAATCAACGAGACATCGCTGCGGATCACAGAGACCAGTCCCATGGCAAACAACCAGCCGAAGGCGATGGAAGCACCTATGAGCAAAAGATTCTTTACTTTCTTGAATGCAAACACCAACAACGTAAGGATCAGGGTGATGGCGATAGTGATGGCCCAATGGCTATCACTCTTGATCTGTTCGGCATTGCCGACAGCGATGACAGGTGCTCCCGTGATAGCTACATAGATATTCGGCACAGCCTTCATTGTCTCGTCAACAATGCTATCTACATATTCCACCAACAAGCTGTTGTTGGCCGACTCCATAGCACCATAAGGAGAAGTCAGCATCGCTACAGCATATTTGTTATCATTGATATAGATGTAACCGTTATCCACCTCTATGGGCAAAGCCGACTGCTGCATCTGCAATCGATCTAACACCGGACTGAAGAGTGCCAACGGATCATTGCCGATATTCGATGTAAAGAAGCCCGAGGCAGGCATCAACATCATCTCTACATCGTTGGACAGTTGATCTTTCGCATAATTCGGCGTCGCCAACAACCGCTCCATACGGACATAATCAGAATCACGAAGCATCACTGGCATATTCTGATAAATGAAGTCCGTAATGCTGGCATACTTCTCGTAATCAATCTGTGTGATGATCTCCTTGATATGTCTCTTCCCTGGCTGGGAATTGATTTTCTGGGCAAAGGAATCAACGGCTTCAGCCAGACGGTCTCTATTTATCTGGCCATCTTTGGTCTTAAACATCGCATAGATGCGTTGTCCGCCAGAGATATCCTGATAGATATTGATAGCCTTCTGCTCATTTCCACTTAATGGCAGGAAGTCGTAGATGTTCTCATTATAAGAGAGCGAGAACATCATCAACAGCAGCGTCATGATCAGCCCCAGCAGAAGTCCTGTAAACAGGGCTTTGCGCTGATGGAGCATGTCATATAGACGTAGAAAGAAGTTCACCATTACAATTGATTATTGACTAAAATATCCAGCCACTTCAGAAATTGTTCTTTCCAACCGATAGCTTCTTTTGTTGTTTTCTTCTCTGACACCCCGAATCCGTGTCCACCCGTACGGTAGTGTTCGTACTGATGAGGGATATGCTGACTCGTTAATGCGGAATCCAAAAGGATGGAATTACGAGGATTCACCACAGGATCGTCGTCACAATTCATCAGGAACACAGGCGGACAGTTGACTGGCACATGTCGCTCTACTGATAACGAATCCATCATCTCCCCAGTAGGAGAACCACCCAACAGTCCACGACGGGAACGTTTGTGTGTTGCAGGATGCGTCATAGAGACTACAGGATACATCGGTGCCACGAAATAAGGTGCCTGAAAGGTTCCAGCCAACTGCTCTGCAGCATGCATCACCAGATGGCCACCTGCAGAGAACCCCATACACCCGATACGATCCGTCCTGACCCCATATTCTGCAGCATGACTTCTCACATGATCGAGCGCCTTGCACAAATCGTTAAAGCCTTCTGGAAAACGTCGCTTTTTCAGATACACATGGAAGGTGAACGATGCCCAGCCCCCATGACTGTACTCTACCACAAAGGCAGCGATACCATTATCACAAAGCCATTGTGCCACCTCGTCGCCCTCACCCTGCTTATCCAACCAGAAATAACTGCCACCAGGACAGACGATTACGCCTGTCCCCGTGGGATTCTCCTGGGGGATGAAAGCCCTGAACCGATAGGCATACGAAGAGATACCTACCAGCAGAAAAATGAGTGCGACTATGAACCTATATTTCATTCTGAGCAACGATCTATATCCACATACAGTCTTCTGAAGAAGTCTCTTTCAGTCTCACCGAGTTTCTCGAGCATATCACCCAGATCATCAAAGGTCAGACCTTCGTCCTTACGCTTCTTCAACATTTTCGATGACTGATAGGAGAACTCTCTCCACTTGTCGCCGATCTGCGTCATCTCAGCAGAATAGTTGTTCATGAAGTCCAGTCCCGTCTTTTCCGCAGCCTCCTGCAAGAAGGCACCATACACATAACGGAAACCGGCTCCGCCAGTACCTGTCTCTTCCAACATACGGATGATCTGCGCCAGATTCAGCAATGCCTTCTTTCGACCCATGGTCTTCTCCCAAGTCCTGATCTTCTTCGACAGATAGATGATACCGTTCGTACCGGCGAAAGGTATGAATTTAGGCTGGAAGGCCATATGCTTACAGTTCTTCTTAATGGCTTTCAGGATTAGCGGTTTCAAATCGGGTATCACCTCCGGCATCTGCTTGATCCAATACATTTGTCCCATCAAGGGATAGGTGCCCTTGGTGAAACGCACCTTCTTCAGATCCTTTGTGCTAAGTGTCACTTTCTCGATCGTGACGGGATCCAGTACACTATACACACCTGTCTCTTCATCTTTTCCTACGATACAGATATTGTGACCATTAAAGTGCACACGATACTCGATCGGATAATACGGCAGGTAATAGATACCAACCACACAGCCTACTGGGGTCTTCTGGCCTAGCAGCACCTCGTCCAACTTCTTCATCGCACGGTCCTTACTCAGGAAACGACGCATCTCAGACTTGATACCAAACAGTTTGGTGATACGCTTAAAGAGTAAACCTGGGAAAGTGCGGAATGCTGTCATCGGCATACCACCCGCTTTCACGAAGGGGAAATGCACAAAGAACAGACCACTGGACAAGCCAAAGGCCATGGGTTCTGACACTTCTACGCCATAATATCTCAACAGATTAGAGATCGTTCCATTCTCACAATGGGCCGCAGGCTTATGTTGTAATTGCAATTCCATCCTTCTTATTTTTCAGGGAATGTTTTTAGTTCTTCTACTGTCATTCGGAGGGCTTCTGCATAAGCACTGAGAGTCTTCTCATCAAGATTGGCAAAAGCCTCAGGATCAGACATGTGCTTGCGAACCTTACGCTTGGGGATATCGGCATAGTGGGCTAACAACTCTACCGTCATCAGATTCTTGACAGCATAATACTCCAGAAGTGTGGACTCACCTTTCTTGATACGTTCCAACACTTCATCACACTCTTCCTGGACGGCGTCAAGTTGCCACTGGATGGCTTCATTCTTAGCCTCCCAGCCCACACAGTTTACCATCTGGTATTTTCCTTCACTATCAACGGCATAAATCGGGTGCCGCACAGGGGTACCCTCAGTAAACTTCAAATCTTGGGGAACATCTTCTACTTTCATGCTTCCAACACCTGATACTCTAGCGACATCTTCACTGACTCACCCGCCTCGTCAGAGACGGCGACATCCACACTCAACACATCCTGATTCAACACCTCTTTCGTAAAGGTATAGACTGGCGTATCATTCGGTCCTACAATCTTATTGAACCGGATGGTCTTCACAATAATCAGTTGCAACTGTTTCCCATATTTATCTTCTAGCATCTCCTCGCCCATCTGCATCAGGCAGACACCCGGTGTCACAGGGTTACCTGGGAAATGGGCTTTATAAATGCGATGCTCAGGATTGAACTTCACTTGACACTGGTAACTGTCTTCACACTGTTTCGTGGAAACCACTTCGAAAAAATCGTTGATCAGTTTCATATTTCGTCTTTAATTGGAGTAAATGTATATTTTATCTTAAATCGGATGTTAATCAGGTTGACTTCACCATCAGGCGAGAAAGTAATCTGCCTGCTTCGCTTCAACGCATCCAGTTGCAAAGGTAGTTTAGAAAAAAAGAACGACATATCTGCCTGCAGTACCTTGCGGATGTACCATTTGTCTAAAAACGGAGGTAAATTAGAAAGCTTCGTTTTCTTTCCGTTGTACTCGAAATCAAAGGCTGTCAGTCCGAATTCATTGATGACAGTGCCAATAATCTCCGTCGGCGATTTCATCTTCATCATACAGATACCAGAGAGTTGTTGTGTTCCAACCTCCAACAACAGATCATACTGCCTGATCTTTGTAGTATCTGTGACAACAGTGTCAACTACAACAGAGTCAGCCAAAACGATCTCCTCCTGAGCTATACATGGCAACTGGAAGAGCAGTAGTAACAGACTAATTAACCTTAAAGAAGCTCTCATTAATATTTGTATTCACTTTGGGAGACAGCAGTTTGACCAGGGTATATTCACCCGACTTCTCTATCATCTTGATGGTCTCCACCATTGTCAGTGCAGGATTGAAATACACCTCAATGGCAGCATATACCTGTTTCACCTCTTTCTTCTTCGGCAACATCTTGGCGAAATACACATCATCCTGTTTGTATAACGTCACATCAAAGTCAGCCGAGTTCTTGATACCGCCACCAGTAATGGTATTCAGGATGATTGTCGTGATCTGACGAAAGATCTTATTACCCTGGATATCGATATTCTTCGTCTTCTTTGCCGACTTGATCTGCACCTTATCGCCGTTCATGATAAACGTATAGTCATAAGGTGTCGTATATTGCCATCTGATCTTATCCGGCTTCTTGAAATACAGAACACCCTTCGACTGCATCTCCTTACTCAGGAGCTTCATCCGCTTAGACTGCACGAAGTCACACTGCAGCGAATGCAGTGCATTCGACGACTGTTCCATCTTCGCCAAAACCTGCTTTTCTTGCTCACTCGTGAGTTTAGTCTGTCCCATCACCGATAGAGCAGACAGACACGTCAATAGTATGAAAAACGATCTCAACATATCTCTACATTTAATAACTATTTCGCTATAAGCACGCATCCAGACAGTATCAGGAATACGCCTATCCATCTGATCATCGGGATCTGCTCATGAAAGAAAATCATCGCAGCAAACATGCCCATCACATAACTCAGACTCACCATCGGGTAAGCCATATTAAGAGGGAAGTTCTTGATGATATACATCCATAGCACGGAACCGACGGCAAAACAGATACCACAGCAGAAAAACTGCCAGTTGATCAGCAGTCTGCCGAAGTAACCCCATGAGAAGGAGAAGTCACCTGCCTTCAGGAGTCCATATTTCATCAGCACCTGTCCCCCCGTCAAGAGCATACACTGCAAGAGCGATATGGGCAATAACTTCAGAATCATATTCCTTTCAAGAGTATTAACGCACAATCGCCAGTCGTGGTGCAGTTCACAAACAGCATCACTGGCATGCCTTGTTTCTTCATCAGGTGGGCAGCAGCATACAACCCTAAAGCCGATACCGTATAGTTCTCACCGAACAACTGTTTATATTGCAGATGCTCCGCCTGCGGGAAGAGCTCGTCCAACACGGGCTGATACAGCCGATCGTTTTCAGGATTGCCGTTCACTCCCGTCATCACCATCTGGATAGTCTCAACTTTGATATTGGCTTTCTCTACCAGTGCTTCCAACTGTTTACGGATGTTCTGGACCGACTTCATGCGGAAGATACTGACACCAGCCAACTCACAGAGGTTATCTGGCGAGACCTGCTTGTTGAGCATCATCGACATGGCACACTCACCACAGGGCACCATACCTTCTACACCCACATAACCTGTCTTACGAAGCAACTCGTAATACGACTCAACCATCTCATCATGCCCACCCACAAGTGCGTTGGAGATCTGTCCTAAATTGAGCTGCATCCAGGCATCCTTCAAAGCCAGCTCGAAGCTGATGCCACCATGCGAATAGGTGGTGTTATAGCTGTGGGTAGCTGTAAAGATGCTAATCGTCGAACTCACGGTGTTATGTGTGGTCTGCATGAAATAGGTGGGACTCAACGACTCCTCACCGTTCTCCACCAGGTCATCCAAAAACTTTTCCGTATAGTTCAGGCTGCCGATACTCGTACCCGTAATAATAGCATCAGGATGGTTGATGCCCGTCTCCTTCAGCACTTTCAACGAGGTCACGATAGCACGTTTCATGATGTTACCCATTCGTCGTGCCTCATTGGGGGCAATATACTCACGGAACGCAGGGTTCACAGCTTTCACAAAAGGCTCGTGATACACTATCGGCTGCTCCATCCACTCCTCAGAGAGTGGGGTTTGGATAGATATCTGTTCTGCTGCTTGGATATATACTTTTCCCATCATTCATTCACTTTAGAGAAGATCAATGAGGAATCATTGCCGCCAAAACCGAACGCATTACTAAGGACATGCTGGATCCGTGGATGCGCCACCTGTCCTGTAACAGGCAGGATACCCTGTTCCATCGGCGTTTTCCAATTGATATTCTTCGGTAAAAACTGGTGCTCAAGAGCCAAGAGGCAGAACACAGCCTCAATACTACCTGATGCGCTGGTGGTGTGACCTGTAAACGACTTGGTAGAGGATACTGGGGGATAGTGCTCACCAAAGAGACGTATGATTGCCTTACCCTCCGACTCGTCGTTGTTGGGCGTACCCGTGCCGTGGGCATTGATATACTGGATATCCTCTGGTCTCAGACCTGCTGTCTCTAAAGCGGCTGTCATCGCCAGATAAGCCCCTTCTCCCTCTGGCGAGGAGGCGGTCTGATGGAACGCATCACATTTATTGGCATAGCCACTCAGCACAAACTTCGGCTTCAGACCGCGCTGCTGTACTGATGCCGCTGTCTCCATCACCAGATAGGCAGCACCCTCTCCGAGATTCAAGCCTGCCCGATCCCTGTCAAAAGGTCTGCAGGGTTCGTGATCCAAGATCATCAACGCATTAAAGCCATTCAGATGGAAAAGCGACAGGCACTCTGCACCACCTACCACCACGATATCCGCCAGACCACAGCGCAACATATTCGCTCCTGTGATGATGGCATTGGTGGCTGATGAACACGCCGTAGAGAGTGTCGCCATCGAAGCGAAATCGCCAAGACCTTCTGCTATCATCTCCGTACACGACGCACAGTTATACGTGGCAATCTCAGCAATTTCCTGTCCACAATTAGACTCTTGGGCATGCACCTGTTCTCTTCGCTCCATCCCACCAACGGTCGTACCCGAGATAAAATGCACTTCATCCAAAGACTGTCCATCAAGGTGGGCGTCGTGCAGGGCTTCCTTGAGGGCGAGTTTTCCAATCAGGGAGGTACGGGTATAGCTCTGGCTATCCCCTAAACCAAGTCGCTCAGCCATCTCGTCGTTACTCAATTGTACCTCACCTACAGGCAAGTCAGTATGAGTTGACTTCAGATACCTGATGAAACGGATACCCGACCGATTGTCCTGAAGCGACGCCAACGTCTCGGCTTTTCCTATGCCAATCGCTGAGACAACACCAGCTCCTGTTATATAAATCGGCTCCAAAATCATCTTATTTAGTACGGTTAGCCTGAATATAATCTGCCATCACTCTGACAGACACAAACACCTTCTTACCGTCCTTGGGATCCTGCAGTTTGATACCATATTTTTTCTCTAAGAGCACAATCAACTCCAAGGCATCAATAGAATCCAATCCCAGACCATCGGCACCGAACAGAGGCGCATCCTCATCCAGATCCTCAGGTGTCATATCTTCCAAGTTAAGCGCTTCGATAATTTCTTTCTTAACTTCCAACAATAAAGCTTCCATTTCTTTTCTTTGTTTTAAAATGTTATTATCCTTCTGCCTCAATATTAGTAGAGGCAAGTTTCATACGGGCCTCTGCAATAACCTCCTCCCCCACTTTGGTACATACACTCGCCAGTGTCATATCTAACACATCAATCAGAATATGCACCTCAGTAGTCAGACGTTCATCCAGCAGCGGCTGACGGTAAATCTTCAAATTCTTAATCTCTCCGATATAACCTAACTTGATAGGCCTGTTGTGCAGTAAGTTCACACAACCCATTCTGGCAGCACACGACTGTGCCATATTCTCCACGATACCAGCCGACGAGAGTTTGTTCTCGTCCAACAAGATATTATCCTGCCTCACCATAAACTCCGTCACAGCATCGCTATCATCACAACTCAGGATCCTATCCACCATCATAAATGGCGGGCGCTGAGGAATAAGGGAGGTCATTTCAATCTTTTCTAACTCCATGATTATTTCTATTCTTTCCTTTATTTGGTTATTTGTTTATTTTGCTTTGCATCAAAACTCTCCCCATTGACGACGGATCTCATCCTTGTCCACTTCTTCGATCAGGATTTCTGCCAAGGCCTCCACCACTTCCACAGGCACCGCCAGACGTGGATCGTCGCTGTGGGGATTAATGGCAGGCAGGAAGTGGGGCATCTCGCCCTTATAGACCTCCCTCATCCTGGTGCCCTTATTGCCTTCGCCAGTACATGAATACGTGATATTGGCGAGTCGATCGCAGAGTTTCACAAACGGGGCATACGGGGTCTCACGGATACCCTGATAATACTTCTCCCCTGCCCTTTCAGCTCGGGTCCGTCCCTTATCATTGGTAAGGGCATACACGATCTCCGTAGCCATTAACGCCTGCTCCTCTGTCATCTCGTTCCTCGCCAGACGCAACACATCGTTGTACGTCAGACGGGCATCTTCGATGCTGTCGTGATAATAAGCGGCGAAGAACAGCGGCAGCACATCTTCCTCTCTCACACACACCAGATAACCATAATTCCTCACACCCTCCACCACCATGTCAAGGTGGAAACCGTATGGCAGGATGCCTGCATAGGTCTGATTCACGCTCTGATGGAGATCGTGCGCCAGCTGTCGGAAATGCTCTATCTGGCTGGCATATTTCACCAGGTAAGACTGAAATTCTTCCTTATCCATTGTCAATATTCATTTTCTGCCTGCAAAATTATAAAAAAAAAGGCGAATATGTGTGATTCGTCCGCAAAAAATTGTATCTTTGCAGCAGATTTATCATATAAAACAAAAGAACAAGACAACAATAACCCTATAAAAAATCCAACAAAAGGCAAATGAGAAAACTATTATTGACTTGCTGCTTGACAGCCTTCTGTGCCTGCAATGCCATGGCACAGGATGCGTACGACCTCTTGTTTGATAACTCAACAACGGACAATCCAACGATGGTCGATTCAATGTTAATTAAAGATTTCCAGCTCGACAATCCTGTCATTAACACCATTATGTCCCGTCGCTCTATTCGTAGTTATATCGACAAACCGGTAGAACATGAAAAACTGGCGGCTATTGTCAAGTGTGGTATCAACGCTCCCAGTGGCAGCAACCGCCAGCCTTGGCAGATTCGTGTGGTAGAGAACCAGGAGCTACTTGCTCAGGTGAACGAGGTATTCAAGAAAGAGTTCGCCAGACAGATACTTCGCGATAGGAATTTCAAAAACATGTTCCGCAACGCGCCAAATATTATTTTAATATGTACGCCTGCGAATGGCGGAGGTGAGATCGATGCAGGTATGCTAGGTCAGAACATCATGTTGGCAGCTCAGTCGATTGGTCTCGGTACCTGCTGTCTCGGAGGTATCGTGCGTTTCATCCAGACCAATCCCAAGATCGAGTTCTTCCGCGAAGCACTATGTATCCCTATTGATTATAAGATCAACTACATTATTGCCGTCGGCTATCCTGACGAGACACCTGAGGCAAAACCACGCGATCCCAGCAAAGTTGTATTCATCGACTAACACTGCATTGACTTATATCAAAAATCGACTATCATCGCACGCAATCTATCAAAAAATGATGATTGATTGCTCAAATAGCACTACTTTTGCACTCGATTTTAAATCAAACAATAAAAAAGGAAAAGAATTAAAATTCGTATGATTATGAAAAAGATTATGATGATCGCTGCTATGATGGTAGCAACTGTTTCAGCAAAAGCTCAGTTTGAGCCAGGTACATTCTCACTCCAGCCTAAGGCTGGTTTTGTTCTCAGCACAGTAACTGGTGAAGGTACAAGTTTCAAGCCCGGTTTCACCGCAGGTCTCGAGGCACAGTATCAGATCAACAACTGGTTCGGTCTGTCAGCAGGTGCTCTGTATACCACTGCTGGTTACAAGCTTAAGGACGACGGTGATTACAAATTGAACACTGGTTATGTAAACATCCCTGTGATGGCTAAGTTCTACGTAACTAAGGGTCTCTCTCTGAATGCAGGTCTGCAGCTTGGTTTCATGACCACCGCTAAAGCAAAGAGTCCTGCTGGTGATTCAGACATTAAGGATTGGTGCAACAAGACTGATTTCTCAATTCCCTTGAGCATCGGTTATGAGTTCACAAACGGTATTGCACTCGAGGCTCGTTACAATATTGGTCTTACCAATGTCTTCAAGGACGATGTTATTAACAATTTAGTTGGTACAGTACGTACAGAAGACAACAAGAACTCTATCCTCAGCATCACTGTTGGTTACAAGTTCGCTCTCTAATTACTCCATTCCAAAATACAATAATCGCACAGGGAAAATCCTCTGTGCGATTTTTTTATTGACAAAACTTTGGTTGCATCAAATCAACACAGCATTCTTGCGAAGCAGATAAAAACACTACAATATTTGCTGGTAAGCCAGAGAAAATATTTTTGTAGGCCTACCAGATAAATTTCGTCAGTGAGACCGCAGAAACACGACTCAAGGGAAAAGGTTTCAAGAAAAAAGAAAATCGTTTACAAGTTTCTTGTCTATGCCCTGATGATATTCAAAAAGATGGTGATGATTCCTGTATTGATCAGATCAGCGAACATCGCACCGATGATAGGAACGATGAGGAAAGGTTTGACGGTATAGCGGTACTTATAGCATACGGCACTCATGTTCGCCATCGCATTGGGGGTGGCACCAAGACCGAAGCCACACATGCCTGCACACAGCACGGCAGCATCATAATTGCGACCTAACAAAGGGAAGGCTACAAAGTAAGCAAATAGTGCCATCATCAGCACTTGGGATACCAAGATGACGATTAAGGGAAGGGCCAAGCTCTGTAGTTCCCAAAGCTTCAGGGAAACCATCGCCATACCAAGGAACATAGACAGGCAGATATTGCCTACACTGATAATTCGCTCCATATCAAGCAGTTTTTCTGCCTTTTCCCATTTACCTTCATCCTTGTATTTGACGAATCCGATAGTGTTACGAACAATAGCGGCAAGGATCAAAGCACCGAAATAGGTTGGAAATGTAACACCCGTCTTTGCCAACAACCAACTCAACAGGGTGCCACCACCCATGACCAGGATAATGCAATAAGTAGCCTTCGCATACTGCTGGAACTCTTGTTCATTCGTACTGACACGCTTGGTACGACCTGTTGGTGAAGCCTCGTCACTCTCGATACCCGCCATGGCAGGATCAATCTCTTCATCCTGTGGTTGCATCTGTTCATGCGTCAGTTTCGTGCGGATAATCCGCTCTGCCAATGGACCGCCTATCATTGAACCGGCAATCAGACCAAAGGTAGCAGCTGCCATACCTATCGTTCCTGCGCCAGACAGTCCCATACCTTCGAGAACGCTTGCAAACCCGCCTGCCGTACCATGTCCGCCTGTCATGGATATACTACCAGCAGCCATACCTATCAAAGGATCAACTCCCAAGAGTTTGGTAATGCCCAGTGGCATGATGTTTTGCATAGCAATAATGACAACCAACAGGACCAGCATGATGATTAAAAGTTTACCACCTTGCTTTAATACTTTTAGGTCGCTTTGGAAACCAACGCTGGTAAAGAATGCCAGCATAAAAGCGGCCCTCAATGTACCATTGAACGACACCTCAACATTGAACCAACCATATAATATCAGGGTGATCAATGAAAAGATGATACCACCGCTTACTGGCGACGGCACACAGAATTTCTGGAGGAAAGCAACCTTTCGCGTTAAAACCATACCGACGAGGAGGGCTAAAGCGCCAACGCCGGCAGTCTGTATCATATCCAGTTCAATACTTACCATACTCACTATCTTGCTATCGTTAGAATCTATACTGCAACTTGATATTGGCAGCATGTCTGTTTTCTTCCACATCAGTACAGACGGCATCAAACATATCATGCCAATCAACACCCAAATTCCATCTTTTTCCAAATTGTTTGTTCACAGAAAGACATCCATACACAGGTTCACCAGTTTCTTCGCGTGTTGGTGAATTTTTAGTATAATAAACCACCTGCAGTCCTATCTGCCACGCATGAGGAAGATTAACAGTGGGAGCCAATCGGAATGAAGCATAGGTCCCGCTCTTAGCTATATACAGATTTGATCCTCCTGTCAGGCTCAACCAATTCGTTTTCCAATAAGCCGACACACCCAGTTTAGTGAAATTCTCATCATCCTCAACGATATAATAACTCGCCTCCGTCTGAACCGTCAATTTCTGCTTACTATAGGCATAAGCCAGCTTCATCTGGTTAATAGTCTGTTCTTCCTGCAGTCCATCGGAAGGTTCATAAAATTTGCGATAATAGCCCAGCTGGATCTGATTCCGGTTATCAGGCACAAAGATAATACAGGCATTCGCATTGTCACGGGTGTCAGCATGCTTTTGAATGATGCCTGAGTCCGTCATCTTGTAGTTATAAAACATCACACGATTACCCACTGTAAACCTCCACTTTGGTAAGGTATAGGTAAACTGCAAATAGATATCATTGTTGAAGGTATTTAAACTCCAATCTACATTCTTTTGACTGGTCATGAGGAAATCACCCTCTACTCCCAGCATCATCGACAGCCGCTTGGTAAACAAAGGCGTATTCAGCTCAACGATATACAATGGAAGTTTCTTGGAGTAGCCCAAATCACTGTAATACTGATAACCACCCACAATGAGCAGTTCTGTACCCACGTCATTGAAAGTGTGGAAATATCGCACCCTACCCATAACTTTACGCGACGTACCAGAAGGCTGGCCAAGATATTGCTGAGTGAAATAGGTCAATAGCTTGTTTCTATCATCGAATCGGTTTGTCATGTGAAGCGTCAGATACTCCTCATCCCCATCGTTATGACGATAAGACGCATTGGCATAGAGATCGGTGCTTTTACTACCGTATAACGCATTCGCGGAACCTATACCTTCCACTTTCTTCCCAAAGTCACCTTGTGCCTCCACGAAACCTTTCAGCGCATCAGGCATCTTCATGTTTATATCCAGTACCCTGTTCGTCCCGATGGTTCCCTTCGCAACACCCGTATTGTCACAGACTTGAATCTTAGCGATATCCTTGGCTTTCATCTGACTTAAAATCAACCTCGTGTCACCATTCATCGGACAGTTGTCGATGCGGAGGTTATAATTGGAAATGACATCCTCATAACCGGCAATCATCAGATCTGGCACCATCTGCAGGATATCCATCAGCGACTCTTCACCCGTCAGTTCCATCCGCTGAGGGTATATCATCGTCCTGTCTGCCTTCATCTCTATAATGGGCAAATCACCCTCTGCGAACATAGAAACAGAGAAGAGCCATAAGCTGGTCAATATGAGAAGATGTCGATGCATACAATTGTTTTGGTGAGCTGATGCAAAAATACAAAATAATCTGAATTCCTGTATGGTTCCGAATGTTAATTAAATATAATTCTCGCGCGTTCATTGTTTAATAAAAGAAGTTTATTTGTATATTTGTCTTCTAAAACTGCAACTAAGTAATCATCATGATAAGAGCAACAGACAGAAAAAGCTCCAAGACAAAGAGATTCGTCATACTGACGGTGGTAGCCATGATGGTGGTGATGCTGGCCCTGACTTTCCTGCTATGCTGCTATACATTGAAGGCAGAGAACCATGTGCGATATGTGTCAATTCTGAACGTAGCGTCTGAGCGGGTCGCCAAGACCATCGGCGGCATGGAGATGAATGCCATGAACGTGTTCGACGAGGTGCAGAAGCATTTGGATTCCCCCGAAGCCGTGATTGCCGCCTTGAAAAGCAAGACGACTCTGAACCCCGATATCAAAGGCTATTTTGCAGCTTTTGAACCCGACTATTTCCCTAAAAGAGGCAAATGGTTTCAGCCTTACATCTACAAAGCCGAAGACTTCAGTCAGTACGTGGAGACTCAGGTGGGATCTGGCTCAGAGGACTATACGAAGTCTGAATTATATGCACGTGCCAAGGAACGGGGCACAAGTTTCTGGTCAGAGCCCTACTATTATTACGACGGCTCAGACATGAGCGGACATTACTGTTCCTTCATGACCCCCCTCTACGACGCAGATGGGAAATTGGCATGCATCTGCGGTGCCGACATGACGTTTGAATGGCTGACCAAGGAACTGAAGCAGATCGACTATACCAGCAAGCAGAACGACCAGCTGAACAGATACCTGCTGGAAAAGGAGCCCGACTTCTATACCGTGGTGATAAACAACGACGGCACATGTATTGCTCACCCTGAAGGAAAGGGCCTGCTGCTGAAAGATAAACAAGTGATCAACGACCTGAAACAGCATAAGAGCGGTACCGTGGAGATGATCGTAGGCGGCAAGCCTGTCACCGTCTATTACGGACCAATTAAGAATATCGACTGGTCAGTGGCGGTGGTAGTGCCGGCGCAGGACATCGCGCAGCCAGTGATTCTGGCAGGTTTGATGCTGCTCGTAGTGGCAATATTGGGTATGATTGTTATATTTAAACTTGTGGAAATATGAAGAAGACAACCAAGACAAAGGGATTCATCATGCTGACGGTAGCGGCCGTGATGCTGGTGATGCTGACGTTGTGCTTCCTGGCATGCCGTTATACCATGAAAGCAGAGACCCATGTGCGTTATGTGGGTATTATGGATGTGGCATCGGAGAAGATTGCCAAGACCATCAGTGGTATGGAGATGAATGCGATGAACGTTTTCGATGAAGTAGAGAAGCACCTCGAATCGCCAGATGCCGTGATTGCAGCCTTGCATAGCAAGACGAGTCTGAACCCCGATGTGAACGGCTATTTCGCAGCCTTTGAGCCCAACTACTTCCCTGAGAAAGGCAGATGGTTTGAACCTTACGTACACAAGGCCGAAAACAGCAATCAGTTCGTGATGAGTCAGGTGGGATCGGCCAGACATGACTATACGAAATCAGACTGGTACGTGCGTGCCAAGGAACGGAGCATGAGTTTCTGGTCGGATCCGTACTATTATTACGACGGCACAAGTATCAGCGGCCACTACTGCACCTTTGTGGAGCCTCTCTACGACGCAGAAGGAAAGTTGGTATGCGTGTGTGGTGCAGACATGACGTTTGAGTGGCTGAGCAAGGAACTGAAACAGATCGACTACGCCAGTAAGCAGGATGACCTTCTGAACAGATACCTATTAAATAAAGATCTGGACTTCTTTACGGTGGTGTTGAACGACGACGGCACCTGTCTCGCCCACCCCGAAGGGAAGGGTGTGTCGATGAAGGACGAACACGTGATCAGCGATCTGCAGCAGCGAAAGAGTGGTAAGGTTAAGATGATTGTTGGCGGCAAGTCGGCTACCGTCTATTACGGACCTATCAGGAATATCGACTGGTCAGTAGCGGTCATCGTGCCGAATCTGAACGTACTGCAGCCTGTCATTATGACTGGCGTGACGCTGCTTGTAGTGATGGTGCTGGGTCTGATTGTGATTTGGATGTTGTTAAAACGGAAGAGCTATGCTGAAGAATCTTAGGAATATGGCACGCTCGACGCTAAAGCTGAACATGATGGTCATCTGCCAAACGGTACTGTTGCTCGCGGTGACCTTAGGTGTGATGCTTTATTTCTCGCGGCAGGTACTGAAAGAGGAGGCAATCCACGATGCCGAGGATACGCTTGCAGGGACGGTGCAGCAGATTGACAATGTACTGCAGAGTATTGAGCAGACCACAGAAAACATCTATCAGGACCTGGCGGGACATCTCGATGAGCCTGAGCGCATGGAGACCTATTGCCGCCAGGTGGTGGAGTGTAACCCATATGTCGTTGGCTGCGCCATTGTATTCCAACCCTATTTCTATAAGGATTGTGAATTGTTTATGGCCTACATACACCGTGAGGGCGACAATCTGGTGTCGTCAGATAACTTCGGCCCCAAGCCCTATACCGAACAGATCTGGTATACGAAGCCGATGGCAGCACAACGCGCCGGCTGGACCGACCCCTTTGACGATGAGAACATCAAAGGCGGGTCGCTCACAACCTTCTGTCTACCAATCTTTGCATCCACAAAAAACAATGAGAGAAGCAGATGTGTGGGTGTACTGGCAGTAGATCTCTCTACCAGCCTGCTTTCCCATATAGTGCTGTCGGCTCAGTCGTCACCCAACAGCTATAGTGTGCTGTTAGGCGGCAATGGCAGGTATATGATTCACCCCGACACCAAGAAGATGTCGCAAAAGACTGTGTTCTCAGTTATCGAGGAAGAGGCAGAGCCCACTGTAAAGGAAGCGGGCGAGGCGATGATGGCGGGCGAGACCGGCTATAAGGCCTTCGAGATGGATGGTAAAGACTGGTATGTGTTCTACAAGCCTTTCGCACATCATCATTTCTCAGATATTCCCATCGAGCCCATGAAATGGAGCGTCGGAGAAGTATGTCCTAAATCGGATATTTTCGGCACCTACAACAAACTGCTCTATATTGTGGTGGGTATAGGTATCCTCGGACTGCTGGTATTCTTACTGCTCTGCCATGTATTCATAAAGAGACAGCTGCAACCCCTCCGCCAGCTTAGACTGGCAGCACAGCGCATTGCAGATGGAAACTATAGCGAGCCCATGCCACGTACCGACCGAAACGACGAGATTGGAGAACTGCAGGAGCGATTCCGGAAGATGCAGCAGTCGGTTGTGGCATATATAAACAAGGAGGAACAGCTGAAAGCCTCGTTGCAGAACCAAGGTCAGATTCTTCAGAAGACCAGCGGACAGGCCATTGAGAACGATAAGGTGAAGACAGCTTTCCTGCACTATATCTCGAACCAGATGATCGTACCTGGTGACCTGATTGATAAGAGTGTCACAAAGATCTGCAATAACTACCCCGACATCAGTCTGGAAGAGATAGAGCAAGAGATGAATACCATCAAGAAGCAGAGTTCAACGATCCTGAACCTGCTTGGACACATTATCCAGACCATACAGATAGAATCAGGAAAGGAGGAGCGCCATGAGTAAGACCAGCCAGAAACTTTCCAGGAGACTCAGTCTCGGCATTACCCTGTTGGCAGTGCCTATCTTCATCGGCACATTGGGTATTCTCTTCTTGCAGTCGCGCCGTCTCATCCGGCTGGAGGCGATGGAGCGTACGAACAGTATTCTCAACAAAACGATGCTCGACGTGAGACATTTCATGAATTCTATAGAGGTCTCAACGGATGCCAATGCATGGCTCCTAGAGGAGAACCTGACATCAGACTCGATAGAGTCAATCTCGCGCCGCATCATGAAGATGAATCCCAATATCCTCAGCTTCTCCGTGAGTACTGAGCCTGAGGTGCTGCCTCAGTTCGGGCCTCACTTCTCCGTCTATACTGTTAGAGATGCAAATACGATCAACTCCTATCGGGAGACAGAATATGCGTATTATGACAAACTATGGTATAAGACTGCACTGAAAGGTGAGCCCTGTTGGGTGGAGCCTTTCGGTGAACATACGGAGGGAACGATCGACTATCATGAGGCAGTGGCTTCCTATTGCCGTCCACTCCATACAGCTGACGGCAAGATAGCGGGTGTCATCTCCGCAGACTTCTCTTTCAGTCTGCTGGCAAAAGCCATCAATGAAGCCGAGCACCCTTATCCTGACATGTACTTCATTCTTGTAGGCAAAGACGGACGTTTCTTCATCCATCCCGATGAGACGAAACTCTTCCGCAAGACCATCTTCTCAGACACCGACCCGCATGAGAATACCGATATCATTGCCTTAGGACATGAGTTAGCTAACGGCAAACAGGGAACGAGGCACGCCACCATCGACGGACAGTTCTGTCACGTGAGCTTCCGCCCCGTACCTGGTACAGACTGGAGTTTGGCCTTGGTCTGTCCTGACAGCGAGATCCTGACAGACTATAACCTGTTGGCTTATGTTGTCGGTCTGATAATCATCATCGGCCTGATGCTGATCTTGTGGCTAACCCAGAAAGTGGTGAGACAGACCACCAGTCCAGTGATAAACCTGCTGAACATAACACAACAAATCACTGAAGGCAACTACGATGAGACTATCCCCTACTCTAATGAGCCCGACACCTTTGGAAAACTGCAGAACAGCTTTGCTAAGATGCAAGAATCGCTCCATGAGCACATGCGTGACATTGAGGAGACTACCAAGCAGCTTAGACTGCACAACAGAAAGCAGGAAGACGCCATCGACCAGGTGGAATCGGCAGCGAAGGAGAAGGAGTCGTTCATCAGACACATATCTCATCAGGTGCGTACACCACTGAACATCATCATGGGTTATGCCAGCGTCATCTACGAAAGTGTGAAGGCCAGACACACAGAGCCTGAAACCCCTAACCAGTTTGAGGAGGATAATCTGAACGAGATCAGAGCAGCCTTGTTGAACAATGCCGTTATCCTGAAGCGAATGGTGCTGATGCTCTACGACAGTTCAGAGAGCGGTGCCTCGGCGGAGAAAAAGTGCAAGCGGACCAGTGAAATCTCGTGCAACCAGATTGCTCGCGAGAGTATCAGTTATGTAAAGGTGCATAATCCAGGTGTCAGGATCAGGTTTGAGACCACCGTATCCGATTCGGTTTTCATCCTCACTAACCAAGTCTATCTGACGCGTACCATCCGAGAGCTGATATATAATGCTGTCAAGCACTCTGACAAGAAGCATATCCAGATGCGCGTGGTGGATACTCAAGAACAAATGCTGTTTATCGTTGAGGATACTGGCCCAGGCTTGTCAAAGGATGCCGTACAAATGATCGAGAAGCCTTTCACAAAGATGAACGAGGAATCAGAGGGTCTTGGACTCGGACTACCCCTGTGCAAACGGCATGCCATGACATTAGGAGGTGATCTGGTACTCGACACCAGTTATACAGACGGCTGCCGCTTCATTCTGGAACTGCCCAAATAATTGAAAATAAGAGGAAACAGGTCAGCTTTTCGGCGTAAAGAGCATCAGCCAACGGTAAAGATTACAACCCACAAAATTACCCAATACCTCGCTGAGATAGACAACGAGGACGGTGGGTTGTAGCACTACGTCTGCAGGAGATACGAGGAAATAGAAGGCATCGGCAATGGAGTGGGCAAAACCACAGAGAATGAAGACAGGCACACCCAATACCAAAGGCAGCATCTTTCCCTTGCGAGCAAACTCGACAGCCGTTGTCATAATGAAGCCACAACCAATAGCTAAGAGGAAACAAGCCCAGGACCCTTTCGCCAGACGACCTGCCAGGATCTTGGCAGCAGGCTCCACACAGTCGGGCTGTGCGTAGGCAATGAGCCATGCCGTGAGCAGACAACCTATAATATTTCCGAAAAGTACCGTCAACAACATCGACCAGTCGCCTTGACGACGAATAAAGCCAGCTGTGCCAGTATAGAGTTTCAGACCGTAATAGACCACTGTGGTGAGTCCGAAAGCGAAGAGGACGGCACCAGCCACACCTCCCACACGGAGGTTAACCACACATCCGATGGAGATACAGATACCAGCAAGGATAGCAGGTGTAAAAGTTTTTTGAAACATTTCGTGTCCAAATATTTCATTCGTCAGGTAAGAAGAGGGGATCTTCAGGCATTACCATCACAGGTTTTGTCTCAGCTGCCTTGAGGATATGCTCTGGCACATACTTCTTATCCACCACGAGACGGAACATGAATTCACGGAACCAACGATCTGTCATAATCAGGCAGCCCTGTTGTCCCCAGGTAGCGCCCCAAGAGTTCTCTACCTTCCACTTACGGGCCTTGCCATTCTCATCGGTATCAACAGCCGTGAGGGTCATAGCGTGGGTAGATCCACTATCGAAGGTGGAGATGCGCTGTGCCTTATCCATATTGAAAGTCGTACCAAAGAGTGAGCCATAGTCGAAGTTCTCAAGATCGGCATAGCCACGCTTACGATCCAGGAACTTACCCACATCGTAAGAGCTGTAGAGCTTACGTCCGTCCTTCAATGAGGCAATCGCCATCTGCTCGATATCGTCCATCGGCAAATTCACATAACACCAGTTATGACCATCATAAGTATGACGATCGTATTCCACCTCGTAGGTCTTATAGTAAGGACGACGCGGATCGTTCATCGCCATGATGAAGGTTCCGTTGAGCGGACCACCCACTATCGCCTGATAGAACGACTGGGGTGTATATTGCTTAGCAGGGCCCTTGGCCTTGCCTTCCTTATCCTTAAAGGCATAGGTAAACTGCTGAACAGGCGCTCCGATGGTGAGTGTCAGCATACGATAGACCTGACCAAGCATCTCAGTCTTGGCTTTCTGGATATCCTTTGTGCTCTTACCCTTCACCACCATGTCGCGCAGCTGGAGTCCAAACTCACGCAACTTAGAGGAGATGATGGAAGCTGCCTTCGACGTATTATCAGTGGAATATGACTCTGGCATCACTTCTGTAGGCACCAATCCGTACTTCTCTGCCAGGTCGGAGACGCCACAGAAAGTACCGCCATCGTTAATAGGATGGTGGAAGAAGAACTGTACACGCTGATCGTCGATAGGTTTCTTGCCTGTATCGATGACGCCCTGCAGCATCAGGTTCGCCTTCTCCAACTGATCCCAGAAGAAGAGATAGGCTTGGGAAAGCTCCAGCTGCACGGAGTCGCGCTGGGCAAAATTAGAACGCAGCACATTCAGACCGCTGAACATCCAACAACGCCCTGAGGACTGCTGATCGGTAATAGACTGGCGTGGCGTCTCTATATTAAAATAGGTATCGAGCGCACGCGCATTATCACGGTTCTTTGCCAAGGCATCGATGCTGTTGGCAGCGATGGCATTGGAAATAGCCTTATCGGCAGGCGACAAGGGCTGAACATTTTGAATTTCACGGAGCATATCGGGGGTGATACCTCCCGACTGAGCTGTAGTAGTGAAGACCACTACAAACAGGGTTATCAACAAAAAGATATATCGTTTCACAATAAAATCTGATTAAAAATGAATACTTTTTTGCAAATTTAGGCAAAAATAATGAGAAAAATCAGCGAAATCGATATTTTTATTAATTTTTTAGATTTTTATGTGCAATATTTAAAAAAAATGCTTATCTTTGCAGCGTTATTTAAACCAAACATTAATGTCGAACAAATTAAAATTCGAATGATTATGAAAAAAATTATGATGATCGCTGCTATGATGGTAGCAACATTGAGTGCAAACGCTCAGAATGAGGTTGGTCAGTGGACTTTGATGCCAAAGGCTGGTATCAACATCTCTAGTGTTACTGGTGATACTGGTGCAGGTTTCGACAAGAAGGCAAAGGTTGGTCTCGTTGCTGGCGCTGAGTTTGAAGTTGGTCTTGCAGAGAAATTTGGCCTTGATTTTGGCATTCTGTATTCTATGGAGGGTTGCAAAGTCAAGGAGCAACTTTTGGGTGGCACCCTTGATTATAATATGAATCTTGACTACATCAACATCCCCATCTTGGCTCAGTACTATCTTGCAAAGGGTTTTGCTATCAAGGGAGGTCTTCAGCCTGCATTTAATGTACGCCACAAGGCCAGTGGTGATGCTGACGGTACGATAGATAATATTAAGAGTTTCAACTTATCTATCCCTGTAGGTTTGTCTTATGAGTTTAGTAGTTTTGTAATTGATGCTCGTTACAACATTGGTCTGACTAAGCTCGTCAAGGATGCAGACCAGGGTCGCAACAGCACCTTCTCAATTACTCTGGGTTACAAGATTCCCCTCAACAAATAAAATATAATACATATAAATAAACCGCATCTATTCAGGTGCGGTTTTTTTTGCATTAATTCTAAAATTTATTCCCAACGTGGGAACATTTCATTCCCAACGTGGGAACAATCTACAGCCTTATTTCTTCTTTTTCGTAGAGATGTGAATTGTCTTCGTGGATTGGGTGGGCTTGGAAGAAGTACTCTTCGTTGAGGACTTCGTGGTAGAAGTGGTAGAAGTAGAAGTGCCCTTGTAATACTTCAGCGCCTCGGGCATCCACCCCTGGATCTGCTTGATGCGGGTGGCATCAGAGGGGTGATCGCTCAGGAACTCAGACTTCTGATTGTTGGAAGCTGCTGCCATACGCTGCCAAAAGGCAACAGCAACCTGAGGATCGTAGCCTGCCATAGCAGCAAAGATCAGTCCCATGTGATCGGCCTCACTCTCGTGGTTACGGGAATAGCTGAGGTTCTTGAAGTTGAAACCCTGGGCTGCAATTGCCTGAATAATAGAAGAGGTGTTGGAACCCACGCCCATGCCTCCCAGAACGGCAGCACCGATCTGCATACCATACTGCTGCTTGATCTGCGTGCTCATCTGCTCAGCAGAGTGACGCGCCACAGCGTGTGCAATCTCATGTCCGAGGACGATGGCAAGAGAGGGCTCATCCTGTGTGAGTGGCAGGATGCCTTCATACACACAAATCAGTCCGCCAGGCATACACCAGGCATTAGCCTCCTTGTTCTCTACCAGGTTGAAGGTCCATTTGAAGTTCTGTACATCTGCAGCCATACCATTGGAATTCAGATAGTTAGTTACAGCGGTAGCAAGGTTCTGCCCCACCCGCTTCACCATAGCAGTGTTAGCGGCATTGGTAGAGAGCTTGGCTGTCTTCATAAACTCCTGATACTGCTGGGTAGAGAGACTGAGCACATCGCCATCGCGCACCATCAGACTCTGTTGACGTCCCGTAATGGGTACAGTCTTCGTAGTGCCGCAGCTCACTAAAAGAGCAGCAGCCAACGACAAAAGAATAGTTTTAATACTTCTCATAATTCGTTTCGATTATTAGTTTCTGAGTGCAAAATAAGCAAAAAAAACTGAAACTTGCAAATTTTAAGCACAAAAATAGAGGCACCCCTTTCGGAATGCCTCCTGCTTTAACTAATAATAATTACACGTTTCCCTCGTTTTTCTTACTTGATAAGACCACGGTTGTTCAACGTCGTGTTCAGCAGTGTCAGATAAGTACGGAACTGCTTGTCGTTCAACACGTAGCGCATCCACTTCACGTCGTTTTCGATAGCACGCTCTACAAGAGCCTTACGATCGTTGTTGGCGTACTGAGCAGCAAACATGAGCTCAGAAGCGAATGTGTGGTGAATGTCGGCAACGGCCTCTTTCTGGTCATTTGCGAGATCGAGAGCTACATAGAGCTTATTCATATTGATGTTCAGCTCGTAAGCCTCGACATTATTAGCATTGGTTGCCTTCTCACCTTCTGCGAATGCGGTTGTCATACTCAGCATTGCAACTAATGTCAAAATCATCTTTTTCATCTTTTTACCCTTTCTTTCTTTACTCAGAGCGGTGTGTCAATTCGCTCCTACCTTAATAATTTGTTATCCTGTACACGTAGCTCTTTTTAGCATACGTTTTTTACTTTTGACGCTGCAAAGGTACGACGATTTTTGAAACCTCACAACATTTTTGGAGAATTGTGTGCGATAACAGCCTTTTTGTTGATGAAGGTCAAATAATCGCAGAAATGGAGAAAAAAGAAGATTTTCGCCTTAAAATAGTGCGTTTATGGATTAAATTTCGTAATTTTGCAGCGCAAATTAAACAGTATATATATAATAAGGTATGGATAAGCCCAAAAACAAATTTTTATCAGTAGTATATCAGTTGTATAGTGTAGCCGAGAACGGCGAGAAACATCTGGAAGAACAGACCAGCGACTTGCGTCCGTTTGAGTTTATCACAGGATTCGGCATTTCACTCGACCGTTTTGAAGAGGAAGTGAGCGCTCTGGAGAAGGGTGAGCACTTCGATTTCACCCTGCAGCCAGAAGAGGCTTTCGGCGAATACGTGCCCGAGGGTAAGCACAAACTGGATCGCGGAGTCTTTATGATTAACGGACATTTCGACCACGAGAATATCTTCGAGGGAGCCACCATCACCCTGATGGACAATGAGGATCATCAGTTTATGGCAAAGATTGTGAAGATTGAGGAAGACGGTGTGACAGTAGATACCAACCACCCGATGGCAGGCAAACTTCTGAACTTCACAGGAAAGGTGATAGAGAACCGCGAAGCCACTGAGGAAGAGATACAGCACCTAATCAAACATCTGACAGGCGGATGCGGACACCACTGCGGAGATTGTGACGAGGGTTGTGGACACGATCATGAGGGTTGTGGTCATCATCACGACCACGAAGATGGTTGTGGCTGCGGACACTGTCACTAATCAGATTTTCAACAACACATAAGCCCCCACTCTATATGACACGTAACACATTCGGAAACCTATTCACGCTGACAACCTTCGGAGAAAGTCACGGTGAGGCTATAGGCGGCGTGATCGACGGGATGCCTGCAGGCATCGACATCGACCTGGAATTCATCCAGCAGGAACTGAACCGCAGGCGTCCAGGACAGAGCAGTATCACCACTTCCAGACAGGAAGCCGACAAGGTAGAGCTGCTCAGTGGTGTGTTCGAGGGGAAATCGACAGGATGTCCCATCGGTTTCATTGTCAGGAACACGAACCACCATTCCCAGGACTATGAGAACCTAAGATGCCTGTTCCGTCCTTCGCATGCCGATTTTACCTATGAGCAAAAGTATGGTGTGAGGGATCATCGGGGTGGCGGACGTTCCTCTGCACGTATCACCATCAGCCGCTGTGTTGGTGGTGCACTGGCCAAGCTTGTACTCAAGCAGTTGGGTATCAGTGTACAGGCCTATACCTCGCAGGTAGGTCCAATTGCCTTAGAGCGCGACTATCGTCTGTATGACCTTTCCCAAACAGAAAACAATGCTGTGCGCTGTCCGGATGCAGAGAAGGCAAAAGAGATGGAGGCGCTGATCACCCAAATGAAACAAGAAGGTGACACCATCGGAGGTGTGATCACCTGCGTCATCAAGGGCTGTCCCGCTGGTTTGGGAGAGCCAGAATTCGGAAAGCTCCACGCTGCCTTAGGCAGTGCGATGCTCAGTATCAATGCAGCAAAAGGCTTTGAGTACGGTGAAGGATTCGAAGGTGTAACTGCTCGTGGATCTGAACAAAACGACGTGTTCCAGACTATTGGAGGACAGATCACGATAAAGACAAACCATAGCGGCGGCATCCAAGGTGGTATCTCCAACGGACAGGATATCTACTTCCGTGTGGCATTCAAACCTGTAGCCACCATCCTAAAGGCTCAGGAAACTGTCGATAAAGAGGGAAATACAACTATATTTCAGGTAAAAGGACGCCATGATCCATGTGTGCTCCCAAGAGCCGTTCCCATCGTTGAAGCGATGGCTGCGATGACGATTTTGGACTATTACCTGTTAAAAAACGACTTTAATCGGTAACATTT
>Ga0265300_10000872_pt1 | contig 30332 bp, 29 predicted proteins | sample AusTroGonzalo_MG_FD_193482 | JGI IMG/M metagenome (GOLD analysis project Ga0265300, IMG submission 193482) | Bovine rumen microbial communities from tropical cattle in Woodstock, Queensland, Australia - Gonzalo_03 | ecosystem: Host-associated > Mammals > Digestive system > Stomach > Rumen ...
CTCCATCATGTAAGGAATGTAATCTTCACCATGTACCCTGCCGCACTTGCTGGCTTCACACGTATGAAGATGTGTCTCGTATAAATAGCTCATTGACAACTTCCTTGAAAAGAATAACTAATTCCCGAAAATGCTAACATTGAGCAGGAAGTTAATCAAGAGAAATGTCATCCGCAATATGCTACGCCATCAACCTGAAAATGAAGTCCGTCCGGACCGCCTATATGAGCAAAGTCCGTCTCGATCGATTTTCTTGCGGGATAGTTGCCTTTAAATCTTTCCTTGATGACTTTCTCCATTACAGGAATGTCGTATATATCCCTGAACAGGCAATCTATGTGAACTACATTATCAAGAGTAAGTCCTACCAATGAAAGACGTCTTTCCATCTCGTCAAAAGCACCATTGATCTGCTCTTCGATCGTGCCGCCGTTGCTAGCACAGTAATTGAGGAAACAAAAGTCACCGGCCTTAACGATACCGGAGTGTGCCCACTGCTCATTCACATCAAATCTTTCGATCTTGCTCATAGTTACACCTCGCAAATAATACAAACATTTGTTCTGATATTTTATCATACTGCAAGTGAAAAGCAACAGTCTTAGGTCTTTCTTGTCTTCTTGGACAGCCTGATACCGAACTCCTGGATCAGCATTACCATGATTATCAGCAAAGTAACCGTGGTCCATAGAACATCCTTTTGATATCTGTAGTATCCGTATTGAAGAGCAATCGCACCGAGTCCGCCTCCTCCGATAACGCCGGCCATCGCGGAGTAACCAAGAACTGTAGCAACATTGATCGCACCGCCCTGAAGAAGCGAAGGCGTTGCTTCGGGAATTATGAAATGTAATATCGTATAAAGTGGGGATGCACCCATCGATGTAGCAGCTTCAATGATTCCCGGATTCACTTCATTTAGTGATGACTCGACCATTCGTGCTACGATCGGAATAGCACCGATCGTAAGAGGAACTATCGCAGCTGTCGTTCCTATGGACTGACCGACTACAAATCTCGTAAACGGAATAAGGAGTACCAGCAGGATAAGGAACGGCAGAGAACGCGTGATGTTAACTATAGCTCCGATAACAAAGTTTACCCCTCGGTTCTCAAGAAGCCTTCCTTTTGAAGTCGAATAGAGTATCACTCCAAGAGGCATTCCGACCAGGTATGAAAACAGTGATGCAAAGAGCGTCATTACAAACGTCTCCCAAACACCTGATATTATCGCTTCTTTAATGTAGTCACTCATTTCTGGTCACCTCCGATACTGAAAGTCCGCCTGCCTTGAAAAAGTCGATGACCGTCTGACGGTCCTTGGCAAGTGCAGGCAGCTCAACGATCATCTGTCCGTAGCCGATACCGCCGACACTTCTTGTGTTCGCACTCAGGATGTTTACCTTGAGGCCTGTCTCCTCAACAAGGTTTGCTATAAACGGAACATTGGACTGCGTTCCGTCGAATACAATTCTTACGATCTGTCCGCTGCTGTCAGAAGGATCAAAGGGATTGCTCGGGAATACGAGTTTCTTTGCTGCCTTGGACTGGGGATTTGAGAATACGTCCTTAACGTCGCCGATCTCCGCGAGATTACCATCGTCGATTATCGCAACGCGGTCGCAGATCTTTTCAACAACGCTCATCTCGTGAGTGATGATGACTATCGTAAGCTTTCTCTCTTCGTTGATCTTCTTTAAGAGATCCAATATCTCATTGGTTATCTTTGGATCTAACGCACTAGTAGCTTCATCGCAGAGTAAGACTTTAGGATCTACCGCAAGAGCTCTTGCTATGGCAACTCTCTGTTTCTGGCCGCCTGAAAGCCTTGCCGGATATTCATTTGCCTTCTCGGAAAGTCCTACGATCTCAAGCATCTGTCTTGCTTTCTCTTTTCTCTCCGCACGCGGTGCTCCGATAATCCTCAGAGACTGCTCAACATTCTGTATGACGGTACGCTGGTTAACGAGATTAAAGCCCTGGAAGATCATTGAGATCGAGTGTCTTACTTCTCTTAGTTCACGAGCCTTAAGAGATGCCAGATCCTTACCGTAAAAATTTACTGTACCGGAAGTTACTTCCTCCAAACGGTTAAGCGTACGTACAAGCGTTGATTTGCCTGCGCCGCTCATTCCGATTATGCCGAAGATCTCACCTTCTTTAACCGTGAGACTTACATCCTTGAGAGCGGTAAATTCCTTTCCGTCGTTCTTATAAGTCTTAAATACGTTTTGAAGCTCAAATACGTTGTCCATCAATCATATAATCCTTTGCTCAGATATCTGTCTCCTCTGTCCGGGAAAACAGTTACGATATTTCCTTCATCTATTTCTTCTGCAAGTCTCAATGCTGCTGCGAGAGCCGCGCCGGAAGATGATCCTGCGAGGATTCCCTCATGCTTTGCAAGATTCTTGGAGGCTGTGAATGCCTCATCGTCTGTTACCTTAATGACCTTATCAACAAGGGTTATGTCCATCGTGTCTGCAATAAAGTCGTTGCCGATTCCCTCAATGTTGTAATCGAAATGCTCACCGCCGCCGATCGTGGAACCATAAGGATCTGCGAGTACTCCCTTAATGTCAGGGTTCTTTTCTTTCAGGTATTTGACTACACCCGTAAATGTTCCGCCGCTTCCTGCGCCTGCGACAAAATAATCGATGTTGCCGTCAAGCTGGCTATAGATCTCAGGTCCTGTCGTCTCATAGTGAGCGAGCGGGTTAGCGGGATTTCTGAACTGCCTTAAGGAAACTGATCCTTCGATCTGCTTCAATAATTCTTCTGCTTTACGCTCTGCTCCGAGCATTCCTTCTTCTCTTGATGTATGAACTATTTCCGCGCCCAGTGCGCGCATGACCTGCTGCTTTTCGATGGAGAACTTTTCAGGTACCGTAAAGATAACCCTGATGCCCTGATTGAGCGCCGCAACTGCGATACCGATTCCGGTGTTGCCAGCGGTCGCATCGATGATCGTACCGCCCTCTTTGAGTACGCCGCGCTTTTTAGCGTCATCGATCATGTAAACGCCGATACGGTCTTTAACGCTTCCCGCGGGATTCATAAGTTCAAGTTTTGCATAGATATTTACTCCGGGCTTGACGCCCATATGATTGATCTTCAGGATCGGAGTGTTTCCGATCATGCCTCTGATATCTTCATATACGTTATTCATTTTCTTTACCTCTTACGCCTTTACAGAATTCTCGATTGCCTGCTTAAGATCTGCGATGAGATCATCAATGTCTTCGATTCCTACCGAGAATCTGATGAGCTCGTCAACGATGCCCACTTCTTTTCTGATATCGGCAGGAATTGCCGCGTGAGTCATCGTAGCAGGATGGCATACGAGTGATTCAACACCGCCCAAACTCTCAGCCAGCGTAATGAGTTTTAAGTTCTCGAAAAACTTCTTGTAATCGTATTTGTCGTTCAATACGAATGAGATCATCGCACCTGCACCGTCTGCCTGCTTTTTCTGGACTTCATAACCGGGATCTGATTCAAGTCCCGGATAATAGACCTTGCTTACATATCCGCTGTCAGCGAGCCATCTTGCAGCCTTTTGCGCATTTGCAACGTGTCTGTCCATACGCACACCCAATGTCTTGATACCTCTGATAATGAGGAAACTGTCCCAGGGAGCAAGGACTCCGCCGATAGCGTTCTGAAGATAATAAAGTCTGTCAGCCAAAGCTTTGTCATTAACTACTACGAAACCTGAGATCGTATCTGAATGACCGCCGAGGTATTTTGTTCCGCTGTGGATTACGATATCAGCGCCGAGCGTCAGAGGACGCTGAAGATAAGGCGTAAGGAAAGTGTTGTCAACGATAGTGAGCTTGTTATGCTTTTTGGCGATCTTGGAAACAGCTTCGATATCAGTGATCGTAAGAAGCGGATTTGCCGGTGTCTCGATATATACAGCCTTTACGTCGTCATCAATAGCGGCCTCAACAGCTTCAAGATCGGAAGTGTTTACGATCTTATAGGTTATATTGAAGTTCTTGAATACGTTATCCAATATCCTGAATGTACCGCCGTAAATGTTGTCTGAAACAACGAGCTTGTCTCCGCTCTTGAAAAGAGACAATACAGTATTTATAGCTGCAAGGCCTGATGCAAAAGCAAGACCATACTGTCCTTCCTCAAGATCCGCGATAAGCTTTTCTAATGCAGCTCTTGTGGGGTTGCCTGTTCTTGAATATTCCCATCCCCTGTTCTTGCCAAGACCATCCTGCTTATATGTTGAAGTCTGGTAGATGGGAACGTTAACGGCACCCGTTACCTCGTCTCCGTCGATTCCGCCGTGTATCAATAAAGAATTTCTTTTAATGCTCATTTGTTTGTCCTTCTTTCTGTAGAAATAAAAAAGCCCGGGATCAGTATTTCCCGGGCTGTAAAGTCAGATGCTTTTGTATCAACATCGAATATCGTCAAGGCGCATTTCCGTGCAGTCAAACGCCGAGCCCGATACAGCCCGTAACATATGCATTCGACAACACATCATCTTATTCATATTGTGCCTCCTTCAATCTGATGAAAACATTATAACCTAATTACCTACTATGTCAATAGGTTTATGTTGATTTACCTACTGACCTTTAGGTATAATAGGTCAAAAGCGATATGGAGGCTGATCACATGATTTCCACCAGAGGAAGATATGCATTAAGAGTAATGATAGATCTCGCCGAGAATAACACCGGCGAATACATTCCGCTTAAGGATATTGCAGAAAGGCAGGAGATCTCCAAGAAGTATCTAGAGATCATCGTTAAGGACATGGTTACGGGCGGTCTCATCGTCGGCGCCAGCGGCAAAGGCGGCGGATATAAGCTCGTCAAGAAGCCCGAGAAATACACCGTCGGTGAGATACTTGAGCTCATGGAAGGAACTCTTAATTCTGTAGTCTGCCTTGCCGACAAGAAATACAAGTGCACCAGAAAGAAAAACTGCAAGACTCTTCCCATGTGGAAAGAGTTTGATGCTTTAGTTCACGATTACTTCTACAAAAAGAAGCTTACAGATCTTCTCTAATTTAAGAACCAAAGCTCTCTTTTGCCTTTTGGGCAGTGAGTTTTCTCTTTTCCAAAGTCTTTTCAAACATCATATCAGCAGCCTGAGGGAACATGTCATAAATGACCTTTGTACCCTCTTCTGTTATTCCGCCCTTTGTTGCAACTCTGGTAACCGTGTCTTCAAAAGACATTCCCTTTTCGAGCATCAGGTCACCTGTAGCACTCATTGTCTTTAATACCATCGAGACTATCTGCTCTCTGGAAATATCCGTATGGTTCTGTGCACTGTTGCAGATTACATCGAATATAGATGCGATAAAGCCGGGCATGCAGCTTACCAGTTCGGAACCCATGCCGACTTCGTTTTCGGGCAATTCAATAACGTCACCTATTGTCTTAAGAAGAGTTTCAAGATTCTTCTTATCTTCATCAGTTACCTTGCCGTTATAGCAGACAATCGTCTGGGAACGGTCTATCTCTGCTGTAAGGCTGGGGATAACTTTTGCGGTCTTATGTTCGACCACTTTTCCGATCATGTCAAAAGTAATGCTGCCGTTCAAAGTTACGAGCAATGCATCAGTTTTAAGTTCTGAACCGATTTCAGCAAGAACGTCCTTAAGGTCAACGGGACGGACGCAGACAAATACTATATCGCAGTTTTCTGCTGCTTCCTTGTTGCTGCATATCACTGCAATGTCTTTTGCCTCTTCGAGTTTTCCGATTGTCCTGTTTGCAACATACAGATCAACTTTCTTTATTCCTGAACCTGAGAACTTCAAAAGCAGCATCTTTCCCATGCTTCCGTATCCGATAATGCCGACCTTCATAATGAATTCCTCACAAACTATAATTTGCGTAACATTATACTTTTATTTCAGGGAAAATGAAAAGACGGCGGCTCCAACTGGAAAAGCTGCCGTCTTTTATATGATTGAAGGACGAAAATTGATTATTTGATCGCCTCACGCCATGTTGCCGGCTTGAACTCGCCGAGCAAAGGCAGAAGTCTCTTGTCTACGTCGATCTTGAAAACTGCATTGAAGTTGTTGGTTGCGATCATCTGACCTGCAAAACCTACGATTACAACGAGCTCTTTGTCGTTGAAGAACTTTCTGAGCTTATCGAAAAGTTCATCTGATACTGCTGTAGGATTCTTAACGTACTGCTCAGCAAGTTCTGTGAGTACTGTTTCCTTCTCGTCATATACGAGGTTTGCGGGATCGAGGCCTAAACCCTTTACGTCACTGATAAAGAACAGTGAGCAGAGCTGGCATGAGTTTGTTGTTGATATCTTGTGAGCATAAAGAATAGCATCCTTCTCACCGATTACTTCAACCAGACGGTTCCATGAAGTGTACCACGCCATGTAAGCATCGTATGTTGCAGCATCATTGAGAAGTCCCTTCTTCATGTTGGTTACTGCGTTGCGGCCGGCGAGCTCATCGTAGCGCTCCTTCTCGGCACCTGTTGCTTCGTTCTGTTCTACTAATTTGATCCTGGCCATTGTCTTGTTTCTCCTTTGCGATTTATTTGTCTCGGTATTTATATTTAAAGCGCAAGCTTTAATATTTCTATGATTCTTTCCTTGTCCAGCGGAACATAGTGTCCTACGCTGCCGCCTGCCGTTGCGCGCTCTGCCATGACTTCAAAGTCCTTATCGTTTATTCCAAGTTCGGACAGATGAGTCTTAAGTCCCAACTTCTTGAAGAACCGCTCCAATTCTTCAGATAACAAAAGCGCCCGTTCTTTTTCCGAATAGTCATACGGATCCTTTCCGTAGACTCTGCTTGCAAGAAGCGCCAGCCTCCAGGGCTTTACGTCTGCCATGTATTTGGTCCATGCTGTGAATACGACCGCCATGCCTTCGCCGTGCGTTATGTTGTACTGCGCAGACAGTTCGTGTTCGATACGGTGTGATCCCCAATCGGCTCTTCTTCCGGCATCGAGGAAATTGTTGTGTGATACCGAAGCCAGCCACTGAAGTTCTGCTCTAGCGTTTATGTCCTTGGGATCATCGATGAGTCTTTGTGCATTTACAAGAAGTGCTCTCACCGCGCCCTCGATAAGATAATCTGTTGTGTCTGAATTCTTCTCGTCGGAGAAATATCTTTCAAGAAGATGGGACAGAACGTCTGCGATGCCTACATATGTCTGATAAGCGGGAAGGTTTACCGTATACCTCGGGTTCATGATCGCGAACTTAGGGATTATGCGGTCGTCTTCAAAACCTTTCTTCCACTCTCCATATGAGAGGATCGCACAGTTGGATGTCTCGGAACCGCTCGATGCCGTTGTCGCGATTACTCCGATGTTAAGGACTTTTTCGGGAGCTATACCCTTATCGAAGAAATCCCAGACATCGCCATCGTACGGTATACCGAGAGCTATCGCCTTGGCGGTGTCGATGGAGCTTCCTCCACCGACTGCCAGAACGAAGTCAACTTTGTCTTCCTTGCCCTTTTGGACAAGCTTCCTTACGAGTTCGATCGAAGGATTCGGTACCACGTCTCCGCTCTCTGAGAACTTGATTCCCAATTCATTTACTACGTTTGTGATCACATCATAGATACCCAATGTCTTGATGAAGTCTCCGCTGTAAACGAGGAGCAGGCTGGTTACTCTGTACTGTTTAAGGAGTTTGCCTAAACTGTTCTCGCTGCCTTCTCCGAAAACGATTTTCGCCGGATTGTAATACTCAAAACCGATCATAATACTCGTTCCCTCATGTGTACTTGATTAACCGAAAAGCGGAACTACTGCGCCGTCATACTTTTCCTTGATGAACTTTGCTACTTCAGGTCCCTGGAGTACTTCAACAAGAGTCTTAACAGCGGGGTCGTTTGCCTTTTCTGCTGATGTTGCGATGATGTTGCCGTATGTCTTTGCTGCAAGACCGTCGTTTGCTTCTACTGCGAGTGCCTGGCTTACGTGGAGTCCGCCCTCAATTGCATAGTTGCCGTTGATAACTGCTACATCTACATCAGGAAGAGCTGCTACGAGCTGCTCAGGTGCGAGTTCCTTGAACTTGATCTTAAGAGGGTTCTCAACGATATCTTCTACAGTAGCGTTGATGCCTGCGCCGTCCTTGAGCTTGATGATGTTTTCCTGTGCGAGGAGAAGCAGAGCTCTTGCTTCGTTTGTAACGTTGTTGGGTACTGCAACTACAGCGCCTTCCTTAAGATCCTTAAGATTCTTAACCTTGCCTGCATATACGCCGAACGGTTCATAGTGAACAGCGCCTACACTAACGAGTGTGGAATTGTTTTCTTTATTGAACTGTTCAAGGTAAGGAACATGCTGGAAGTAGTTTGCGTCGAGTGAACCTTCGATAACGCCCGTGTTAGGTGTGATGGAATCTTCGAGCTTTACGATCTCAAGTGTGATTCCCTTTGATGCGAGGATCGGCTTTGCAACTTCAAGGATCTCAGAGTGAGGTGTGATGTTAGCGCCAACCTTAAGTACTACGTTTGCCTTCTGTTCGTCAGGCTTGATATCTGCCTGTGCATCGCTTGTTACCGTGGTTCCTTCAACCTTGGTGTTATTTGCTCCAGCCTGTCCGCAAGCTGCGAATGAACCTGTAATTGCAAGCAGAAGTCCTGCTGTAAGAATCTTTTTGAATATGCTTTTCATGTTATGTTTCTCCTTTGTTGTTTGTATTGTTTTGCTTAAGAATGATTTTTGTCAGGCATTAAAAATGCCCGGAAAGTTTGGATAACTCCCGGGCGCATGGCTTATGTTTAGTTGCAATTTACTGCAGTAACATCAATCGTTCTCAAGGCGTGAGGAATGACTTCCTTCGCCCTGGGCCATATAGCGCACCCGGGAGCAAAGCATTCGACAACACATCATCATGGTAGCTGCTGTATTAACTGTTCTATACATTTCTCACTCCTCCTTTCATCGTGATGGCGATAATTTAACACTACTCACCTACTATGTCAATAGGTTTATGCGATTATTTTTCTTGATATTTCCTGAGGCTAAAAAGAACGCGCGTACTTATATACGCGCGCTCTAAACATTATCCGCACTATAAAAATCCTTACTCGAAAAGCTGCTTAACTTTCTCCCTGTAAGCATCGTCGATCTTATAGTGGTAGCTCGATACCGGCTGAATGACAGGCATTATGATCCAGTATTTCTTATCGATTCCCTGCTCTTTAAGTATGAGCTTTGCATCTTCGATCGAAATCGGATTTCCTGCAAGATCCCAGATCTCTTCTTCATTCTTGTTTCGGTTGGTCCCGTTCATCATTCCGCATTGATACGAGCCTTCAGACATCTCCCAGACGTAGATCTCAACTCCTTTGAAAGCATTTAGTTTAAAATACTCCGGATACTTATGCTTAAGCTCTTCGATATGATCGATGCTTTCCGATTTAATGGATGTTTCCGTCGGCAGTTCCGTCTCTCCCTTTGCCGCATTGCATGCAGTGGCTGACAGCATCAGCGATGCTGCTAAAACGATTGTAATGAATTTCATGGATAATCTCCTTTCCTATCCCGCGTTTGTTATTAAAGTAAAGATGATCACCAATACCAGCAATGTAAAACCTATGGCAGAGAAAGCAGTCATTTTCTTATAAGACAATACATTCTCTATCCTTGTGCGAACCTTCGCTCCGCCGAAAGCAGATACGAGCATGCTCTTGCTCTGCGAACATTTGAGAAGTGTTCTTGCGTATTCTTTTCTTTCTTCATCATCAAATCCTGAAACAGCCATTTCATCACAAGCAAGTTCAAGATCCGTAAGTAATGCTTTCAGGAATATCCAAGACAACGGATTAAACCAATGAATGCACACAGTAAGGAACCCTATGATCCTCCACAGGTTATCAAGACGCCTGATATGGGTCTTTTCGTGCCTGATTATATATTCAAGATTCATTTCACTGTAAGAATCCGGAATGATAATCTTCGGTCTGAATATCCCGTAAACTGCAGGACTATCAACTTTGTCAGACAGATATATGTTTGCTTCCAGGAACTTCGAATCAGCGACTGCCCTCTTCGTTGATATATAGAGGATCGTCAATGCAATGAGCAAAGCCAGTGCTACGATGATCCAGACCATTCCGGTAACTGAAAATACCGTTTCAAGCATCTTGACCTTGTATGTTATCGGCGAATAGCTATCCGCCGCCCTAATCGTGTTTGAAAACGATAAAGCCAGATCGTCTGTCGGCTGATAGACAGTTACTGTCTTAGTCGTAAATCTGGAGACAAGCGTCATCAGGCTGTACGGACTGTTAATGCCGACCGGAACCGTCATTCTCAGAAAAGGTATTATCCACAGGAATACAGATACCCTGCGCGGTATGAATCTGAGCTTTCTTAAGAGCATTACGATCAGCCCCATTAACGAGGCAACAATACTCATATTGATCAGCCAGTAACATACTTCTCCGATCATCGGTATCACCTTTTATCAATAAGGTCCTTGAGTTCTTTAATCTCTTTATCAGAGAGTTTCTCATCATCCAAAAGCGCTGAGAACAACGCTTTTCTTGAGCCTCCGAAAACCTTGTCGAGTAAAGACGATGCTTCCCTCTTCTGCATCTCTTCCTTTGATACTAACGGCGTGCAGATGAAGCCGGGCTCGTCACGTCTTATGAATCCCTTGGCTTCCAATTTCTTGATTACCGTATATGTCGTGTTCTTATTCCATCCGATCGAATCAGCCGCGATCAGGCTGATCTCTTTTGCAGAGATCGATCCCTTTTCCCAGATGATCTCCATTACCTTTAATTCACTGTCGAAAAGTTTTTCCTGCATAGTGAGCCTCCAGACTATTCTTATAGTCCATACTATCGCGGTAGTCTGCAATTGTCAAGCAGAATGGTTTGAGTTATTTCTTCCCAAGGACCTCAACATTGCAGTAAGCGTTGTTGAAATCATCATTATCAAAGTCATCAACAAAAACGGAATTTACGCTGTAGTTGTTCCCGCTGAACGTATGAAGAGAAAACCTGCCGTTGAAGAAGACTCCCTGACCGCTGTAGAAGACCATCTGATCAACGATCTGCTTATACTCATCAACGTCCTCCTTTTTATCAGCGTAAAGGCTTATATCAGGACGTCCGAACTCCATGACACCTCTGGTATGCAGCCAGTAACGTCCGTCTTCTTCAGAAATCATTATCGTCACGTGATTCTGTGCGTTAACGTCTTTTTCAAAGAAACGGTCAGTCCATTCCTTTTCAGAATACAAAGAGAACGTAAGCATATCCAAAATGCCTGAAGCGCCCTGTTCAAAGAATGCTTTGCCGATACCTATAACGTTTCTCATATAGTCAAGTTCATCATCTTTAGCGATCTCGCCCTTTATGATGACGCAGTCTTCAGAAGACTTACACTTTTCGAAAAGACCTGAATCGGCTTTGCGGAGTAAATCCCCCAAAGTTCCGGAAAAGAAATTATCTATATATTCACCGTGTTCACTCCGGTTTAACTGAGCTATATCAAGTCCTTCGGGCATTCCGTCAACATGATGCCTGCTTGCCGAGACCTCCAGCTGATCTGCGGTAACGCCGAAGATTACGTAAAACAAAAACGGTTTGTATCCAAGGTCCTTATAATGCTCTCTTTTGATCATGTTAACTCCTCTCAAACAACATTCATAAAATCTCAGGAAAACACGCGGATCACAGCTTCATAATCGCCATCTGCCTGAGGCGTTGTATACACTTGTTTTCCTACTTCCATACGGCGCAGATCAAGCTCGTTGTCTTCGACATTTGCAGTTAATTCCAAGCTATATACTCCGCCGTTGCCGTTGATCCTGTACATAATATTCCCGTCACCGGTTCTGTCGACCTTCAGGATATTTACTTTATATCCGAAATCTCCATTCATTTCCGCATAGAATACGTGACCGGTCTCGAGATCTTTAACGGCAATGTCGCGCAAACCTCTGAGAAAAGCATTAATGTCTTCTATCCTGTCATCGCTCAGATCCTTATCAACAATAAGACTAATGGTCATGATGCCTTTAGAATCAGCGCTTCTCTCAACATCCGTGAGATTGTATTTCCTGATAAGTCTTTCCACTTCTTCCGAATAAGAAACATAAACTGCAACATCATGAAGGATATTGTAATAGTATTTGCCGGTATAGCCGCCTTCACTTGCATCGATCTTAACCTTCTCAGGTCTGACTATTACCTCAAACTCGATTCCCCTTGAAACGTCTTCGAAAAGGTATCTCTCATCATCTATCTGCCTGATGAGTCTGCAATCAATCCCGGACTCTTCCCTCACACTTTTTTCAATGGTCGATTTCGAAGGCTTCGGCGGCTGGAACGGAAGGCACGCGCACATAAAGACTGCGGATGCCATGCAGAGCACAAAAGCAGCAAGTTTAGCAGATAATCTGTTTCTCATAATCAGTTCCTCAAAGGCTCATAGGGCAGTAGTGTTTTTTATTACTAAATGCATTATACACGATACTGTTTTCCTGAAACGAAATAGAAAAAGGCTGTCTCAACCGAGACAGCCTCTTATTGTTTTTAATTCTTTTCAGATCAGACCTTGATCTCCATGATCCAACCCTCAGGTGCTTCAACAGTACCCATCTGGATGCCTGTGAGTGTCTCTCTGAGCTTGGTCATGACAGGGCCCATCTCATCCATGCCGGAAGCGAACTTGAACTCCTTGCCGTGATCGTTGATGGATCCGAGAGGTGAGATAACAGCAGCTGTACCGCAGAGACCACCCTCTGTGAACTTACCGCTCATGATCTCGTCGAGGTAAACCTCACGCTCCTCGATCTTCATGCCGCAGTAATGCTCTGCAACATAAACGAGTGACCTTCTTGTGATGGAAGGCAGGATGGAATCGGACTTAGGTACAACGAGTGTTCCCTGACCGTCTGTGAGGATGATGTTAGCGCCGCCTGTCTCTTCGATCTTGGAACGTGTAGCCGGATCGAGATAGATGTTCTCAGCGAAACCTTCCTTGTGAGCTGTAACGATAGCATGCAGAGACATAGCATAGTTAAGGCCGGCCTTGATGTTACCTGTTCCGTGCGGAGCAGCACGGTCAAAGTCAGAGATCTTAACTGCGATCGGCTTAGCGCCGCCCTTGAAGTAAGGGCCTACAGGTGTAGCAAAGATTCTGTACTGATAGTCATCAGCAGGCTTAACACCGATAACGGGGTTAATGCCGAAGATGTAAGGTCTCAGATAGAGAGATGCACCGGAACCATACGGAGGAACCCAAGCTGCGTTGCCTGCAACTGTCTCCTGAACTGATCTGATGAACATTTCCTTGGAGATCGGGGGGATCTCAAGGCGGACTGCGGAATCGTGAAGTCTCTCAGCGTTGAGGTCAGGGCGGAATGTAACGATCCTGCCGTCAACAGTCTCATAAGCCTTAAGGCCTTCAAATACGGTCTGAGCATACTGGAGAACGCCTGCGTCTTCGCTCATGACGATCATGTCGTCATCGATGAGAGCGCCTTCGTCCCAAGCGCCGTTTGTGTAGTTAGCGACAAATCTCTTATCTGTCTTCTGATAGGAGAATGTCAGGTTCGACCAATCAAGATTCTTCTTTTCCATAGAATCAGTCCTTCTTTCTATAGTTTTTCTTAATTAACTAAGCATTATACCCTTGTTAGAGTACTTGTAAAACCCTAAATTATACGAATCTGTATCCGCAGGCGTGATATACCTTCTCTCCTGCCTTGATAACGGGTGAATCAAATCCTGTAAGGTTAACGGCATTAGGTACAAGCTGAGCCTCGAGGCAGATAGCGTCATACTGGCCGTATGCCTTTGTTGTCTTCTGATCGAGCGGGCTTCCGAGGTTATTGCCTGCATAGATCTGGATACCGGGAAGGTCAGTTAAGCACTCCATGGTGATTCCGGACTCAGGAGCGTTAACAGCTGCAGCGAATGAGAATGTTCCGGCCTTTGTATTGAGGCAGAAGTTCTGGTCGATACCCTTGGAGATGACCATCTGATGGTCGTCGCTGTCATTAAGATCTCCGATGAAACGGTATTCCCTGCAATCGAAAACGGTTCCATCAACATCCTTAAGCTCGCCAGTAGGAACGTTCATGTCGTCCTTGATGGTGATCTTATCGGAATTGATCATGATGAGGTCATTGTTTACCGTACCCTCGGCATTCTCACCGCGGAGATTGAAATATGCGTGGTTTGTAGGAGCGAAAATGGTATCCTTGTCGCTCTTTCCGAAATAAAGGATCAGGAATGTCTTGTCCTCGAGCCAGCAATAAAGAACCTTTGTATCAAGGTTTCCGGGGAAACCTGTAGCTCCGTCGGGGCTTACATAGCTGAAAAGCACAGCCTCGCCTACACATCCGGGAATGCCGGCGATCTTGGAATCGAGGATCATCGTGTCAGCTTCTTCCTCAGTAAGGACCTTTGCGTCCCAGAAAACGTTCTGATAGCCGGGATTGCCTGAGTGGAGGTTGTTCTCGCCTTCGTTCTTAGGAATGTTAAATGTCTCGCCATTGATGACAAATGAAGCGTCCTTGATCCTGTTTGCGCTGCGTCCGATGACTGCACCGTGGTTAGCTCCGTTGCCCATGTACTCATCAAGGCCCTTGCATCCGAGCATGATATCCGTCGGCTTGCCGTCCTTATCAGGTACGATCAGGTCCTTGATTACGGCTCCGTAAGTCATTACGGTTGCCTCATAACCGCCTTCCATCGTCATGGTGAATGTCTTTGAAATAAGCTTGGGATTGCTTGCTGAAACCATCTCGCCGGTTTTGATACTCATACTCTTAAACCTCCAAAAGATTTACTAATAAAGAATTATAGCACAAAGGGAATCATGCGGAGACGCGTTTCAAATAGTTATAGCCAACACATGATATTCGTGTATAATTGGTGCTGTACGGGGCATTAGCGCAGTGGGAGCGCATCACACTGGCAGTGTGGGGGTCACGAGTTCAAATCTCGTATGCTCCACCAAAAAACACAAAAACACCTTCTGTAACATACGGACAGGTCCTCGGTGAGCAAAGCTCACCTGCGGAACTAGTTACAGAAGGTGTTTTCGTATTTAGGAGCGCCTGCGGAACTAGCAGAACAATGAGGATTATTCATATACACCTGCGGAACTAGTTACAGAAGGATACTATTTCTCACCTGACATCGGCAATATCACCTCCGTCTCGATGCGGAAGAGACTGCCGTTCTCCGTTGAAGTAAGATTGTATTCACCACCGTATTTGTCAACGGTCTTTCGGATATTATAAATACCGAAGCCATGATCGGGAGAACCTTTAGAAGATCTGACGTTCCTGACATCAATGTGCACAGCGCTGACATTCCGCTGCAGGATCACTATGAAATTCCTGTTTTTGCGGAATTCAAGCGTTATCGTCTTGTCTTCATCTGAAAGCCCCCTGTCGTACATTCTGCTGACGGCTTCGATAGCATTGTCGAGAATGTTGGATAAGATGGTAACAAGATCAGTCGCTTCTAAGTCAAGTCCGGAAAGATCACCACTGACGGAAAGAACAAGTCCTCTTTTTTGTGCCTTGGAGGCTTTATCAGCTATTATCGTATCCGCTATCTCATTACCGCTTCTGTAAGGCGGGGCCGCAGATTCGATCTGCTCATAGATCGAATCGATATACTTGAGCAATTCCTCTTTTTGTGACTTTTCGGCCAGATCCCTGATGACAAGCAGATGATTACGCATGTCATGCCTTACCCGTCTGATCTCGAAATTGCTCTGCTTTATGGCTTCATAATGTGCGTTGCGGGCTTCCGAGATCTGCTCGCTGATCTTGATCAGTCCGGAATTATACCGGTCCCGTGATATAAGCGGCGTGCTTATAACGACAAAACAACATAGAACAGCCGTTGCCAGATGGCATGCCGGAGATGCGATAAACGAATGGTCATGGATCATGCATATACAAAGAAGATTAAGTATCAGGATCAGCAAAAACGGAGCAATGATAGCGGATGTCTCGGGTATCACATCACTCTTGCCCGAGAAATATTTTCCTGCAGGGATCATAACGAACAATGTCAAAAATGCACTGACCGTTATGAAGATCGATGCTATGTTTTCGTTGCCCGAAAACTGTGCAAGAAACATCAACGTCGCATAAAAATCGTATGAGATTAATCCTGAAATCATCAATGCCGGGATAAACGGCAATATCAGGCCCGAAAACACCCTGACGGTACGTTCACTCTTGATCAGATTCCGTCTGCCATATATGAGATACCAAATCAGGAACGCTGATAAGATGCAGATAAAGATCGAAATGACCCGGGAGACTATATTCATTATCTTGCCGTTTCCCTTACATATTCATATAGGTCTTTCTTAAATGCGGTGAGATAAGATCTGCTTATTCCAATCGCATTGCCGCTGTCAAGACAGGCTTCTTTATCCCTTATCCGGCTGACATGCATCATGTTGACTGCAGTGCAGCGGTGAACTCTTCTGAACGAATCGGAAACATGATTAAATGCATCTACGGCATCAGCGAGTTTCATCCTTGCGGCATATATATCTGAGGTCGTGACGATCCTGACATAGTTATTATCTGATTCAATATAAAGCACTTGTGACGGCGCAACAACAATGTCTTCTCCTTCGGACCTGATAAGAACTCCTCTCATGTTCTCATTCATTAACTTTAAGTCATGCAGCGTTTGAGCAAGTTTGACATCTTCAACCGGCTTCTTCAGGAAACGGAAAGCATCGACCTCATACCCTTCAAGTGCCATCTCCGTGTGACTTGTGATAAAGATCAACGGCGTCCGGCGGTCTGTCTGCCTGATCTTCCTTGCTGCGGTCATGCCGTCAATTCCGCCCATTTCTATATCAAGGAAGATCATATCGAAATCCAATGTGGAATTCAAAAGGTCTTCAGCACTCGAAAAAAGCTCAACCGTGCAGTCGAGCTTCGGGATTATCCGGTAGATCTTCGCTTCCATATTCTTAAGGAAGACCTTCTCGTCATCGCATATTGCTATGCGCATAACAACGCCTCCAAATGATTCTTTGAGAAAATATTATCCAATTAGTTTACCGTTGTCGAGCCTTACGATCCTCGTTCCATATCTGCTGTTTTCGTCAGAATGCGTAACCTGAAGTATGGTCATCCCCTTTTCCAGATTGATCTTTCGGAAAAGCTCCATTATGTTTTTTCCGGATTCCTTATCAAGGTTACCTGTCGGCTCATCGGCGAGAATGATCTCGGGATCACCCATCATGGCTCTCGCGATGGCCACTCTTTGCTGCTGTCCACCCGAAAGCATTGCAGGCATTGCTTTTCTCTTGTCGGCTATACCAGTGATCTCAAGTATCTCGGCAAGCTGTTTTGAAGATTCGCCCGTATATCGTCCTGACACCTTAAGCGGAAGCAGAATATTATCCTCAACGGAAAGATTTTGGATAAGATTATAGAACTGGAATATAAAGCCTATCCTGGTAAGCCTGATCGCTGAAAGTTCCTTCTCTTTGACCTTTCCTATGTTTTTGCCGCAAACAACTATATCTCCTGAATATTGTCTGTCCAGTCCGCCGATGAGATATAAGAGCGTTGACTTACCTGAACCCGAAGGGCCCATGAGCGACACGAATTCGCCCTTCTCTACTGTAAGGTTTGCTCCGCTTAAGACCTTCACCTCAAGATCGCCCTTGCCAAAAGACTTATAAACATTATCGATCGTTATTATCGTATCCATTTTTTCTTGCTCCTTATTATTCGTACTTGAGTTCTTCAGACATATTCATTTTCCTGAGCTGTTTGACAGGCGACAGTGTCGTCAAAAGATAAATTGAAAGCATTATCAACAAATAGGCAAACATCATCGACGTATCAACTGAGCCTTTTTCCAGGATGCTGATATCCCCATCCGAGAAAAGCGCGAAAAGATGCCCCAAAACATTGAAAAGGAACGGTGCGGCTATAATTGCAAAAAAAGCCGATATTCCCATAGAAAACAAGCTCTCAAGGAACAGAAGCCTGCACAGTTTCTTTCTTGGCATGGCAACAGAATGGAGGAGTGCAATCTCTCTTTTACGGGTGACAAAACCCAGTGACTGATTTCCTGCAACACCGATCAAAGTGAGCAAAACACTGAACGCTATTACAAGTCTCAAAACAGTCAGAAGTCCTTCGGACCGTTCGACGCTGTTTTGTTTCAGTTCTTCATATGTATTGACATCCACGTTCCCGTTTTCAACATTATCATTTATGAATGCCTTGACTTCATCCGGTCTGTCTGTTTTCAGCAGGATGTTTGTAAGCGAACCGTCAAACAGATGATCATAGAGAGTCTTACTTATAATTATCGTATCTGACGACAGAAGAGCCGTATCATTGCCGACCGGAACGGTATCTTTAAGCACGAAATTCATAATATTCGGGAAATCCGTATCGGCATTAAAGGCAACCGTGACTTCATCTCCAGGTTTTATGCCAAGATGCTTAGCCTTGGGTTCAGTCATAACTATCTCGCCATCTTTAAGATCAAAACCTTCTTTAGGAAGATCGGCAAACAACGAGTGCGGTACATCCGCCCAGACAGAATATACCTCTTGCTTACTGCCGTTTATTGATGTGCCGATGGAATCACCGTACACATAATCCGTTTCTGAAACTCCATCAATGTTCCCGATAAATCTGTATTGATGATTCACGTCACTCAAAAAGATATCCACGATCAGATCACAGCTATAATCGGGAGTGACCAGGTGCGATGTCAAAGATTCACCCACACCGCCAATAAGCAGCGACAAAACTATTGAAGTTATGCAAAGAACTGCCGTCCCTATGATTATCTTGTTCCTTGAGACATTTTCAGCGGCAAGCTGGGCTATAGGCATCCGCATTTTCCTGAACATCATTGATAACGCACGTGAACAGATTCGGATCAGAAACGGGATTAATAGCGCAAGCGCGAAAATGCCTGTTATCAGCGATACCGACATGGTGATGAAATTCCTGGTTAGCAATGCCGAGACTACAGATACCATTACAAGACCGGCACCAGCGTATAAACGTGTCCATCTGTATTTGAACTCTGTATCTTTATTGTTGAATATGATGTCTCTGATAGGAGTCTTAACTGCCTTGACCAGTTCAAACAACGGATAAGCACATTCAACCACGAGCGCTCCCGCTATGATGATCAGATATACATAGAAAGGCGTTTCAGACAGATAATCAGTAACGCGCTCCGAGTTTCTTAACATGAACATGCTGCCAAACAGGGTGCCGACAAGCGCGGGCTTGAGCAGTCTATATAAGATGCATCCGGCAATCCCGCCTGTCACAGCGTAAATAGCATTCTCAAGCAGCAACAGGAAAGCCGTTTTGCCCTGCCCTATTCCCAGACTCCTTAAGGTGCCGATAACCGACATTCTCTCGTTGACGGTCTTCTCGGCAAGGCTCATGGTAACAAATATCACGAGCAGAAAAGAAATGATAAACAGAAGATAGAAAGCAGAATACACCTGATCGATACCGTCGGATTGTATAAGCTCATCCAGGCTGCTGACAGTAGCTTTAGGATCGTTTTTTCTGATCAATTCCTTGACCGCCGTGATCTCCTTATCGTTTTGCACGTCTATAAGCTGGATCGGATAACTCAAAGCTGAAACACAAGTTATCTGTTTAAATACATTCTCATTGACGATTACCGAATTCCCTGATATCAAAATATTAGTGATATCAACGATCCCGGTAACTTTAAGCTTTATTTCACGCTTGTCATTTGTCCTCACGGATATGGTGTCTCCGACAGCCGCATTGAATCTGTCCGCATATTTTTTATTGATAACCGCCGATGTGTCATCAAGAGTATCAACATCCTTTAAAACTGCAAGTTCGCAGGCCTTTCTGATATCCGAAAAAGCAATTACCGATATCTGTTCCTCAGTAGAATAAGCATAACTTGACTTATCCTTTTCAAACAAAGGCTGCACGTCGGACGAAATGCCAACGACTGTTATGTCATATTTTTCCTCTGCCTCCTTTAGAGCCCGCGAAGAAGTATCCCTGACCATGATATCCATCTTTCCTATCATTTTCATTGCGTAACCTATCATCAGAGAATCCACATTGTTACTCATATCCAATGCCAGGAGTCCCGCAAAGCCTGCAAAAACGATACATATCATAAGCACGATGAGACGGACGGGCTTCGCCAGGATATTCTTGATCGAATGTTTGATCATCATTCCCATATCAATCTCCTTTCCTCACCATCTTCTGACACGTTTTTCGGGCGCAACATACATGCCGTCACCTTCTTTGACGCCATATATCTCATAGAAGCAGTCAAACAAAGGCACCACGGCGTTGACCCTGACTATTTCAGGACTGTGCGAATCCAAGTACAACTGACCCAAAGCATTGTCTTTCGTGGTTATGCATGCCCATATCCTTGCATACTGTTCAATGACTTCGCGCTTTTGTTCATTTGTCTTCGCAATGTTCAGGATACATTCCACGCCGCTTATGTCGGCAAGATTCTCAGCAAGCGTCAGTTTCCCGTCAACAGGGTGGATACCAAGCACTTTAACGCCGGAATAGTAATCCTTTACCTTGGATGCCATTTTGTCAAAAGCTTCCCTGTCCACATCGCTGATCCAGCCGGGATTATAGTTACCATTCATATCAAACATCATCCCCTGGTTATCGAAAGCATGAGATATCTCGTGCGCCACTACCGATCCGATGCCTCCAAGGTTTTTCCAATAGGAATTATCCGGGCTGTAGAACGGGGCGTTCATTATCCCAAGAGTTATGTTGATCGAATTGATATCGGGCATGTAGCACGCATTGACCGTCTGCGGAAGCATCCCCTCAAAACCGTTTTTTTCGTTGCCGTTAATGAGATGATCTATGCTGTCGTTATAAGATCTGATATTGATATTGCGCATAGTCCTGAAGATCGTTGCGCCTATAAGATCTTTGTCACCGGGATCAGTTATATGAGGCTTATCCGCTCCGATGAAAAACCTCATGTTGTTAAGCTTGGTGATGATAGCTTTCTTTCCTGTATCTGAAAGCCATTCACACTTGTTTATCAGTACTATGTATTCTTCATTGAGATCCTTGGCTATTTTAGTAACATCTGCAACAGCATTCTCGTCATAATACTTTTCCGTGTATTCTTCACCTATCTCTTTTCCGAGATAATGTTTAACAAACTGTTTTGCATAGACATCGTTAGAATAAAGAACGTTCGAACCACCGTACTCATCAGGCAAAACGCTCTGCAAAGATGAGATGAAACTAAAAAGGGCAATATCCTTCCACGCCTCGAGATTCTTATCTGTCAACAGAGAATCCAATTTAGCAAGCTGACCTTTATCCCAAAGATAAACTCCGGAGACCGGGTTTTTATCCATATTCATCGTTTGAACAATGCCTTTGATACCGACATTCGGGCACAACCTGTCGATCTCGTCATTTGTCAGGTATTTGGCATGATTCATTGCCTCTTCCAAGTCGTTATCTATCAGTTCGATCAGATCAAGATCAGTTCCTTCTGCAACCTCCATGATGAGCCTGACGTCATTTACGGCTCTTACTTGTGCCTTATCGGGATCTTCCCCGAAATCAACAAGCACTCTCTTCATCGCCGCCGACATTGACTGAGCATTGTATCCGCCCAGTATGATCTTTGACAGTTTCGTGCCGTCGGGACTGGAAAAAGGTCTTAATTGGATACACCCCTGAGATGAATTCGTAAGATTCGTATCTATGTTTCCGCCGAAGATCGGATTAACTCTCCATTCCTTGTATAAGGTTCCGCAGCATTTCAGATACTCATCAATGTTCTTGACAGAGCGGATCTCTGCAACCTTGTCCTTGAGATAAGTGATATCTTCAGCATTCATGCTTTTGCCGCCAGTGCTCGCATCAAGAACCTTATAATAGAGATCACGGATCAGCTGTTCGTTTGAGCCCGGTTTATAGGAGTTACTGTCACCCTTTATTATTTCGTCAATTAACTCATCCAGTCTCTTATCAACGATCCCGGCAAGATCATAGAATGAACCCGCGGCTCCGCTTTTCGGATCGATCTTCGCGTTATTCAGATACTCTGCGTTAATGTAACCATAGAAATCATCCTGTGCGCGTATCTTTAAAACTTCCGACTGAACACTCGCAGCTGTTGACGTGGTTATCATCTTTTCCTGCGGAATTTCAGTTGCTGAACAAGATGTCAAAAAGACAGACGCCAACAGAGCAAATGCAATAGGTTTTGTCTTCCTCATTACCTGATTCTCCTTCATGATATGAGGATAATATAGACCAAATGAAAGTTTCAAAGTCAAAACTGTTGTGAACTGACATGATTAAGTGGAGAACCGACATTTTCAAATTTATAAACCTTATTGTTCCTGCTTCAAACAGATCCCCGGCGCTGAAGCGCCAGCGGAACTCTCAGAACGCTGAAACATGACAAAAACAAAACAGCGATCGGATAATAGTCCGGTCGCTGTTTTTTATACCAATCCGAAATGCTCTTCAATAATTTGCAAAGTACCCTCAACAGTATCAGCTTCGGATCGTTCCTTATACTTGAATCCGCTGTTTATGAAAGCCTGTCTTTCAATCTCGTTATCAATATTGAGAGCCTCGTTCACGTTCTTGAGAAGATCTTCCCCGTCAGGAAATGACCGGATAAATTGATAGACCTCATCTTTATCGGCACGATTGAAATAATGCTTTCTCTTCATCTCGTCCGGAGCAAACAAAAGGAATACATGATCGTAGTCGCTTATCTCCTTCAGAAGATCGACCGGGATTATTCCGTCAAAGATCACTTTCTTATCCTGAGGGATAGCAAGAAGATCCGCTATCGCGAATTCTGCTTCTTCCTGAAGTGAAGTCCTCATCCAATCAGCATACTGACGGGGCGGCTGGGCAAAATACCCGTGCCAATCCGCACTTCTGTCCAACCCCATGGCAGGCTGCTCTTTTGAATCTGCGATCATAGCATATTCATCTTCGTGATCTCCCTGCCTGTATCTTATGAAACCGTGTTTCTCTTCAAGGAGCTTTGCCATAGTGGTCTTGCCTCCATATGCCCCTCCGCATAAGAAGTACACGTTCTTCAAATGAGCTTTGATTATGTTATTCGCGATCTTCATTCAAATCACCCCCGCCGTTGGAAGAACAAGACTCTTCATTCATTTCTTCGACCACAGAAACCGGCTTAACCGTCATTTCAACCCATGCAGGTATAAGGCCGCTCTTTACAGCATTTCTTACTGATCTGACATTTGACCAGGCTGTGCAGTAAAAAGGAATCTTTCCGCGTTTCAGGATCTCTAATGCAAGTTTTGATGTTAATGCGGAAGCGATTCCTTTTCTCCTGTATTCAGGCAAAACATCCACTCCGATCTGCCACATCTCTTCCGCATCGGCAGAACAACCCGCCAGTCCGACAAGTTTCCCGTTATCGTATGCTCCGACAGCAAGCATATCCAAGTACTTTCGGTCATTAGTCAACGCATTGGTCCATTCAGGGCAATATAGATCGTCAAACTGACCTTTCTCCAATGTGCGAAGCTCATATTCACAAGGCAGTTCGGTTAACCTGTTCAGATCCGGCAGATAATACTCAGCCATAAAACACACTGTAAGTCCCAATGGCTCAAGCCGCTTGTTGAGCCAGCGCATGTTAGGAGTCTCAAAGCAGTGATAAAACATAAACTTGGAAACATACTCTTTAACTATCTCAAAGGTTTCTTCAGTTGCTGAAGCAACAATGTTATTCCCGTAAGATATGAAATTGCATGCTATTGGCAGCTGGTAGTACTTCTTGGCATTCATTCCAAGTTTAAATGGAACGACCCTGTTTTTGTCAGACAGAAAATCTTCTGCTAAGCAGCCTATATCTTCTGCAGACTGCTGCATCGCGATCTGCAATAAATCTTTATTACCAAGTTTTTCAATCTGAACTCGCACGAAATACTCCAATGATCATCCTTAATGAGTTTCATTATAGCATTACGGCTCATTAACAGTCATTGTACGCTGCTGATCTCATTCACTTTTCCGGAAACAACTGTATAATTTAGTGACGTTTTTAGAAAAGAGAGAGTCTTTATGAACCTGCATTATCTGGCAATATTCCTTCAGATCGCTAATTTTCTGGCATTTCTGATCTTAATCGTAATCCCGTTTTTCCCCAATGGAATCAAGGATAAGCCGAATTACTATGGCAAAGATTGCTGGATCTTCTACGCAAACAATGTCAGCAAGGGACAGCTTACCGTAATCACAATCGGTGTATTTACACTCTTCCTTCCCCGATTAATTGCGAACCCGTATATCAACATAGTTCTGCTTTCTATATGTCTAATTGCGTCAATACTTGCAAGGATCTTCTGGTGGCGCTATGAATCATGCATCGTTCTTGAAGCTGATAAAGTAACTGTCAAATACAACCGCAAGAAGATGGAAGACAAAGTCTTCTATATCTCGGATTTTGAAAGTTATCTTGAAAAGCAAGGAAACTCTCCTTCCAAGCTCGTATTCAGCGGTGACAAAGAGATAGACCTCGGTTTCTTAAGAAACCGGAATGACATCAAGGTCTGCAAAGTCGTTAACCGCATTTATGAAGAAGGCGAGCTTCCCGATTACATTGCATTTCTGAAGACTTATAAGGAAATGAAGGCTCAGCTTGAGCAAATGAAGAATGGTGCAAAAAGCACTCCTAAACCCGGTAATGACCCCGGTTCGATACTTACAAGGGCAGAATACAAGGAATATCTGGATCTGGCGTTTGCAGACATTCCCGATGACAAGAAAGAAGTCATTTCCAATCTGGTCAGAAATAACGAGAAAATCAAAGCGATAAAAGAATGCCGCGATTGTACCGGCGAAGGTCTCAGTGTCGCAAAAGATCTTGTTGAGAAGTATTTTTAACCGAACAATTTCATTGAGAAGAATCCCATATAGTCCATCATTTCACTTGCCTGGATCAGTTTATATCCCAGGACTCCTATAACGGCAACCAGGATTATAGCCATAATGACGATTACTACGATAAGCTCAACAAGAGATAAACCCTTTTTAGATGATTTTGCAGTCCTTTTCATAGCCGTTCCTCCCGCACTGCCCCAGAACGATATCTTTCCTCTTCCCTGTTATTCCATATCATACAAGACTCAATGTTATAATTCAAAATAAAACTTGACGGAGATACCCGATGAGACTTTTTACTGAGATCAAGATCGCAGGTGACGCCTACCCTGCAGCTTTTTCAAGCGGACTGACAATGCACGGAAGCGCAACAATGGAACGTTTCACATTAAAGGAAGGAAACGAAGACTTCGCTGAAGGCATTTCTGAATATGAATCTTCGGACGGAATAAAACTCATCCTTTCGAAAAAGATTGACGGCTCTGTCATCAAAGTCAGGTCTTCCGTTATCAACAACAGTAACCGCGAGGTCAGTTTGGAACTTCTCACAAGCTTTGCATTAGACAATGTAAAAGCGGACAAGATACACCGTCTGCAGTCTTTCTGGAGTGCCGAAGGAAGACTTCGCACAGAAACCGTCGATGATCTTCACTTAGAACCCTCATGGGCACACTTTGGCGTCCGGGTTGAGAAATTCGGCAACACAGGTTCAATGCCCGTGCGTAAGTACTTCCCTTTCCTTGCTCTTGAGGATTCTAAGACCGGAAGGTTTACTGCAATACAATTATGTCTGGCTTCTACCTGGCAGATGGAAGTCATCAGCAGCAACGATGATACGCTTACGGTTACCGGCGGAATCGGCGACCGTGAATTCGGTCATTGGATGAAGACTCTCGCTCCCGGAGAGAGTTTTGAATCTCCAGAAGCCTATATAACGACCGGCAGTTCCCTATATGAAGTATGCGATTTGCTCATCAAAGCACAGCATCCCAAGATCTCACCCGTTGACGATGGCATGGGGATAATGTTTAACGAATACTGCGCGACCTGGGGAGATCCCTCATACAAGAAGATGGAAGCATTTTGTGAAAAGCTTTCCGGCAAAGACATTAAATTCTTTGTGATCGACTCCGGCTGGTACGGTGCTGACAAATGGTGGGAAAGCATCGGCGACTGGAACGTCAATGAAGATAAATTTCCCGGCGGCATGAAGCCCGTAGCTGACCTTATAAGATCCAAGGGCATGATACCCGGCATATGGTTTGAAATGGAGGCTCTTGCGCCTTCAAGCCGGCACTATAACGAGAAAGAGCATCTCCTATGCAAAGACGGGGTTCCCCTGACTATCGGTTCAAGAAGATTCTGGGATATGGAAGATCCCTGGGTAATTAATTACCTGAGCGAAAAGGTGATCGGCCTGCTCAAGAATTCCGGTTTTGGCTACGTTAAGATCGATTATAACGATACAGTCGGTATCGGATGCGACGGTTATGAAAGTCTTGGAGAAGGCTTACGCCGAAAGGTTCTTGCAACACAGAAGTTTTTCGAAAAGATCAGAGAAGAAATACCCGGTATCGTAATCGAGAATTGTTCGAGCGGCGGTCACAGGCTTGAACCTTCAATGATGGCTCTGTGCAGTCAGGCAAGTTTCTCTGATGCCCACGAGACAACATCGATCCCTCTGATCGCAGCAAATCTCCATCGCGTTATCCGCCCTGACCAAAGCCAGATCTGGGCAGTTCTCCGTGCTTCTGACAGTATAAAGCGTATCGAGTATTCACTCATAGCAACGCTTCTCGGCCGTATGTGCATAAGCGGTGATATCAATGATCTTTCTGATGAACAATGGAACGTAGTCGACGAAGGCATGGCTTTCTACCGCAAATGTTCCGATGTGATCAAGTACGGAAATACTGTACTGATCGATCAGCCTGACACCAAATACAACGCGCCTAAAGGGCAGCAGCTTCTTATCAGAGAGTATAAGAACACGAGGCTTGCCATCCTTCACCGTTTTGAAGATTCCGTTAAGGTTGAACCTGATCTGAATGGCAGCGAGATCATTGCGGAATTCGGAAGCGGAGATTGCGACTTCAGCGCTAAGGCCTGGCTATACAAAACCCGATAATTTACCGATGCTTAAAAGAAAACGGGGCGCCCTCTCGGGCGCCCATTACACTAGGACAAAATATATTAAGGATCTTTCAATTAGTTCGTTTGATTATTCTTGTTTTCATCAGTGTCAATTCTTATATCACCTCTCTCTTCTTCCGCGGTAACCGGGAAATTCCTGTTCATCCTTGTCGTCCTGTGAAGGCTCTCTCTGACTGTCTGAAGACGAATCCTTTTCAGGTAACGCTGCCTGCTGACGCACGCCCAGCTTAACTTCGATCTTCTTAGTCTCTCCGTCACGTATGACCGTTAAAGTTACAACATCGCCGCTGTTATGCTTCGCAAGCTTTGAAGAAAGTTCAGATGAGATAGTGATCTTCTCACCATCAAGAGCCGTGATGATATCGCCTTTTTCAAGACCCGCTTCTTCAGCAGGACTGTCTTCGGCAATGCTGTCTACGACCAGACCCTGAATGTTCTCGCCGCCGTTTTTCTTGCGGCTGTTGCTGTATGAAGACACCGTAACTCCGATGTAAACCTTTTCTATGTAGCCCTTTTCGATTATGGAAGTAACGATTCCATATACCGAATTCATCGGGATTGCGAAACCGATATTGTCGATCGAAGAAGTTGAATTTCTTCCGGAAGACGAATACTTCGCATTAGTGATTCCGATGACCTCACCGTGTGAATTAAAGAGTGCACCGCCCGAGTTTCCTGAGTTTATCGCGCAATCAGTCTGGATAAGCGTCATAGCCGTGTTCTCGATGGTGACATTACGGTTCAGTGCACTTACGGCACCTGTTGTAAGAGAGAATGTGAGCTCTCCCAGAGGATTCCCGATTGCGACTACGCTGTCACCTACATTCATGTTGTCGGAATTTCCGATCACAACAGGTGTCAGGTTCTTTGCTTCGACCTTGAGGACCGCGATGTCGTTATTCTCGTCATAACCGATGAGCTTTGCATCATATGAATTGTTATCGTAAGTTGTAACCTTAATGCTGTCAGCATCTTCAACAACGTGATAATTGGTTACGATGTATCCGTCAGCTGTAAGGATGAATCCTGATCCGGAAGCTGCCTGCTGTGTCTGCTGGCCGAAGAAGTTCGTTGTGACCGAAGTCGTGATACCTACTGTAGAATTAACGTTTGCAGCGTAGATCTCAGCCGCACTGAGTTCTTTTGACGTATCTACGGAAATCTTCTTGATCTTAGTATCTTCCCTTTCACCTACGTTCACTGCAGCTACGTTCAGTGCTTCTGTAGTCTCAGCAGGTGTCGTTGCGTTGTTTCCGCAAAGGAAGTCGTAAGCCGCGAAACCGCCTGCTCCTGCAGCTCCTCCGACAAGAGAGCAGCAAAGCGCAAGCGCTACTACCTTTGCTGCGGAGCCTCTTGTCTTCTTGGGGGAAGTTGTAAATTGGGGATTGATCTGCTGGCCTACGTTTGTATAAGGGTAATTTCTGTAATTGTAATTAGTGTTGTTTTCCATTTGGTGTTTTCCTTTCGCCATCTGTTATAGGCTCATTATGAGCAAGTAACCTGAAACTAACTTGAAAGTATTTGTGGCAAAAGTCAGGGATTGAAAAAGAGTTTCTTTTGTTGAAAATCCTGGTGAAAACAAGGCTATATATTAAAAAGATTAAACTGTTTTACACTATAACTCTTTCTCAAATAGTGATATAACCTACTAGTTTATTTGGGGAATATAGAATGAGTACTGCAAAACTGGACAGAAGATCCATGACCGAAGGAAGCCTCTGGAATAAGATCCTGGGGTTTGCTTTTCCTTTGGCTCTGACCGGTATCCTTCAGCAGATGTTCAGTGCCGCAGATTTAGCGGTAGTCGGAAACTTCACTGAGGGTCTCGGAAAAGCATGCATGGCTGCCGTCGGTGCCAACACTCCTATCATGAGTTTCATAATCAACGGCTTCCTCGGTATATCGCTAGGCTCAAATGTCATCATAGCCAACGCCGTCGGAAGAAAAGACGAAAAGACTATCGAAAAGGCCGTTCACACTTCTATCATTGTCGCCATCATCTGCGGCATAATCACTGCCATCCTCGGCCAGCTCATCGCAGAACCGCTTCTGCGCTCACAGAATATTTCCGACGAGGCAGTCGACATGGCAATAATCTACTTTCGCATCTATGTCGGCGGACTTCCGGTAATACTGCTCTACAACTTCGAAGCGGCAATATTCAGAGGAATGGGCAACACCAAACTTCCTTTTATAGCACTGGTAATATCAGGTATCATCAATGTCGGATTGAACATTTTCTTTGTTCTTATCCTGCACCGCAATGTTGACGGTGTAGCAATTGCAACGGTCATATCCAACCTGATCAGCAGTGTAATACTTCTTGTCTGCCTCAAGAAAACAAAGACGGCAGCCAGGTTCAACATGAAGAAACTCCGCATAGACAAGCCTGTATTAAAGAGGATCCTGAAGATAGGAATTCCCGCCAGCCTTCAGGCCTGCGTTTTCTCGGCCGCTAACATTATCATCCAGTCAGCTATCAACAGCCTGGGCACTGATGTTGCGGCGGCATCGTCTGCTGCCTTCAACCTTGAGATCTTCTCATACTATGTTCTCAACAGTTTCGGACAGGCATGCACAACATTCACGGGACAGAATTTCGGCGCCTGGAAACTCGACAGATGCAAGAAGTCCCTCAAGCTCTGCTTATTGGAAGGCATTATCATTGAAGGACTCATGGTCGCGATGCTTCTCATTTGCGGTAAGAACATGATCGCCATCTTCACGCAGGAACCCGAGATAATCGAGATCGGTTATATCCGCGTATTGTTCATTACGACGGCGCACCTTTTCTCACTGTTCTACGATGTAATGAGCGGATATATGAGAGGTTTCGGAATCTCGCTTTCTCCTGCTATCGTTACTACATGCTGCATCTGCGGAATAAGGATCTTCTGGATCTATGTTATCTTCCAGCAGTTCCATACTTTTTCGAGCATCATGGCGGTCTACCCCGTAAGCCTCGGAGTAAATGCAGTAGCGATCCTCATATTGCTCCTGATAAAACGTCCTGCCAAAAAGCTTCTTGCTAAAACCGAATAAACACAAAGAAAAAGACGGTCATTTGACCGTCTTTTCTTTGGAGTGTTTTATGGGTGGGAGATAGATTATGCTTTCTCTGCTGATTCGAAGATCTTGTACTGTGTGATTGCGAGAACTCCGAGAATACCTGCGAACAGGAAATCCATCATGGGCTTCATTGAAGTGATTGTTGCTCCTTCATAAGCGATTGCGTAGCATCCGAGAAGTGCGAGACCGCCTGCGATGAT
>Ga0265300_10000874_pt1 | contig 30255 bp, 49 predicted proteins | sample AusTroGonzalo_MG_FD_193482 | JGI IMG/M metagenome (GOLD analysis project Ga0265300, IMG submission 193482) | Bovine rumen microbial communities from tropical cattle in Woodstock, Queensland, Australia - Gonzalo_03 | ecosystem: Host-associated > Mammals > Digestive system > Stomach > Rumen ...
GTCCCCGAGAGCGCTCCGCACACATACAACATAGGGGGAGTCTCGGAGCGGAGACCACAACATCTAGTGAACATAAATTTTTTTAAAAAATAACTTTCCCATCTGGTGCAATGGTGTAGCGCTGTGGCCGCTTGCTGATGTGTTCCTTATTGTGGCAATCAATGCAAAGTAGTTCAAGGTTGTCATAGTTGAGTGTTACTGAAGGATCCAGAATGTTCTCAGGTGATAGATAACACTTGTGATGGACTATCACACCAGGAACAATTGAACCATTCTTAAAGCAGCGCTCACATAAACCACCTACATACTTGATGTAACCAGCTCTGCACTTCTCCCATTCTTTTGATTTATAAAAAGCCTTAGCAAAGTCCTTCATAGTATTCACACAAAAAGCCAGCAGCTCCTGAGACAGCATCCAAGAGCACTGGCCTTATTTGAGGGAGCAAAGGTATGCAAAAGTGGCGAACACCCTCATGCCTATCTTTACCCACTACCATTTTACTATATATGGTTTTCTAATGTTTCTAATCTTTTAAACCCTTAGCGATCTGAGCCCCACCACGATCCATGAACTGATAGATACGCTTTATAGAGTAGCCCATTGCATCAGCTATGTCTGTCACAGGAATGCGATTGATGTAGCGCATGGTCAAGGCAGTACGTTCCTCATCTGATGGAAGTGCGCTAATGGCCTTGTCAATCTTGGCTATCTGTTTAGATTTCTTGAGCTGGATCTTATTCATCTCCTGTTCCAGTTCGTTGATCTCAGCTACGATCTTAGCCATTGGATCTGCTGGAGAGGTTTGAACCTTATCTCTGTCATACCTTATAGCGGCTGGAAGTAGACAGGATTCCAACTCATCATGCTTAGCCTTTAGACGTAACCATTCCCAGTGCAGCACTCTGGCCGAGTTCAAAAAGATATAAGCCTGTCTATTCATCCTCCCATTCCTCCTCATCCTCCTCATAAGGTAGTAACATAAACTCGATCAGCCCTCCAGAGATGATCACATCCAACATGACATTCTCATTCTCACAGACAGCTCGGCATAACTCAGCGAACATTCTCCAGGCATCATCATTCATGCTTTGAACCCCTTAATGTATGCCTTGAGCTCTTCTGTGTACTTCTTGGAATATATTTCATGTGTAGAGAATCTCTTACCACAACTCATACAAAGATGACCACGCCACCTAAATGACTTGCGCTCTCTTGAGTCTGTTGTGCGAGATTTACCACCACAATATGGACATTTCATAAGCCCTCCTTAATCACTGAATACCAATATACAAACCAATGTGCAAATTACTGCAAGTAAAAAGACTTTAGTCACGTTTTGACTCCTGTTCGTCTATTCTTTTAAGTTCCTCTGTCATATCCTTGATTTCACTAATTACTGATGCCCTTCCTACAAAGTAGCCTACAAAATAGATCAGGAAGAGCAATGCCAGTGTAATGATTAGTTGTTCCATCTTATACCTCACCATACAATTCCTAGTGTCACATAAAACAACACTAACCACTCAAAAACCACTCCGACTATGCACAAAACTACCGGAATAACTTTGCTCCAACTTCCATCACTTTTTTTTAACGCTATCGGTAAATAAAGAGGCATGAATATAAATAGAATCGGTATAAATGTTGCTATTGCATATTTACTGTATGCGTCCATCATTACCACCCCTTATCCCTGAAACATTCCTCATAATCCCAAACCTCTTCCTCAGGATCGTAGTAGATACAATCCACATTGTGATCGCAGCAATGTTGTTCACAGTAATCCTTCCTTGCGAAGTGGCATTGCTCTTTATATTCAGCTATCTTGTCACGTTCTGCATCTCGCTTATAATCTGACATATAACCTCCTAATCATTAGCCCTGTGCCAAGGTGTCCAATCAACTCTGGTTCCACAGTGAGGGCACCTGTCACAGTCCATCTCTCTAGTTTCCCAAAAACAATAATGGCATTTCGGACAGTAGGCATCATCCATCAGACCCCAGATCTCAACCGGATATACCTCATCAAACAGACTCAATTGACCCTCAATCCATTCTCTCGATCTTGCCATCCTCTCCGTACCTCCACAGGCCACCATCATTGTCTGGGTACCATCTACTTTCATCAATTACAACTTTGTGATAACCACAGATCTGCTTAGAGACCATTGTTGCTATGGTACCTCTATTGGCTCCGAGCATAATAGCCAGTTCTTTTGGAGAATCAGCCACTGCAAGCGGAAGTTCCAGCTCATCCGTAGTGCATTTCATATACAATGTCATTTTTTCTCCTCTTTTAGCCAACTCAGCCAACCATTTCGCCCAGGAATACATCTGCCATTCATAGGGCAACGATCACAGCAATCATCATCTGGGAATGAGTTGATTGTTTCCCATTCTGTCTCCTGGCATAGAAAATGGCTAAGCTGCTCAATGTTTATGTTCTTTAAATACTCATAATTAGTCATGTTTCCACCTTATTCATTTTTGCAATGGCATTCCCAGCTTCTATGAGCAATGTAATCAGATCCTGAACAAACTCATTTCCCTTGTATTGCTTATTGAGCCGATCAATTTCCTTGATGTATCTTAGCCATTGTGCATCACTATCTGTTGTCTGATCGGCATACTGGATCAATTTCAGGATCTTCCATGTCTCCAGATATGGCTCATAGATCTCAGATTTCCATTTTTGATCTGTCATATTTTTACCTCAACCCAAATTGCCACTTTGCCACTTGCCACCCCTTGGCCCTATATATACCTTTTTTATATTTTTATTTTTCTATGATTTTTCTAAAAAGGTGGCAAAAGTGGCAAAAAAGAGATAAAACAGCTCAACCATGCGTGTTTGAAGGTTGCCACTTTAGTTGCCACTTGGTTGCCATTTTGCCACTTTTTTAGTCAAAATCGTCCGGATCTCTTACAAATGACAATTGCTTTCCATACTTTCCACAAGATGATCTGCCCTTGTCTTTATTTTTCAGCCTAGTCCAACCCACAATTTCATTATCTAGGATCTCTTGAATTTCTCTCCGGTTCGCTTTGCTCATTTTCTCAACTTCCATGTTGAAAACACACTCAATGATCTGAGGAACACAAACCTTATCTCCTTCCAGATCATCAAGGTAGCCCTGGATCATTCCGACACGATAATCCTCTTCTGAGAATTGCTCTTGCATCTGAAGAGCCTCCGCCTCCATTTGATCTGACAACCTCAAAAGTGGTTTTTCCTTGGCAGCGTGATAAAAAGACATTGCCTCCGCCCATGCTAATCGGAAATCACGTTCCACCTTCTCTGGATCTTCAAAAAGTGACTTAGTTTGCATACCCTTCCGAGTGATAATTGGCCAGAATCTTCTATTGCCGGTCTTATCCACAAAAACGTTCATGTTGTTGGTTGTTCCTGCGAATACACACATTCTTGGCCGCTGATCTGTTCGCCTCTGGTATGGTGCTCTGTAAACATCATATCGAGAAGTTAAAAATGCTTTTATACTCTCAGCATCCTTGGACGATTTAAGCGCCTTCAGCTCGGCCAGCTCCAGCATCCACATTCCAGCCAACTTCTCAGAAGCCTTATCACCATCAAAAGTGTTGAAATTGTCGTTAAACCATTCTGGAGACAAGGCCAGTCTGCGAACAAACTCACTCTTACCAAAACCCTGAGCTCCATATAAGATTATGGTGTAATCGAACTTGCAGCCTGGATGGAATACCCTACAAATAGCACCGAGCATGAATGTTTTCATTACTTCATAATGATAGTCGGTATCTTCCACACCCATGTATTCTGGCAGAAGCCTTCTGATCGCTCCCTTATACTCTTTTTCAGGATAATCCAGCGCTATCTTATCCAATTCCTCACATACTGGATTAAAGCGATTATTATTTGCAACTATGGTCAGGGCATCCATGATCTTGTCCGATTTATTGAACCCATAACGTTCCTCAAGGTATGTTTTTAGGTTCTGATCATCAGAGTCCTTCCACATTCTGTATGTGTTTTTCATCTCCCAGGGCAGCTCACCAAACACCCAGATCGAATTGGCTAGTTCGTTGTATTTGATCTTGCCATAGAGCTCCGGATCAAACGTGATCGCCTCTTTAATGTTCGCCCAGGTTTTTTTGATGATTCCGTCCTTGGTTAGATCAAAAATAGGCTCTCTTCTGCCTTGAGATGCTTCACCCTTGGAATTGATGTAGATCGGCTTGCCCTTCTGGTATTTCTGAACACTTTTGACAATGGCACAGATCTCTTTATCAGTTAAAGGTGGATTGCACTTGGCTTCATTCTCACTCATCACAGCGGCATGGATTGCCTGATCTGAGAGACCCTTAGCTTGTAAAGAACAGGCTAATTTGAACAAAGTGTGGTTGCGTTCACCCTCTGGGATCTTGATCGGAGCCATATACTTCATAGTGGGATTGTCATAGCCTTTGTGTAACAGGAACCGGATATTATCATCTATCTCATGTAGTTCCATGATCTCCGGATCAAATTTCGGTTCCCATGTATATGATGTTCCGTTTGGATGTACGGAAGGTGGTGCTACTACATATCCACCATCACCACGAATATCCACACCGCTTATAATTCCTACATAGTTTTTAACAGGTTCATTGGATAAAAAGTAGTAATGATAACCTCCTCTTCCAGTCTTACATAGCCAAGATGGTGAAATTGGCCCATGTCCATCTTGCCAATCTCTCAGAGACTTCCAGCCATCAACGCCTTTTTTCTCGTCAATGTCCATATCAATAACGCATAAGCCTCCAGATACTTGCCCTGTTGCAATCCCTATGTTTGCAGAAGGCCATTTCTGCCACCATCCTTTTACAACAGCGGGATCCTTACTAGCATCCTTGAAACCATGAGGAGTAAGTGGTGTTTTTCCCTTGACTTGCAATGGAAATACTGCAAAGCCTTGATTGATATAAGTAACTGCCGCCTCATAAAAAATATTTTCAGCCATTTCCAAGTAACTCCATTATTCTTTTTGCTGACTGCTCCGGAGTACAAAACTCAAATTGCACACCATATCTCTCAGACATGGTTTTCATTGCCTTCTCAAGTCTCACTCCAGTAATGGCTTTAGGTCTGTAAACGAGCTCAGGATTGATCCACTTATGGACATCATCTACACAGGTGATGCCATTGGTATTCTCTACAAGGATTATCAGTTTTCCACCGCAATCCCTTGCCCTGATGCACTCATTCTTAAACCTCTGATGCTCTGATGCAGCACCCCCAATATTCTGAGCAATCTCCTCCATGCTCCTTTTAGTGTCTACACTTATCCTTGGTGGATAAGCATAGTCACCATAAGGAAGTATATTTGTAAGAAGATTTACCCCCATATCAGCAAAATCTTTGTGTTTTTGTTCATGTTTGCCTTTTTGCTGTCGTGAATCTTCTATAATATACATGGTTTACCTCAGTTCACATTGAATGGAATTTCCTCAGCTGATCCCTCTGGGATGTTCATGAAGTCTCCCTCTTTAGGTCTCTGATCTTCAGGAAGGAGCTTTTTGGGCTTAACCTTAAACTCACCCTTGCGGATCTTCTCAACCTCGGTCTCATAATCTACCTTGAGGCGTGTTCCAATATCTCCATTGTTCTTGAGATACTCTTCCTCAAAAAGAACCAAGCCGATCATCTTGCCCTTCAGAGTTTTTTCGTCACTGTTCTGAGCTCCAGCATCAAAAATGTAGCCTGGATTAGACTTAGTAACAGCCGAGCAGAATCTCTTCAACATTGGAAGAGCCTTCTCCTTGTAGCTCTTATACATGGTGCCACCCCAGAAGTTCTTAGATGCCTGGAGCTTCTTATAATAATCCTTGAAATCACCCTCTGCTATGTCATACTCAATGTAGAGATATTCCTTCTCTGGAACATCCTCCACACTGGTGATCTTGCAAACATAGCCTCCGGCCTTCAGCCCCATTCCTGATCCGGCCTCCTGAACATTCTCCAAATTAACTGACTTCATTAGTTTTCCTCCTTTTCTAAAAACCAAGATGTGGTTTTATTTATTTCATCAAGATCACTCAGATAGTTCTCCTGGAATGAATGATCATCTCTAACTGATTCTGCATAAGCACAAATATCAATGCCCTCTTGGATCATCTTGAGTTCCATAGGCTTAATGGTCTTTTTAAGACTCTCGCTCCAGTTATACAGAGTGTAATAACATGGAAGGAAATCTCTGTAATTTCTTGGCAATGTGTAACCACGCTTGCAAGAGATTGGATAATATGGAATGTATCTCTCCAGATCCTCAAGTGAACACCTTCTCATGTATTTGATGATTGTGGACAACTGTCCAATAGACAGCCCTAAATCTTCACATAATTGTGCTTTTGAAACAGGGCCTGTGGAGGTTTTGAGAATGTCCACAACCTTGTTGGAATATCTTTTGATGTTGTCTGTGGTTAGTCTTATTTTCTCTGCCATTAGTATTCCTCCAATTTCTCTAAAACATATGCTGCATCATTAGGAATCTCATCCTCATCAAATGCTCCAAGTGGAGTTTTAACTGAGGATCTGTCTGCCTTGGTATGAAATATGTACTTTCCATCCTTGCATTCAGCCAGGAGAACAACATTCAATTTGCTCTCAAGAATGATCTTCTCCAGCTTGCGGCCATTGGTTCTGATGTGAGTGAACACAATTCCGTTATCATCTGTGTCAGTAATGGAATGAGCAATGATAATCACTGTTACGTCATTCCTCATAGTGAGACAATAATCAAATATCTCCCAGACATACTGCGCTAGATCTGTCCACTTTCCAAAGCCCTGAACCTTGGCATTTCTCATCTCCTCTGAGACCATTACTCCATTGATAGTATCTATTACCACTGTTTTGATGTGCTTGTACTGCTCATCCTCATTGATATGTTTTAGGATGTTCATAACTGTGGCCGGAGTATCTGTTGCAACATAATTTTTCTTCTCTGCGTTATAGAGTTCTCTCCACTTCTTGTATGGAAGTCCCTTCTTGTCACAGTCGATATAGAACACGCCACTCGGATCCAGCGTTCTAGTGCTAGTGGACTTACCTGATCCGGATTCGCCCATAATACAAATTGTCTTAGCCATTAGTACAACACCTCCAATGTTTTTGCCTTGAAACTTTCTGGAGTAATGATCGGAAGGCCAGCCACCATCAAGATCTCATTGACATCATTCTCATCCAGAGTGCAAGTTGTTTTGCCTTCTGCCATCTGTCTCATGGCCTTAAATTTGAGCAGATTTAATGCCGCCCATTTTACGTTTGTTTCAGGTGTTTCCATTGTTTTTTTCTCCCTTCTTTGTTAAAATTGGAGATGGAAAGAGCCCCCTATCAAGAGCAAATTCCACCTAGGTCATGTTTGCGGCATGGCCTTTTTTAATTGATTTTTTTTGTATAGAATTTGTGATTTCTGAATGTAAATGCCTCGGAAAAATACTGATCCAGCGCAGTGCTGCTTACAGTTTCAAAAGCAATAATTCCAGGAACCAGATTCCCTTTTTCAATTTCAGCCAGGGCCTCATGTGTTTCCGGAGTGATCTTCGCCTTGGCCATCCCCTTGGTAGCGAACTGATGAGGCTGGTGTATAACCTCCGTAATAGTGTCGGGCCACGCTGGATCCGGACTGTTCACTCTGTTGAGAATGACAGACATTACGTAAATTTGGCCAGAAACACCCTGATTACCTGCTTCGCACCAAGCTATTTCCATGAGTTCCTGTGCTTCTTCGTAAGTTAGTTCAATGGTATCTGCACACTGATCATGTGCTTCTGATTGGACAGGATGGCATAGAATTGCCATTCCTAGTAGAATCCCCCCTATGATTGCTCGTTTCATTGATCCTCCCACTCATTTCAGAATTTTAAATCTCTCTCCCTCAGGAACATTGAGACAATCCATAATCTGTAAGAACACTCCCATAGGCATAAGCGCTGGATCATTCCAATACTTTCGGAAGGTTGTTGAACTTCCTACTGTGGTATGAGATCTGAGCTGTTCCCTAGTTCTTATGTGCCTCAGTTCCATATAACTTTTGCAAGTTGCTCTAAATTGATCTCCGTTCATGCTGGCTCCTTAGCAGTAAATGAGATCTCATCAATAGACACCCCTAATATCTTGGAAATCTCAACTGCTTTATCAAATGCAATCTTGCCAGGATCTTTTTCCCAGTTCTGATATGTGTTGACATGGATCTGGAGTTTATCTGCCATGCTCTCCTGAGAGATCTCCTTGACCCTTCGCCACTCCCTCAACGTCAATGACATTCTACATTCCCCTCCTTTCAGTCTATATTTTGTGGAACTATGTTAATGCTAAACTATAAATTGTGGATTGTCAAGATTCCATTCTACGATTTATAGATTTTTTTGTGGAATTGTTGTATGCTACATTTGGAGGTGTATGAAATGGATATTGGACAGAGAATAAGATATTTTCGCAGACAATATGACATGGATCAGAGAGATCTTGGCAGAGCTATGAACGTTTCAAACAGAACAATCTCATCCTGGGAGACAGGAAGAACAGAGCCAAGAATAGAGATGATTGATAAGATGTGTCAGATTTTTCACTGTCGTAGAAGTGACTTCTTATCAGATATGGATTTGGACTATATTGTCAAAGATGAGCATGAAAATGAATACTTGATTGAGTGTTATAGAAGAGCCACCCCAGAAGATCGCAGGCTAATAGACAGTATTTTGTATAAGTATTCTGACGTGTATAACCAATTAGTAAAACAAATGGCTGAAACAGCTCCAAAAATAGAGGAAGCAGAAAAGTGGAAAAGACCAGGTTCCACCCCTTGGTATTTTGATGAACATGGTCTCCCAACAAACAAACCAAAGGAGGATTGATTATGGCAGGATTATTGATCGCTATTTTCCTTGGATGGGCTGGAGGTTATCGCTTTTATAAAAAGCAGATTGGCCTCGGTGTACTGTATCTGTTAACATTCGGATTGTTTGGTATTGGATGGCTTGTTGACATCTTCCAGGCAGTACGAGGTCTTAACTCCTCTCCTGCTGTTATCACAGGAAGAGAGCGAGTAATGGGAGCTTTTGCAGAATGCAGGAAGGATCCAAACAAGCAGCGCAAAGATGTAATTGAGTCCTTATCTATTGGAGATCCGATCATCCTTGAGACTGCATTTTATGAAGGAAAACCATTCTTCCTTGTTGTGGATCCACGCTCCGGCTTAGATATTGGAGCTTTAGAGTCTGAAACCAGTCACTTGATAAAAAGAGATTGTCCTAACGCAGAACTCAGCGCAGTATTTGCAAAAAAGGACTTTGATTATCCAGAGATTGATCTGACGATTAAGAGGTAATAATGGCAACAGCAAAAAAACTGCCTAGTGGTTCATGGAGAACCCAGGTGACAAAAGTAATAAACGGAAAAAAGATAAAAAAGAGCTTTACTGTCCATCCAAGAGATACACAGGGAGATTGGAAAAAAGCCAAAAAGCAATCTGAGCTCCTTGCAGATCAGTGGCAGATGGACAATGAGTCAACTATTACCAATGGTCTTACAGTCCATGATGCCATAGAGTCATACATCAATGACAAATCTAAGGTTTTATCACCTAGCACCATTCGTGGATATAAGCTCATTTTAGAGAGTTTTAAACCAATATGGCATATTTATATTTCTGACATAGAAACACCCCAAATTCAGCGCCTAGTGAATGATTGGAGCATAGACATCAAACGTAAGACCATTCGGAACAGAGTTGCTCTTCTGCTCTCCGTCCTGGACTATAACGAGATCAATAAGCGCTTCAAGATCAGATACCCTCAGGACACATCCAAAAAGGTTGGAACTCCTGACATAGATGATGTTCAGATGTTCATAAGGAATGCCAGCGAGACAATGAAACCTGTCATTTACTTAGCTGCTTTTGGTTCTCTGAGGCGTGGTGAGATCGGTGGACTCAGAGAGATGGACATATCAAGAGACATGAACACAGTCACTGTCAATGGTGATATGGTCTTAGACTCCAATAATAAATGGATTTATAAGCCATTCCCTAAAACAAAAGACTCAGCCAGAACCGTCAAGCTGCCCTCTTTTATCATCCGATCCATTCCGATCAAGGAGGATCCGAGGGCATTTGTTTTTGACATCACACCAGCTGCTATGTCAGATCGGTTCTCAAGATTGGCTAAGAAGCTCCAACTGGATTACTCCTTGCACACTTTGAGACATTTTGCAGCCTCATTTAGAACAGATCTTGGCATCCCTAAAAAGTACATTCAGGAAGTCGGTGGATGGCTGGATGGTAATGGAAGTGTATTTGAGAGAGTCTATGACAATAGAATGGAATCCTCAAGGAAAAAATATACCCAGATTGCTAACCAGTTCATTGAAGAGAATTTCAAGGATCTTGATAAAAAATATTCGGCTAAATAATTTCGTGGTAACTTTCGTGGTGACTTCTACCGATAATTTATGACTTTTAGTGTTAAATAATGACTTTTAATGTCAATCAATGACAATGAAAAAAGCCAGCAACCAAGCGGATTTACGTCCATTTTCGCTTAGTTACTGGCTTTACTTATTTAGTGCCGGCAGTGGGACTTGAACCCACACGCAACAGACCCTCAACTCTGATTCTGTCTGCACTTTCAAAATTCGTGGTCACTTTTGTGGTGACTACTCTTATAAGGCCATCAATTTGACTACTGAGAGCCAATATTCTCCAGCCTTGTTTTTAATTTCTGGAAGGAAATCTCTTCCGATCTTATTCAGATCATTGATCTTCTTTTGGACATCTTCATATTTGTAGCCCTGAGCTGTCAGCTTCTCTTTACGAACAGCACCATTTCCAAACTCTCCCTCAATTACCATCAGGATCAGCTCTGGTGTGATTGGCTTGTATGACTGGAAGTCGTACCGCTCCAGCTCATGCCTGTTGGCCACACTCATGCAAGTGTTGACATAGGCGCTGCTTGTTGCATAACCATCTGCCTTGATCAAGCGCAAATACTCTTCACAAGTTCCAGCTTCCTTCAGATTGGCATAACGCTTGGTGGATATAAAGTCAAAATATCCCTTAACACCCTCTTCCATGCTGTCATACACTCGGAAGTTGTCTTTTATGCTGACAAGCTGAGAGTTGTACTCTTCCTTGGTGGAGAGATTAACGCTCTTGCCACGCCACTGCGAGCCTGTTTTCATGCCAAAATAGTTATGGTATCGTAAACTCAAAAGGGATGTATTATATCCACTTTCAACACAAGCCTGAGCAATGATGGCGGAGCAAATATGGTACCCTCTTGCCTTAGCCTCGTCCTGGATCATAGGAGCTATGGTCTCAATAAATTGTTTCTGTTGTGCGCTACTTGCCATTATTAATCCTCTTTACGAACAGCCTTGCCATCCACCCACGCTTCACAGAAGGCATAAATGGCAGCTGATAAGATACCGCAAACTGTTCCTATAATGGTTACTGTCTGGTTACTTGTGGCAATACCTGAAATACTTGTTGCAATGGATGCAAGGAATGCAGCCACACAGATCCAGAATTTTCTACTCTTGAGCTTATCCATCTTCAATCCTCCTTCTTGTTGATCCTGTCTCTTGCAATTTCAATCAATCCTGTCACCATTAACTCAACAGCCCCCCCACCGAGACCGAATTGAATCAATGTGTCAGGAACTGAGTCCTTAAACCAAAAAGTAACCCATGCCACTGTTACAAATACGATCCAATAGATACACACCCCCTTGACTATCTTGTCGAGCTTCTTTTTTTTGGGAGGCTCCTGAGCCAGTCCATTCCGCTTGATCAGTTTAGCCTGAATACGTTCCAGATCATTCATAGGCACCTCACTTCTCTGCAATAAACTCATCCAGGGCTTCTTTTGCTTTTTCCAAGCCCTTACTCATCTCCTTGTGTTCGATAAGACAATATTGCATTTCAAACTCAACTAGGGCGATTGTAGCCCTAATAATTACTCTTAAAGCTCGCTCCTGTTCCTGGAACTTACCATCACCCCTGAAGAGGGATTGCTTTACATCCTTAATATCCTGTTCGCACTTAACAACTCTCTCTTCCAGGCTGTTATGTGGTTTATTCAGGAATTTGTATAACGCATAACCTAAAACAGTAACATTAGCCACCTGAAGTACAACCTTCAGGATCTCGGAAAATGTGTCCAGTGTCATGATCCCCCTCCAATAAAAAGAGCACTCTCCTGTTACAGAGAATGCTCCTGATCTTTAATAATTACGTTCGCAAAAGTGTTCGTAAATGCGAACTAAATCTGTTTCCGTTCGTTCGGTAAAGGCTCCTTTAACGAACTTAACTAATTTTCTGTTGTAAATAATAACTTAAAATCTCTATTTTGTACTGTATTCGCCCAAGATAAAAGCTGTATCTCATTATCATTTATTGCTTTAACAGGACAATTACTACCACCAATGGTTCGACTTTGGTTTTGTGAATTATTGACAAATCTTACTTGTGTTGTAGTTATGTCATTGTCATACCAAATATAACAATTCATATCCGATGCAAAAATGATAATCGAAATTTTTGTTGCCTTTGATGGTGTAGGGATAGATACTGTTCCATTCAAGGTTGCACTTGTTTTGCCACTTACATAATAGGCATTAGCTGACGTAGTACCCCCCCCAACTTTTCTGAGGGCGCATAATTTCTCACTCATAGGCTATCCCCCTATTATTCCTCGTTAGGCTCTGGTGTAGGTGTATGATCTACGATTTCAGAGTAACCACCAACAATACGTCCGTAACTGTCAAGAATCTCTACTACTGCATAGAGAACATCACTAGCATTATGATAACTAGCAAGTGTATTGTGGTATGAAACCTGTGCGCTTTCGAGTGTATCAAACTTTGCGATTGTTGTTCCGTCCTGTCCGGCTGTGTTTGTAAGAATCTTTACTAAATAGAATTTCATTGTTTTTCCTCCTTTTTATTATGCAAATACCACCAAACTTGTTACATCCATATTTTTCTCACATCTATTTGTTATCGTTGCAGAAAATGGAACTCCAACTGCACAAGCAATCTCACCTTGCCAAACATATCCCTTACCATAAGATGATTCACTAGATGTATAAATATTTGTCAAGTTTGTAGTTGTTCCATTAACAGTAATTGTTGCTTGTGGTGTAGGCGTGGCTCTATCTGCTACTCCTAAATACTTTATTGATGTACCCTTTGTTGTTCCACTGACACTTGCTGTATGGTTTGTGGTATTATACGTTACACTAGCATAATACTCTCTAAAATCAGTACCACCACTACCGCCTTTTTTCTCAAGGTTGGCTAATTTCTCACTCATTTAGTCCACCCCCTCTACGTTGATATAGAAAGCGTCCGTTGGTACGTCACTAGCATACAGATACAGACAAGGGATAGCACTATCTACTGTCACATATTGAAGTAAGTCGTATGCGGTCTGTTGTGCGGTTGTAGGTAATACACTACCACTTGCCGCACCGATCTCAACACTAGGGCTATCCACATATACATGAGTCAAAGAAATAGTCTTTTTCTGTAAGGTCGTACCACTTTGACTTGTGGTGTCCTGTGTCCAACTTGAAGTGCTTACCTCAAATGATGTTACTTTGTGCTTATTCCCTACGCTTGTAGTAAGAGTTGAAACGTCACTATCTACCTCATTGATAGCACCTACAATAGTTTTAGCTGTGGTAGTTAAAGTGTTATCTGTTGCGTCCTGTTTGGTTGCTAGTGTGTTCGTTAAAGTCGTAATTTCCGTATGTACGGCTCCGGATGTTACCAGGTCTGAACTACCACTTGTAACGGATGATGTGTAGTCCTTTGCGGCTGCTGTTCCAAGTGTAGGAGTGTTGCTCAGATCAGCATAGGATCCTGATGTTGCAACTGTTGCAAGATTAGGTGTACCACTCAGATCACTATAAGCTCCGCTTGTGGCTACTGTTGCCAATGTAGGAGTTCCACTAAGATCTGAATAGGCTCCTGAGGTTGCTACTGTGGCAAGAGTAGGTGTTCCAGAGATGTTGCTATAAGCGATCTGGCCATTCTCCCACTTCTGAGATGTGCTGTTATAAATAAGAACATTTCCATTTGCCAGGCTTGAGATGGCTACATCATCAAGATCACTCACACCAAAACTATTGAGCACACTTGTGATATAAGCTGGAATGCCACCAGCATTATAAACAGCGCTTGTAGGATCGTAAGCACTGGCCATCATATCACCAGAGCCTGTTCCATTCTGACCATTGGTAACTGTGAATGTGTCTGTGTTGCCATTGGTGTAAAGAATGGTGTATGTGTCTACCAGTCCACTGGTTCCTGTCTTACTTATGGAGACAATTCCGTTACCTGTTGCTCCTGTTGCTCCATCCTGACCATTCTGACCAGCTGGGCCTGTTGCATCAACATTGGTGTCTACATACTGGCTTGTCTGGAAGTCGTAGACGAACCAATTGCCATTGTTGCCGATATATGGTTCCTGAACAACAGCTGCTTCTGCTCTGTTGGCTGCGTTTCCAGCGGCTGTTGCGCTAGAAGATGCCTCACCAGCATAGTATTCAGCATTGTTGTGGTAGTAAGGGCTGCCACTTGAAACAGGTGTGCCATTCTGCTTACCAATTGCATAGCCTTCTGATATAAGAGCATAGGTCTCAACGCCAGTGGCTGAAGATGCTGCTGCTGATGCACTATCTGAAGCGGCCTCTGCATACCACTTGGAATTGTTGTGATACTGAGGATCAGAGCTTGTAACCGGAGTTCCATCTTTAGTTCCAACAGCCCAAGCCTCGGAATCCTGAGTAAGACCACCAACAGACTCAGCCCAATATTTTGCTGAATTATGGTATTGAGGTTCAGTGCTAGGAACAGGAACTCCATCCTTGGTGCCGATAGCCCACGCCTCGGCATTCTCCATTTGTGCTCTGGCAAGAGTAACAAGAGCTGGAACCTCTGTTTCTGACAAGTCAGTATCTTCATTGATCGGAGATCGCTCAACGATCATGTCAAAATTGACTGTTCCAATGTCATCATCACCAAGAGACATTCTGAGCTCACAATTAACTGTGCCCTCAACTATGGTCATCTGTGTTGTGGTGGTTACTGTTACAACACTACCACTCAGGGAAACATTCTCTGTGTAGCTGAAACCATGTCCATCTGGCTTTAAACCATCAATCCTGATTGTTGTGCCAACTGGTGGAACATAGGCAGTAGCACCATCATAGAGTTTGAGTGAAAACTGTCTACCCACATCAAACTGTGATACATTGACTACTGGCTTAACTCCACCAGGAGCAAATTGTAGGTTACTTGTCTGCATCCCTTGCCTCCTTAATCTGTTACTTCTTGCCAATCATCATCTGTAAGAGTCTCAACGATTTCTCTAATAGCGTTCTGTGTGCTCTTTCCTTCCAGCTCTGCCTCTACGATCTTGCGCTGCTCTTCTTTCGTGTAAAAATGCTCATACATTTTCCCAGTTCTTGAGCTGTATTTTCTTGTTTTTGTTGGAATCATTTTATTCTCCTTCTTTATCAATATGGGCCATTTGCGTTTCCAAGAACCTCTAATCTATAAACATTTGTTATTGAGTAGCTCGGAATATACAGATCAAAATAGCTCCAATACATATCACCACCGCTCCAGTAGATCTCCTGAGCAACATCATTGTAGTAAGAAGGATAACTCTCATATAAATCAAATCCCTCAATAACACCTGAATGCCACGCAGCTGGAACAATATAATTCCCAGCCCTTATTCTGAGATCATCTGCACCAATCTGCATATAGCCATTGTTGTAAATCTCCCAGTAAGGCTTGGTGGATCCGCTCATAGTTGCATTGCCGACTCTAAAAGATGTATTACTTGTCTGGCCTTGCTGTGTTATTTCCAGAGCTCCAGTTCCACCTGAATAAGATTCAAATTGCAGTGTTACATTTCCAAATTTGATGTAACCATCTTTTATCTCAAGTGGTGTCGCTTGTCCTCCGCTTGTGATGGTTGCATTGGTAAGAATTGCACCTATCGCTGTCAAAACTCCAGCAGCTGTCATTGAACTATTGGTGCTGTTCCACACTGTACCACTAGCGCTTGTCTGGAAAATGATGTTGCTGTTGTTGTCGTAAACTGTCAGACTCGGAACATTGGTGCCACCTATTACAAGTTTTCCATCAAGTGTCCATGCCTGAGTATAAGGGCCAGCCACTCCACTACTGGAGAAGCCGATTCCGTTCTCATTGATCCTCAGAACATTAACAGCATCCTCTTCACTGGCATGATCCATGAATAGGAGCTCTTTCCACTCACCAGCTAGATTTTTCTTGGCTACAACATAACCATCACCACTTGTGAGCCATGTGGTTGCCTCATCAACGATCTGACCGACTTCATTGGTGAACTGACCGAACATCCTCTTGGTGTTATTGGCCAGAGTGTTCATCTCATCCTGTTGGCCGCTGATCGTACTTGCCAGTGTACTTCTAAGAGATCCAACCTCAATGGAGTCATATCTCTCTGTCAGCACATCATAGACTGTCTTTACAACCTTGGCTGTTGTTCCAATTCCTAACTTCTCAAAGTACACACCAACCAGATCACAGAGCTTAACTGTCTGGAGCGCTGCCACGTCCTTATATTCCTCGGTGTCACTCAGGTTCACAAATGAAACCTTGATTGATACTTTAGGAATACCAATACCGGACTGAGCAACATAAGCCTGAGCTTTTGCTCGCAGCTGAGCCTCTGTTGGAATGGTTTCCTCATCAAAACTCTGTGAGAAGTCATATGGAACAGTTCTCTTGAATGGATAAGTGCCAGCTGTCGAACTGTTCACCACCTTCTCAGGAAGTGTTATTGTGTTTCCACCCTCGGAATCTTGCCAGAATGGAACTATACCAGTAATGGTGTTCTCAATGTTCTCTTCCTGATTCAGATCTGTGATGTTCTTACCATAACGAAGAGTGACTGTTGGTGTGGTTACGCCTCTGTTTGTCCAGAGCTTAACTGTGTAATTATCCCATTCATACTCACCACCGAACTGATCAATAACAGAGCCTTCAACACCACCGAGCCTACTTCTGAGAGAGGCTGGAGCTGTCTGTTTATAACTGGCTACTGTTGTCACGTTTGTGGTAAATGTGAATGGACAATTTTCAGCAGCATTGGTGACAAGCCCTGTCAGAGTCTGGGAACACGCTGATGCACTTGCCACCACCGAAAATGGCATTACTGGGATATAGCTCAACTGGTAGGAGATGTGCTGAGCTGATACCGAGAAGAGGCCATTGATTGGCTTGGTTATCTTATAAACCCTGAATGCCTGATTAGATGCCCCCTGAGATGGTTTTGCCACAATAATGGAGCTCATTTCAATCTCTGAAGCGTGTTCAGCGCTCTCAGCTATCTCCATCTCAAGTTCATACATCCCATTTCTCTCTTCTGTAACTTTGCAAGAGATACAATCAAGGCGGCCAAGGCCATTGGTTGTGAATGTAGTTGCTGTTTTTGCAAATAGAATAGGTTTCACAGGATCCACCACCTCGGAATGATTTCCAACTTAGTTATGCCATCCAAAACGATCACATTATCTCCAGGAACCAGTTTAGGAAACTCACCATTGGTCAAAACAATATTGCCATTGCAATTGGTTGCCAAAGTGTCCTTATAAGCCTCCTGAAGCTCACAATCAATATCTGTGTAAGTATTAGCTGTTGTGATCTGAATAGCCTTACCACCAATAGAAAAAGAGCCTGTTCCATAGGCCCTTATCAGTGGAAGTGCTGTTGTGTAGTTTCCATTGTTTATGGTTGCACCAGCTGTGAGCTCAATCGGCTGTTCACCACTCTTCAAAAATCTCTGTGGATAGCAGCTGAATGTCAGATCAAAATTAGCAGCATATAATTCCTCAATTGGATCAGCCTTAAAAGCTCCATCCCATCTGGCCATTCTGTACTCTTCCGGATAGTAGTCATCCTCTAAGCGCACATAGCCTTTTTGAGACAGAAGGAAATTTCTAAGAGCCTGAACATTGTTCTTGAAATCCCTGATAATAAAAGCTGGATAAGTCAATTCAAGGTTGTTATATCTGCCATTATCAACTGTCAGCTCACCATTTCGGCCGGGGATCTTAATGCTCTCAGTGTCTCTCTCTGGAGCATTAAAAACCCCCTTGCCGCTGATATACACTCCAAAATCTGAAAGTGATTTGTAGTTAAATACTATTGTTTTTCTCATGCGAACACTGCCCTCTGGTTATAAACCTGTGCATTAATTCTGTTCTGGATTATATCTGCCAGCTCTCTCACATCCTGTCCTTGTGCTCCATAAACTGTGAGGTTCACTGTTGTTGTAGTATTTCCACCAATTCCATTGAGCTCAGGAACCAATGAACTAGCCATGTTACCCATAGCGCTCTCTAACTGAGGAATGCCTTTGTTGATACCCTGAACCATCTCCTTCATCATGTCTGGCATGAATGTGTGAAAATTACTCAGAGGGCCAACATCAGGCTCAGAGAAGTGAATATATGAGCTGATGACATCTGCTACACTTCTGATTGTGTCTCCAACCTGGTCAATCTTGGATCTGATACCTTCAATAAGGCCATTAATCATATCTTCGCCCCAATCACCCATAGCTTTGACGATATTATGGAAGGTATTACTCAGAACATTCTTGAGGTTTTCAAAAGTGTTCTTAACTCCATCCAAACCAGCTTTTGCAGCGCTCTTCAGATACTCAAGGGCACCACTCCAGTCTCCCTTCATGGCAGCTGTGGCAGCCTTCAAGAGATTGGTTATAACATTCAAAACAGTAGTAATGATTCCCTTGATCAGCTCAAGTGTAATCTGAATCTTAGCCTTCATGAGCTCAATGCCGACTGTGATCATTGTTTTAATGGTCTCAATTGTGGCATTGATTTCTCTCTCATGCTCTCCAAAGAACTGGCTTACAAACTGTTTAGCCTGGTTGAATACTTCTTTTATGAACTCCCAGAGAGCTCCAAGGTTCTCTTTTACTGCCTCAATAATAGGAGATAGCCACTCAATAACCTGACCAAGCCATTCCTTTACATTTTCAAAGAACTGGAGAAGTGTTTCCTTGGCACTCTCCACCACTTCATTGACTTTATTCCTGAACTCTTCATTGGTCTGGTAGAAATGAACAAATGCTGCAACCAAAGCTGCAACAGCGGCTACAACTGCCAAGATCGGAGCACTAATACCACCAATTACAGTCATTATTGTTCCGATAACATTTGCCACATTTCCTACTGCTGTGATTATGGTTCCAATAGCTCCAACCACTTTACCAATAACCACTAGAACAGGGCCAACAGCAGCGGCAATGGCTGCTATTTTTATAATCATTTCCTGTTGAGCTGGATCCAAAGCATTCCATTTCTCAATCAGCTGATCAATAAAATCCATCAACTTCTCAACATAAGGCATTAACATCTCACCAATGTTGACAGCCAACTCTGTAAATCTGGCTTTTAACTGGCTGATCTTGGATTCCATTGTGGAATATCTCAGTTCAGCCTCTTCTGACATAGCAGAATTCTCAGCCCATGCCTCATTACCTCTTGCAACAGCATCTGTAACAAGATCTCCTGAGTTTGCTAATCTTGTCAGTGTATCTCTCAAACGAACTTCAGTGAATCCCATCTCTTGGAGCATTGCAATAGTAGATTCACCATGCCCCTCAGTATCACCAAGGCCCTGAATAAATGCCTGGAGTGCTGCTGGAGCATCAGTTCTATAAAGCTGAACAAATTCTTCTGTGCTCTTGCCAGCAACCTTGGCAAAATCCTCTAGGTTTGTTCCAGCCTTGATGGTTGCGTTCATTTCATCCTTGGTAAGTCCAAGGGAATAAGCTAATTCCTTGAAGCCCTTAGAGTCATTTGCTGACATGAGCTCCAAATCTCTCAGTGACATTCCTGTTTTGTTCTGGAGATCTATCACCTGATCATATCCAGTCTCAGCTGCCACTTGCATTTTGATCATGGCCTTGGAGAATGCAGAACCACCCATTTCAGCCTCAATACCTACTGAGGAAAGGGCTGTTGCAAATCCAAGAATCTCACCCTGAGAGAGTCCGATCTGAGCTCCGGCACCTGAAAGCCTGGTTGCCATGCTCATGATGTCAGCCTCTGTTGTGGCGTAGTTATTACCAAGATCAACAATTACTGAACCAAGGTTCTCAACATCTGAAAGCGGCATTTTGGTAACATTTGCAAATTTAGCAATTGCACTGGCCGCCTCTTCTGATGAGAGGTTAGTGGTATCACCGAGCATAACCATAACTCTTGTAAACTCGGTTATATCATCAGCAGATACACCCAACTGACCAGCTATCTCCATTGTGGCTGCAATGGTGTTCTGTGAGCTGGCAGTGGTTTCAGCAATCTCATTGATTGATTTTTTCAAATCATCATAAGTGGTGTTAGCTGTCTCATCAACAGTTTTCATAACACCAGTAAATGCTGACTCCCAGTCTATGGCAGACTTAACTGAACCACCAAAAGCAGCAGCAATTGGAACTGTTACCTTTTGTGTCAGAGTAGATCCCACATCAGAGATCTTATCTCCAACGCCCTTGATCTTATCTCCAACCTCAGCAATCTTTTTGCCAGCCTCCTGGAATACTATTCCCATTACAGAAGCTGAAGCCTTGGCCTCATCCTTGAGCTCTTTGAGTGCTGCTGTGTCCAGATCAATCTGCAACTTGAGATCTTTTGCAGCCTGAGAGTTTGCATCAAATCCCTCAGTGTTTTTCATCTGCTCCAGAGCTTGTTTCTCAGTTTTCAGTTTTTCCTCTGTATTAGATATTTCAGAAGCTAATTCCTTCTGTTTATCCTTCAGCAGATTAACATTGGTGGGATCGAGTTTGAGAGCCTTATCTATATCCCTAAGGTTCTTTTGAGTCTTAGATATGGCATTATCTACGCTGGCAAGAGCCTTGGTTAGTTTGGTGGTATCGCCTCCAATTTCAATTGTGATTCCCTTAATTCTTCCAGCAGCCATGATTTACCTCTTAGAATTTGTCAAAATCAGCTTGTGTTGCCACTTGCTGATACTTATAATCATCATTTTCAGTTTCTGTGAATAGATCAATCACAAATCCATAATCAAGAACATCCAGGTCAGACAATCTAAGTCCAATCTGGATGCACCTGAGTGTATAAAGCGGAGTATTCATCTCACGCTCTGTTTTTCTCTTCTTTTTTTTTAGGCTCTGAGGATGTTACTGTGTTTCCAACATAGACATCAATGATCTTGTCAGATGACATCTCAATATCTAATGGATTGAACTGCTCTAACCATGTCAGATAATCCTCTTCATTGAGTTTTGAAATGTCATACTCTCCATCATGGGCCTTGGCTTGCATTGCCATAATAAAGGCGAGTTCTCCAACTGTTGCAATCTTGGACTCATCACCTTCAATACTCTTGAACTCTGCAAGAATATCCTTATGAAATAATAATTTATATCTGATAGGTGTGGCACCATTGGCCAGCATAGGCACAGTGGTGTTGCCAACTTTTACTTCCTTATACATTTGCTCCCTCCTTTAGATCAAGTTGTTCCTGATGGTGTGCTAGTTGGCTGATAAACAGCTGAGAACCATGTTGAGTAAGGTGTGTCTGATTCTCCACATCTAGCCTTAACAAGATCCTTATTCAGACTTGCATTGTGGATTGAAACAGCTGTGAGAGTGAGAGTCTCTGTCTGAGGCTCAATTGTCTCTTCTGTTGTTGCTCCAGATACTGAAGGCCTTGTTGCTGAGCAGTTATAGAGCACATGACGTGTTGCATTTGCATCACCCTCAAACTGGAAAAGAAGTGCGAACTGAACAGTCTTAGCACCAGCATCCTCAGCGAGAACACCATTAGCATCCTCAACATCACCTAAAACACTCTTACGGAATGAATCAGGGATAAGTGCGCTCTCAAAGTCTCCTGAGTAACCATTGTTTGACTGGCCAACCCAGTAATCAATGTTATCAGCTCTGAACTTGGTTGTGTCACCCTCAGCATCAAGTGAGAGATTAACAGCACCAGGCCAAGCTACTGGTGTAGCATATGTTGCTGTGTTTGTAGCAGCATCAATTGTAGCTACTGCATAGTACACATTTTTAAGGCCATACTTAACTTTATTAGCCATTGATCATTACCTCCATTTCATAAGCTATTTGCCACATTTTCTCTGTGTCAATGTAGTTTTCCTCTTTGTAGTACGTTAAACCATTATTTGCCAGGATCCCCTCAATAGTTCCTTCTGTTGAGTAGTCCTTCTCAGCTGTGTAGAACTCAATATTGAGTGTCACAATCCTCTGATAGTTGGACTCATCAGCAAACACATCATTGGTCTGTGTATAGAAAAACACCACGAAAGGTGGTGCCTGTCCTGTTCCCTCTGGAAACTGATAATAAGCATATGGAAGGCCAATACTTTTGACCATAGCTGCTACTTCTTTGTATGTCATAGTTTTTGTGTAACCTCCCTCTCAAACTCGGTTATCAATTTGGTTTCCACAGGAGCAATGTGCTCTCTTCCACTAACTTGGCCCATCTGTCTACCACCAGCTACAAGTGCATGACCATTTTCCAGAAGGTGTGGAAGTCCAGCCTGTGAATTGTAGATGGTAACAGTCGTATATAACCTATTTTCAGTGGCTTGTGATTTCCACGTTTGGCCATAACGCTGTTTGTGTTTTCCGGACTCTGGGAAAGTTCCAAGTGACTCGTTTCTTAAAAGAGCAGCGCCCTTCTTGCCAACTTCCTTGGTGATCTTACTCAGATTCTTGGAAACATCATCCCCATACTCACTCAGGATCTTCTCAACTTCTTTTTCAAAATTATCAAGTGTAACCTTGGTAGCCATTTGTTCCACCCTTGCGCTCAACATAGAGCTCTATCACGTCTGTTTTTCTCTTATAAGTACGATAAACAGAATAGGTGTTGTCGTTGTACTCAACAATAGACTCTCCGGAGTAATCACCAAAGAACATAGTGAATCTGAACTCTGGATTGAGACCATTCCTACCAGCCTCAAAGAACTCTGAAGCGGAAACACTTTCCACCTGGCAGAATACTTCCTTGACTGATGGTGTGGCTATCCATCTACCATACTCATCCTGTGTTCTATTCATGGTTATTAGTTTAATTACATCTGATCTGTCCATGTTGTGTACCCTGTTGCCATTGAAAGCTGTGCCTTTTGCTCGTCATAACTTCTCTTTAGTCTGTCATATTGATCAGGCTCACCAAAATTGAGTTTACAATATGTGATGATAGCCTTCTGAATAATGACATCAAGATCAGAATCTGTTGTCACTGGAACAATTACGCCAGCAATCCCCAGATCCACCTTGGCAGCATCAATCAGATCCTGAAGTTCAGAGTCATATGCTGTTGTTGTTATTCTGAGTGCAAGTTTTACCTTCTCAAGCATTGTTTTTCACCTCATTAAAGCCCTGAATGCTATTCTGATACACTTCCTCATAGTCAGGATAAACTGTTAAATGTCCGATATGACCAAGCCACACTCTAGGCTCAACCCAGATCTCAATTTTGGCCTCTGTTGCTCTTTTACAGAATGCAAGATCCTCACCCAGCTCACGCATAGGGAAAAAGGCTGTTCCATTCCTGGTGTAAACAATCTCTGCAACCTTGGTCTCCATTAGAACACAGGCAAAACCACAACCAGCCACCTTGAATGGCTCATGTGGATAATCATGCCCCTCCCATCTGTCAACACTTGGCCAGATCTGATTGAATAAGCAGCTCATATGTGGTGCTCTTCTACCATGAGCAATGCCAGTAACAAATGGCTTGCCACAATCCATCAGGTTCTCCAGAAGATCATCATTGAAGATCATGTCTGAATCTAACCACAGGATGTGAGTGAACCCTTTATCAATGGCCATCTTAGCCAGCCGATCACGTCCGACATATACCAGCGTTCCACCCTGATATACCACTTCAAAGTCAATGCCATCACTGTCTAATCTTCTGATCAGCTTGGTCAGGCATTCAACAAACTGAAAGTGCATATAATCGTAAGTGGGAATAGCAATCATTAACTTCATTTCTTCTCTGTTCTCTTCCTTACTGTTTTAACTGGTTTTTCTGCAATTTCTGCCTCAACTGGTGGATTGACAGCAACTTCCACCGCAACAGCAGAACCTACTGATACAAGGAACTGAAACTCAGCCGGAGAGACCTCTACGATCTCCCCAGCCTTGTGAACTATCCTTGCATCTCTAAGTAATCTAACCTTCATCAGGTTGTAGCGCCTGAAGGCTTAGCAATTACGCAGAATCTGCCGCAAGCTGTCAATGCGTGAGCTGCATACTGTCTGCCAACGATCTTAACCATATCCTTCTCAGCAAGTGAAAGATCATCATACTTGATAACGATTCCATCACCTTCAGGATAGTTAACCTGAACACCCTTGAGATCGCCAACGATAGCATAAACAGCATTAGCTGATGCATTGTCGTAAGCTGCGAGCTCACTTGAGAAGAGCACTGGGAATCCCTCGAAAGGATCAACAGCAAAGTTGCCAGCTGCAAATGCTGCTTTGAAGTTAGCATATGTGAGCTTGTTCATGATGATAACTGTATCTGTTGCCTCATCTGAGAGGTTAGCAAATGCAGAAGCGATTGTTGTAAGTCCAGGAGCTTCTGTGATCTTAGCAACAGAAGCCTCATCTCCATCTGCAATCTGAGGAGCATTCTTAACATCATCAACTACAAGAGCAGCGAGCTTCTTGAGAATCTGATATGTAAGCTCATCATAGATGTAGCGAACCAGGTTCTCTCCACCCATAGCAATAGCCTCATCAGAGATTGTGATCCACTTCTTGATGTTCTTAGGAACCATTGTTACGATTCCGAGTGACAGGCTCTCTTCTGTTGGAGCTGTTGTTCCCTCATTGTGAACATAAGCGCCATCTGCTGAAAGCTCAAAAGCAACCTTGAGGTTTCCTCTGATGTATGTCTTACGAACTCTTGAAAGAATGTCATCCTTCTCCCATGCTGTTCTGATGATCTCATCAACGATTGCTGGAACAGGAACTGAACCAGAAGCATCTACTGTAAGAAGTGCTCTGCACTCTCTGTCATCCTCGTTGATAAGGTATCTAGCAAACGCATCAACATACTCTTTTGATGCTCTGATCTCTTCATTTGTCTTAGCCATTTCTCTCTTTTCCTCCTTAAATTCCTGAACAACAGTGCCAGCACCCTCGGTTACTGCCTGTCTGATCTCTTCCTTCTGAGCCTCAACTGCTTTTCTCTCTTCAATTTCAGCCTTGATTGACTTCATTTCTGCCTCAAGTGCATCAAGATCTGCACCCTCAACATCTAATTCAGCAACAATGGCATTCTTGCGAGTTTCAAGCTCTTCGATTGTCATTTCTTTAATTTCCATAGCTTATACCTCACTTAATATGCGTATTTTCTGTTTCTGATGCTCGATCCTTCTCTGCTCGGCCTTTACACTCTCCAGTGATGCCTTGGCGCTATCCAGCGCCTCAGCTAAGCCTCTTGCCTGAATGGATGTAGCCTCATAAGCTGGGAATGTAACAGCGGAAACCTCAAACACCTTGCTAATAGCAGAAATGTGTCTCTTTGGATGTTCGCTGTCGATCTCCTCCCATCTATCGCCATCTACTGTGAACATGAATGACATTCCGGAAATGTCTCCACGCTGAACAGCAGAATAGAGCGCTCTTGCATCTGCATTGTTCTCTGTATCGAGATTGACTCTGATTTTCATGCCAATCTCATCATCAATGCTCATCTGCATGGTGCTGTTCTCATTATTGTTGCGGCTTCTAGCCAGTGGGATCATGTCTGTATTGTGATTAACTAAAAAACGCACATCACGAAGATCAGTCTCCGCAAGTGCGCCTCTATCAATCATCTCATCATACCAGCCAAGATCCGTCCAGGAATCATACACAATAGGTGTACCTTCCAAGAAATTACCATGCTCCTCATCATTCTGGGCTCTAACCTCAAAAGTGAAAGCCCTGATCTCCATGTTGTCAGCCTTCATTTTTAAATTCCTCCGTTTTTCTGTTTCCAACTTATGCTACCTGGTCTGAAATAGTTGTAGTAATACATGGGCATATCCCAGTCTATGATCTGCAAATTCTTTTTAAACATCTCTTGATGGAAATGCAGATCTGAACTACAAGGGATGTTTGGGAAACGTGTATTTCCTATGGAAGATCGTTTCCAGCACTTATTCCAAACAGCACAGAAGTGATTGCCTCTGTTTCCGTTTGGTGTTGCATATCCCCAGTTCTTAAAAATAAAAGAGAAGCACAAAACATCCATTGCATCATTGTGCTCTCTTAGTTTTTTATCTATCTGCCAGAGTACATATTCATGGAGCCACCAGTCATCATCATCCATGAACAGAACCCATTCACCAGTAGCTTCATCAAGGCCACGATCTCTGGACAGTCCGTCATTTCCATAATTCACAGGGATGACTTTTGCTCCATATGTCCAAGCCACTTGTGCTGTGTTATCTTTGCAGCTATCACACACCACAATAAGCTCAAAATCTCTGAATGTCTGTTCCTTGATTGAATCAAGTGCCCTTCTAATGCGATCTTCAGCATTGTAGGCTGGAATGATAATACTAAATCTTGGCATTAATGGTTGCTCCAATAATTTTTTGAACTCTCAGGATTTCTACCCAGCATCAAACTCTTACTACCTGGCCTTAGCCAATTGTAGTAATACAAGGGCATATCCCACTCAACTATTTTCAAATTCTTGGCCATCATCCGATCAAAAAAAACGGAATCCTCAGCCACCACATCTCTCTGATATGGGAATCTTGTCTCACCGATTGATGATCTTCTCCAGCACTTGTTGGCCACATGAGGAAATATTGTTCCTTTTGGGCTCCTGATCTTACCATAGCCCATGCCCTTCCAGATCAGACTGAAAAACAGTGCATCCTCATCACCCAGCTTCTCATTCAGCTGTTCAAATACATACTCATGCAGATACCAGTCATCAGCATCACAAAAGAGCACCCATTCACCTTGCGCTTCATCCAATCCGGTATTTCTTGCTGCTCCAGAGCTGTGAGCATAGATTCTAATAACCTTGGCTCCATAGCTTCTGGCAATCTCAGCTGTTTGATCTAAACAGGCATCACACACAACTATGACTTCATAATCTGTGAATGATTGCTGCTTTATTGATTCTAGCGCCTTGGAAATACAAGCCTCTTCATTGTGTGCTGGGATTATCACGCTAAATTTCACTCAGATTGATCCTCTTCTAATTTCATGCTGGCATCATAATACTCACCACGAATGATCCGGACATCTCCACCCTCAACAGGCTCAAGGTTCCAGATCTCTCTGATGTCATTTATTGACATAACACCTCTATCCAACAGCTGACTTGAAACATTGAGCTTGTCATTGTTGGTCATGTACTGGAGGCGATTGGCTGTGAGCATTACATAGTTACCATTGCCCTGTTCTCTGAAGGTGAACAACATCTTGGTCATCACTTCACTAAACTGAATTGCAAATGGCTCAATGGCTCCTTCATAGAATGCTGACCAGGCATCACCGTAAGCCTTATTGGTCAGAATATCCTCATTTACCATGAAATACTGGTAAACATTGCTCTCAATCAGTTTCATCTCATCAGCCTTAACAACATAAGGATCTGACTTCACCTGATTGATGTTTGAATATGTGTTAGGGAATAGGAGTAATCCGCCTCCCTGTGCATCTCTGCTAAAATTCTCTTCACTAAATCTCTTGCGCTCATTGGCAAGATCCTCAGCTTTGGAGAAGTTATTTACCTGAGCATAGAATCTGTAAGTGGCAGCAGATTTCACACCTTCCTCAATGCCCTGATTCTGAATGTGAATCAAGTCCATTGTTGGGAACAGTGCGTGATTACTTTCACCAAAGAAATCGCTCTTGTACTGGAACTTGGTGAGGATTCCGCAATTTTCCAGTTCAATGGATGCCTTCTCGCCCCATCCGAACTCATATCTCAGGTAAGGCTTAACACCCTTCTCGGATCCATACTGAACAACCTCTGTTTTGTTTGGCAGAGGGCAAAAGATACCACTCACCTCACCATACTGATCGAAGATCGGAACAATGAAGGCTGTGTTATGAACATCCAGGATAGTGCTAACCCTATAAAGGAACTGGCTCCATGTCTGATACTGGTTAGGCCCCTTCTGGAGTTTGTTCTGGAGTGCTGGCTTGGCAGATCCGGAGATATTAAACTTGAGCTTGCTGACATGGATAGCCCTTGCATTGATAGCAGCCCTGACCAACTCGCTCTCATAGATCTCTCCACCCCAACTGGTAAATTTAGGCTCATAGCCATTGAGCATTTTGAATGCCTGAATCTTATCCTGTTTTACTTTTGGTCTGTTTTTCAAGAAAATGTCAAATAAGCCCATGTCCTAAACCTCATTCAATAATCTGTCTCCGATTTCGTTAAACCACTTCTGCCTTACACAAAAGGCATCAGCCATAGCAGCAACACCATCTATGTGCATAACTGGATTGATTTTTACCAGCTTGCCTCTACCTCGCTCATTGCTCATCTTTATAGCGGCATTGAGTAAATGGATCTTTAAAAGATCATTGTCACCAATGTGAACACGTCCATCCTTAAACAATCCTTCCATCTCTTGGAGTACGCCCCAGAGGTTGTCACCCTGATACACGTCATCACAACGGAACCCATATCTCTCAAGATCCTGAATCAAATACTGAGCTGAGAATCTATCATACCCCACCTGAAGTGGTAAGATCTCATACTCTTCCACCAGCTTAGTCAGCCAGTTATAACAATCATGGTAATCAACGAAGTTGTCTCCGGATGTCTCCAGGAATCCCTTCTCCATGTAAATGTTATAAGGAACACCATCTCTGGCAATGGCCTCTTCTATCTTCTCGTTAGGCAGCCAGAACTTTGCAAACACATAGAACTCACCGCCCTTCTCGATCACCACAACAGCGGACGTGAGGTCGGTGGTCTGTGATAAGTCAATTCCAGCTACACAATAACTGCTACGGAAGTCCTCAAGGCTAAGCTGTTCACCACACATTTTTTCGACTGTCTGAGTTGATAACCAAGCCAGTGAACTATTCTGCTTTAAGTTGCAATACTTTGTGATAAATTCAGCCTTTTTGGAGAGAGAACCTTCCGCAACAGCTATCTCTTCTAAAAGATAATCGACTGTGACTGATACACCGAGATTAGGATTGCTCTTCCTTAACTCGTTGATGTCATTCCATTTCTCAATGTCATCAATCATATACAAAAAAGGCAACAGCTTCTTTTCCTTGCTGTCACCTAACAAAAATCTTGTTGATCTCTTCAACAGTTCGTCATATATTCCATCATTTATATAACCAGCTGTCGAACAACTCAGGAGGATTGCTTCTGGCCTTGCACCCATTCCTGACTTCATAACCTCATACTGTTTCAGGCCGCCATCACCATCCCATGCAGCAACCTCATCACAAATACACAGACTTGGATTAAAACCATCTGATTTTTTAGCACTGAATGCAATCTTAGTAACCATAGCATTGAGTGCTGGAATGAACAGATCTGTCTGCCTATGCCTTGGCATATCTGAATTGTCATGTGCCAGCCTCTTGGTGCTATCCGTTTCAGAGTACAGTTTTTTGAGTTCCTGATACTCCGGATCCAAGAGAGTCATCTGCCATATGTTGTTATAAATAATATCAGCCTGAGCCAGTTTAGGAGCTATGTTATACACCTTAGAACCATAACCGCCTTGCCACCATTCATACTTAGCAATAGCACTGGCCAGTAAACTCTTGCCATTCTTCCTGGCTACGATCAGAACTATCTCTCTGAACTGTCTGAGCCCCTTCTCATCTACCAACCCATAGATAGAAGCCACGAATGCCTTCTCCCAGAGCTCCAACTTGAGCTGCTGTGGAGCGAGAGGCCCTTCAGTGTGGAAAGCATGAGTCTCAATCCAATCAATTGCCTCATTTGCCTTCTTCTGATCATAGAAAAACGCTTTATCTTGCAAGCCCTTAACGATATATTCCAGAATGAGCTCTACCCACTTACCAACTACAACAGATCCGTTCTTAACTTTTTGGTAGTATGTCAAAATCCAATTATCTTTTGTCATTCTTTGTCGTTCCCAGGGCCAACTCTCACGAAATAAAGGGAAATTATGTTTTTCCGAGG
>Ga0265300_10000876_pt1 | contig 30250 bp, 25 predicted proteins | sample AusTroGonzalo_MG_FD_193482 | JGI IMG/M metagenome (GOLD analysis project Ga0265300, IMG submission 193482) | Bovine rumen microbial communities from tropical cattle in Woodstock, Queensland, Australia - Gonzalo_03 | ecosystem: Host-associated > Mammals > Digestive system > Stomach > Rumen ...
GATGACCTTTTTGGTGGAGGGGGGAAGTCAGCCTTCATCATCCAGTCGTAGTAGGAGGGTTCTTTGGTAAAAACCTCCTCAACAGGTTCGCCTTTGTGCTTGCCGAAGTTGAAGATTTCACACCCAAGGTTGTTGTAGCCGATATGTCCGACGAGGTCGGCCCACTGCTTGTTGGCGGTGAATTCGCTGAGGGCGGGGATGTCGTTGACCACGGGCTGTGTCACCTTGCCGGAGCGGTCCTTGTAGTCGACGCCTTGGTAGCGGTCGAGTTGGGCCTTGAGCACCTCGTAGGTGGCGATAGTGTCGGCCGCGGCGCTGTGGGCGTTCTCCAAGTCCTTCTGGCAGTAGAACTTATAGGCGGCCACGAGAGTACGCTGCTCCATCTGGTGGAAGATATTCTGCACGTCAACAAGATGGCGCTTCTTGAGGTCAAAATCGATACCCACACGAAGGAATTCTTCCACCAGCAGTGGTACGTCGAACTTGTTGGAGTTATAGCCTGCAAGGTCGGCATCACCGATATACTCCATGAGACTTGGTGCCAACTCCTTGAACGAGGGCTTATCAGCAACATCGGCATCGGATATGCCATGGATAGCGGTGGTCACCTCTGGGATATGAACGGTATTGCCCTTTTCGTCGACAGGGCGGATGCGCTCGACACGGGTATCGGTGGTGCCATCGGGCATCACCTTGTGGAGGCAAATCTCAACAATATGGTCGTGTCCTACCTGGACACCGGTAGTCTCAAGGTCGAAGAAGACGATAGGTTTGGTGAGGTTAAGATTCATAGTGTTTTTTTCTAGTTGTACTAGTATCACTAGTTTAACTATTTAGATTAGATTGTTTATTGTTTTTCTGATAGCCACCAGATGTTCAAGGAGTTGTTCTGCAAGGTCGAGACGAAGCATATTGGCGCCGTCGCTTTTGGCGCGAGCGGGGTCGGGATGGGTCTCCATGAAGATACCGTCGGCCCCCACGGCGATGGCAGCACGACCGATAGTTTCAATCATATCGGGACGGCCTCCGGTAACACCGGCCGTCTGGTTAGGTTGCTGGAGCGAGTGGGTGATATCAACCACCACAGGCACATGGTTCTGTTGCATGGTAGGCACCCCACGAAAGTCGACCACGAGGTCCTGATAACCAAAGGTGGTGCCGCGTTCGGTAAGCATAAAATTGTCGCTGCCGAAAGCACGCATCTTACCGGCAACCTGCTCCATAGCCTCGGGTGAGAGGAACTGGCCCTTCTTGACATTCACGCATTTGCCCGTTTTCGCGGCAGCATGAAGAAGTTCAGTCTGGCGACAGAGGAAGGCGGGAATTTGCAGCACGTCGACATACCCTGCAGCCATCTCGGCTTCATCATCAGAGTGTATATCAGTAACCACCGGAATGCCGAATTCCTTCCTTATCTCTCCCAAGAGTTCCAGACCCTCGCGGTCGCCGATGCCGGTGAAGGAGGTGACGGAAGAGCGGTTGGCTTTGCGATAGGAGGCTTTAAAGGCAAAGGGAATCTGCAGGCGGTCGGTAATTTCCTTCAACCGCTGACAGACCTGGAAAGGATTCTCATGGTCCTCTATGACACAAGGACCGGCAATCAAAAAGAAATTGCCGGTCTCTGTGTATTTTAATAATGGTAAGCTTGGATACATATAAATGTATTAGTAAGACATTTCGTCATTGGCATAGGGGTCACCATCTTCGTCGGCACTCGACTCATGACGGCGTTCAGCGGAGCGCTGGAGAGAGATGATGAGGGCTCCAAGCATGCGGGTGAGTTCCATGAGGTACTCGCGCGACTGGTTGAACTGCTCCTCTGTCATAACACCCAGATTATGGGCAATCTCGGTGTATACGACGCACTCGCGGATAGCAGTTTTGGAGATTTTGAGGTAGTGGTCGAATTGGCTCTTGCTGCGACTGGAGCCTTCTGCAATGTTGAGGGCAATGTCGTAGGAAGAGTGGCAGAACGAGTTCACGAGGGCTTTCTCGCTGTCAGTGCGGGGAGCGCCAAGGTTAGAGGCCAACCAAGTGGCATAGTCGGTGGCTTTGGCGTAGACACGCAGGTCTTCGAAACGGAAGAAGCTGACGATTTTTTCTTCTTGCTGATCCATAGTAACAGGGTTTAAAGGGTTAAGGTTGAAAGTATTTTTTTCAGACAATTTCTGCGAAGTATTTCATGAACTGGGTGCGCATGGCCACCGAAGCTTTGTCGTTGGGCTGGACGGCGAGTTTCCCGCGGAACTGCTTGATTTCGTCGTATCCCTTCTTCTGCATCCATGCCTGGAGACCTTCATTGAGTTCACGAAGTGTATCGATGCCATTCTTATAGAGGCAACTAACCACCTGAACGGTGGTGGCACCGGCAAGAAGCATCTTAACCACATCGGCGGAAGAGTAAACACCTGTGGAGGCCGAGAGGTCACAGCGCATCTTCTTGCTCATGATGGCAACCCAGCGGAGGGTGTTATACATATCTTCGGGATTGGAAAGGAACGAGGCATTTTGGAGGGTCTCATTCTCAATGTCGATATCGACCTGGACGTTCTTGTTGAACATCGTCATACCCTGAATGCCCATCCAGCTGAGCTGCTGCAACTGCTTTGCCATGTCGGTGAAGTAGGTGCCCACCTTGATGGAGATGGGAATGGAGATTGACTTGCGGAGAGTGTTGATAATCTGGGTAAAAGTACGTTCCACATCGTCAGACGAGAGGGTAGTCTCGTAGGGCAGAATGGCCATATTGAGCTCGAGGGCATCACAACCGGCCTCCTGGAACTTAATGGCATAGGTGAGCCAGTTCTCATAGGAGAAGCAGTTGATAGAGCCAATGACGGGAATGGTGAGCGCCTGCTTGGCATCACGAATCATCTGGAAATGCTTACCCAGCGAATCGTCGGCCACATGGGCTGCAATGTATTCATAGCTGTCGCCATAGTTGTCGGTGGGAGCCACCACATGGGTGTTCTTCTTAATATCGTAGATAATCTGCTCTTCAAAAACCGATTTGAGCACGACAGCACCCACGCCAGCCTTTTCCATTTCCATCATCTTCTGCACATCGGCGGTGAGGCCGCAACTTCCCACGATAATCGGGCTCTTCAGGTCGAGTCCAAGGTATTTAGTCTGTGTATTCATTTAGACAGTTTTTTTTCTACAGTTTGTATTCAAAAAAAATTTATCACGCCTCAATCTACACTCTCTTTTTCAATCTGCAAAGATATGAAAAATATATTTATAAAAAAAAAAATAATTTGCCGAACGGGTCGTTTTTACCTATAAAATATTCATTATCAACTAAAAGAAAATATATTTTTTTTTTACAAACAGGGTGTGGGGAAATTTATTTTCAATTTTCAACGCTTGTTTTTCAATTTTTTCGTACTTTTGCACCTCGAAATTTTATACAGAAAGAAACAAAAAAACTATCATAATGAAAGAACAAATCGAAGAAAAGAACGTCGAAATGGAATCCAACCTCCTGATTCGCGCCCAGGAATTCGTCAAGAAAAACCAGAAGATGCTCATCATCTGTGGCACTGCCATCGTAGTTATTGCCGCTTTCTTTTGCCTCCGTGCTTTTGTTTTCACTCCCAATGCACAGAAGGCTGCCGCCCAGGACGGTTTTTACGCCGAGAACTACTACATGTCGGGCATCGACAACAATAACGCCGAAGACCTGCAGAAGGCTCTCGACGGTGACGGCAAGCATCCCGGATTCAAGAAACTCATTGACAAGCATTCCGGTTCTCTGATGCACAGCACCCCTGCTATTGTGAACACCTACAGATACTATGCCGGTGTCTCCGCCCTCCGTCTGGGCAAGTACGACGATGCTATCAAGTACCTTGAGGACTACAACGGCAAAGATTACTACACCGCCTCCATCAAGTTGATGGCCGAAGCCGACGCTTATGTGGAGAAAGGCGACAACAAGAAAGCCGTTGAGCTCTATGTGAAGTCGTCCGAGACCAATCCCAACGACATGACTGCTCCTGCCGCCCTGTTCAAAGCCGGCATGTGCTGCCTGATGCTGAATGACAACGAAGGTGCCCTGAAGCACTTCAACGCCATTAAGACCAAGTATCCGCAGAGTGTGGAATATCCCACTGTCGACTACTACATCGGCATTGCCGAAGCGAAATAAGGAAATAAGGAATCAAAAAGAAAGCCCCCGCGTTAGCGAGGGCTTCTTTTTTTTACCTTATAATTTTATCTCATCTTTTCCAGTTCGGCGACGAGGTTCTCGGCGCCGTCAAAGATTTCGCTGATACGGGTGGCGGCCATGTAGGCCGGGGTGGTGAGCACCTTGTGCTCGGTATCGACACAAACGTCGGTGGGACCACACGAACGCACCTTGCAGCCGAAGCCCTTGGCAACACCAGAAGCCTGATTGTTGTCAGGACCGAGGGTCAACTCCACCTCGTAGCGGCCCAGCACCTTGGCCACCACCATGGGGGCTATGCACATGGCCAACACGGGCTTCTCGGCACGGTAGGTTTCAAGGATGGCGTCCTGCACCGCATCGATAACCTCCATACGAGGACCGTCGAAGGCAAAAGTAGAGAGGTTGCGGGCGGCGCCCATGCCACCGGGAAGAGCGAGTGCATCATAGTCGGCAGGGCGGTACTGCTCCAGCGGCAGCAGATTGCCTCGGGCTATACGGGCACTCTCGACAAAAATGTCGCGCTGCTCCATATCGAGCACCGTACCCTCCTCCTCTTCGTCCTCAACGTCGATGTGGGGCACTACCTCAAAGAATCCTTCAGGAGCAAAACACTGATACTGCCATCCACGGCGGTCAATAGCCAGCAACAGAGAAAGACTCTCCTGCAATTCCGAGCCATCGCGGTTGCCGCAACCGGAAAGGATAACTGCTATTTTTTTCATTGTATTATAAGTTGGTAGTGGGTAGTGGATAGTGGGTAGCATTTTCGGCAAGCACTACCCACTACCAACTACCCACTATCCACTAAAAATTTTATTTACTTGTTGAAAGCGTCAACGCTCTCTTTGATCAGCTGGAAGGTCGCCTCGATGTCATTGTCGAGACCCATCGAGAAGCGGATAAGGCCTTCACTCATGCCCATCTCCTTCTGGATATCCTCGGGAACCTCAGAACTGGTACTCTTGCCGCTATTGCTGAAAAGGGTCTTGAAGTAACCCAGCGAGACAGCGAGGTAACCGACACCCTTCTGCTGCATGAGCTCCATAATCTTGCTGGCGCGGTCGGCAGTACCCATGTCGATGCTGATCATGCCACCGAAGCCGTAACCCTCGTTCATCATGCTGCAGAACAGCTCGTAGTCGGGATGCTCGGGCAAACCGGGGTAGTTGTATTTGAAGCCCACCTCTTTAAAGCGCTTAGCCAGGTACATGGCGTTCTCGCCGTGCTTCTTCATGCGGATATGGAGAGTGTGGAGGTTCTTATTGATGGAGGCGCTGCGCATGGGATCCAGCACGGGGCCAAGGAGCATGCAAGTACCGTTGTTCACATCAATCAGGCTGTTGATATACTCGGCGCTGCCGCAGATGGCACCGGCGACGCAGTCGTTGGTACCGTTGATGTACTTGGTCATCGAGTAGACGGTGACGTCGGCACCCAGACGGCAGGGGCTGAAAATCATGGGGGTAAAGGTGTTGTCGACAATGAGCTTGGCACCGGCGGCATGAGCCATTTTGCTCAGCTCGGGGATGTTGGCGATGCGGAGCAGGGGGTTGTTCATGGTCTCGGTGTAGACAACCTTGGTGTTGGGGTGCTCGGCGAGGGCTTTCTTCACAGCGTCGAGGTTCTGCATATTGACAAACGTGCAGTTGACATTGAACTTCTTCAGGTAGTTGGCCATGAAGGCGAAGGTGCCGCCGTAGGTGGTCATGCTGGCCACAATGTGGTCGCCAGCGTTGACTTCGTGCAGCAGGGCACTGGTGATGGCGGCCAGACCGGAACCGGTAACCCAAGCCATCTCGGTGCCTTCCATGGCAGCGAGGCGCTGGCAAAGAGCCAGATTGGAGGGATTCCAGTGACGGCTGTAGAGGAAGTAGCCCTCGGTTTCGCCGTGGAAGGTCTCGGTCATGAGGTGTGCCTCAGGGAAGGTAAAAGTAGCGCTGTCGCAGATTGCGGGATTGACACCACGGTTGGCGTCGCGGCCATCGATACGCTGGATGGCGGTTGCGGGATCAAATTTGTTCATTGTTATACAATTTAATGATTTGTTATATTTGTCATTTTGAAGATGCAAAAATACAAAAAAAATACGACATGAAAAAATTATTTTGCCATATCGGGCAAAATTCGTATTTTTGCATTTTGAAATAATACATATTTATAGATGAAACGCACCTGCATACTGCTTTTTGCAGCCTTGATAACCGGAGTTTGTGCCAATGCGCAGAAGCTTGTCTATGAGAGCACTCTGCAATGTTTCGGCTACCAGAACGACAACGGAACATGGATGATCGCCCCCACGTTCCAGCGTGCCGGCGAGTTTGAGGGCGGCACCCGAAAATGGGCGCCGGTGAAAGTGGATGGCCGCTGGGGATGCATCGATGTCGATGGCAACCTCATCTGCCGCAATATCTTCCCCTCCAAGGAGGTAGCCCGTGAAGCCGGTCACGAATGGGAAATTATGAGCGAACCCGGCAAATGGGTCTATCCCGCCCGCAACCAAAGCGACGGCCTCTGGGGCTTTGTGGACTACTACGGTCGTTGGAAATACCAGCCCGTTTATGAGAAGACCCTCCCCCATGAGGGCAAAGATCCCAAGAGCTATGCTCCCGTCAAGAAGGAAGGCCGCTGGGGCTGTATCGACGGCCGCGGAGTGCTGGTCATCAACAACATCTTCATGACCCCTGAGCAGGCCGCCCAAGCCGGCGAGCAGTGGGCCATTGGACGCAACTACTACAAATGGCGCATCGCCGTCACCGACCCTAAAACAGGCTTGTGGGGATTCGTGGATTACCTCGGCCGCTGGTCTGTACAGCCGCAGTTCACCGACCAGGTGGCCTTCGGCGACGACCGCTGCTACGAATACACTCAAGTGAAACAGGAAGGACGCTGGGGCAATATCAACCGCGACGGTGAGACTATCTCTACCTTCATCTTCTTCACCAAAGAGGATGCCGCCTACGCCCTGCGCCAGTATGAGCACGGCCGCACCTTGGAAGGATGGCGCGTGCCCGTATCCAACCCCTCCGACGGCAAGTGGGGTTGGGTGGACTGGAGCGGCGAATGGCGCATACAGCCCATCTACGAGGATGCTTCCCGCTTCGCCAACGACACCGGTCTCTTCGCCACAGCGAAATACGACGGCTACTGGATGGTGGTGAGTGACACCGGCGAAGCACTCTCGCGCAACGTCTTCAATCTCAGCAGCGAAGCCTGGCAGGCCGGCAACGAGTGGGACACCCATCAGGAACTCGGCCACTGGCTCTATCCCATCATGGATCCCGGCACCCAAGCTTGGGGCTATGTCGACTACGAGGGTCAGTGGGTCATCAAGCCCACCCTTCAGGATGCCAAACTCTTCACCCACGTATGGAACGACCGCGTGGCCCCCGCCAAGATGGACGGCAAATGGGGCTGTATTGACCATACCGGCCAGTTCGTGGTGAAGAACCAGTACAACACCTCGGCAGAAGCCGCCATGGCTGGCCGCCGCTGGGCAGAAGGAAAGAAGTTTTAAGCATGAAAACACTTATTCATAATGCGACCATCGTCAACGAGGGTCGCATTTTTATAGGGTCAGTCCTCATCGAGGATGACAAGATTATTGACATTTCGGAAAAAACAGAATATTACGATGATTCCGAATATTCCGAAGTCATCGATGCCACCGGCATGATTCTCATACCGGGTGTGATTGACACGCATGTTCATTTCCGGGATGGTGGCAATTCCGAGAATCCCGCAGGGACGTTCTACAGCGAGAGTCGTGCGGCACGTGCAGGCGGCGTCACATCGGTCATCGACATGCCCAATACCAAACCGCTGACCACCACGATGGAGGCTTTGGAAGCCAAGGAGGCCCTTGCGGCTCGCGACTCAGCCGTCAACTACGGATTCATGCTGGGTGCCACCAACGACAATATCGACGACCTGCTGGCTATCGACCCCAAACGCTATGCGGCAATAAAGCTTTTCCTCGGCTCCTCCACGGGCAATATGCTAGTGAACAACCCCGAGCAACTCGACCACCTCTTCCGCGATGCCCGTAAACTCATCGTGGCCCACTGCGAGCAGGAGGAGGTCATCCAGGCCAACCTGTTCAACGCCAAACGCGAATATCAAGGTACTCCCGAGGAGACTGCGGCGCTGCATCCCAAAATCCGCAACAACGAGGCCTGCTTCCTCAGCACCTATCACGCCATCGAGCGCGCCCGCAAATACGGCACCCGATTCCATGTGGCCCATATCAGCACCGCCACAGAACTCTCGCTACTCTCCAATTTCGACCTTGAAAAGAAGAACATCACCGCCGAGGTGACTCCCAACCACCTGTGGTTCGACGACCGCGACTACGTCGAGTTGGGCAACAAAATCAAATGCAACCCCGCCATCAAGAGCAACGATGACCGATTGGCACTATGGGCAGCACTGGAGGACGACCTCATCGACACCATCGCCACCGACCATGCCCCCCATCCTCTCGAGGCAAAGATGAAACCCTATTTCGACGCCCCCAGCGGCATCCCTTCCATCCAGCACTCGCTACAGATGATGCTCGAAGCGGTGTTCGGCAGCACATCTGAACAATCTGAACACTCTGATTATTCCGAATGCTCTGATTTATTGACAATGATTGTCCAGAAGATGTGCCACAACCCAGCATTGCTCTTCGGCATCAAGGACCGCGGATTCATCCGCAAAAGTTACAAAGCCGACCTCGTACTGGTGCGTCCCAACGTAGAGGAGACCGTTACGCGCGAATCATTATTATACAAGTGCGGATGGAGTCCCCTCGAAGGACAGACTTTCCACACCCACATCGAGCGAGTATGGGTAAATGGAAACGCCTCCGTCAAGAATGGGGAGGCGCTGAATTTCTGTAAATAAACAGTATCACTTACCTAAAGAGATACCCAATCCGGCAAAGAGGGTACTGCCCTCCCAGGCTTTCTTCACCGACTGTTTATTGGCCAGACTGAAATCGTCGCGGTCAATCATCTCGACATTGTAGCCGAGATAGATACGGACAATGCTTACTTGGAGACCGACCCCAATAGTGCCTCCCATATCGCAATGGAGGTCCACCTGGTCGGCGACATTCTTAAAATCGGACAATTTGGAGAGTCCCACATTGAACACCGGTCCTCCAAAAATTATCAAGTTGGCATGGTCACTCAGTGACACCTTGAAATTCAAATAAAACGGAAACTTGATATTGAAATTGGAAGTGGTATAACTACGGGCCGAAATGCTACCATCACCCCATGTGGTATCGCTCAGCAACGATTTGGCCTTTGCAAAGCTGATATAGGCTCCCGGAGCGAGACCGATATCCCCCAACAGCGTCACATTCAGCGACACACCCAGCATTCCACCGTTCATATAGTCGAGGTTTTCCACCAGGCTGTCGAACGCGCCGTTCTGGTAGTTGAAGGTATGTTCCTGATGGATATAGGCCGCATTGATACTCAACTGAGCAGAGGCACGTACTCCGAAAAGCATCATAAGCAAAACCGTCACATAAACGATACTCTTTTTCATAATCTGTACTATTGATATAAAGAGGGTATCCCGTTGAAGGATACCCTCATACATTGCTCAGTGATTAGAGTTCGATACCGAGACCGAAGTTCATGCTGCTAATGGTAGTCTTGGTATTGTCGTTGTTATCCATGTCGAGGAATCCCCAGCTAAAGTCGTAGAAGAGACGGAACTGGTTGAAGGAGAAGACGACACCGGTGATACCGCTGAGGTTGAAACGGTTCCGGTTCATGCCGTTTGCATCATACCAGTCATCTTCGGTACTACCAGAGATTCCCAAAACATTGCCCTCATGCTTGGTCTTGCCCATAAATCCATAACTGGCCTTAGCACCAGCAAGGACGGTCATCTTGAGGTCGCCCGTGATGGGGAAGGTGTAGTTAAAAAACAGGGGCACATCGAGACCGAAGAGGGTGGTAGTGTGTTTACCTGAAGCCACGTTATAGAAGCTTCCTTCGCTGGTTTTGGTACCATAGCGAAGTTGTCCACCGAGGTTGAACATGAGATTGCCTGTGACGGGCACATTGTAATCCACACCCGCGATAAAACTATTCAGCTGAAGATCGGTAGTCGTTCCGTTGTTGTCGGTGGACCAGGTTTCGGGGGAATAACCCACATGAATACCCAACTGGGCATTGGCATTGCCTGCGAAGAGCAGGGCTGCAACGAGAGTTGCAAAAGCAAAAATCTTTTTCACGGTATATTGTTTTTGGTTTTACTTCTCCAAACGAATACGGGCGTCGACGGCGGTGACGTAGCGCGGGTTGCCCAGCAGCGGGTTGAGGTCCATCTCGGCAATCTCGGGAGCGGCCTGCACGAGAGCGCTCACACGAGCCACCTGCTCGGCATAGAGGTCGATGTTCACACCTTCCTGGCCACGCACGCCTTCGAGAATCTTGTAGCCCTTGAGCTGCTTGAGCATCTCTTTGGCTTCAGCGGCGGTGATGGGAGCCAGCGCGCTCTGCACATCCTTCAGCACCTCGATGAAGATACCACCCAAGCCGAAGAAAATCTGATGGCCGAACTTCTCGTCGCGGATGGCGCCGATATAGACATCCAAGCCGTCGAGCATGGGATACATCTCCACAGCGTAGGTCTCGGGGATGACAATGAGGCGGTCGAACTCCTTGGCCACGGTATCGAGGTCTTTCACACCGAGGGTCACACCGCCCACGTCGCTCTTGTGCAGCGGGCCGACGACCTTCATCACGAGGGGCACATTCTTCGAGCAGCCCACCTCCTTGGCGAAAGCGAGGGCATCCTCTTTCTTGCTCACTTCGACGCTCTTCTTGCGGCTGATGCCGGCAGCGTCGAGCAGCTCGTTATAGTCAGAAATCTCCATGTAGCCGTCCTTGCAGCGGTCGACAGTGCGGCGGATGCGAGCCACGTCGATGGCGGGCTGTTCCACCTTCTCAGGCTGCGGCTTGGGAGTGTTGTAAACTTTGCAGATGGCGTTGCCGAGCACACACTCCTCAGGGAAGTTGATGCGGCCTTTGGCGATGAAGTCCTCAATCTCGCTCTTCACGTTGATGATGGAAGGCAGCACGGGGAAGATGGGCTTCTTGCAGGTCTTCATCTTCTCATCCAGCAGGTCGTAGACCTCCTTGTTGCTGAACAATCCGGGCGAGCCGAAGATGACCACCGAGAAGTCGATCTCGTCGAAGTCGTTCTCGACAGCGTCGAGTATATAACCCAGCTGTTCGGCAGTGCCGGTGGCGAGGAAGTCGATAGGGTTGCCCACCGAGGAGCCACCGAAGAGTTTGCTGAGCAGTTCGGGAGCCTTGGGATGGTCTTTCAGCGAGGGGACCTCCATGCCGCCATTCGACAGCACGTCGGTGAGCATCACGGCGGGACCGCCGGCGTGGGTCACCACGGCGCAGCGTTTGCCCTTCAGTTCGGGGTGCATGAAGACGGCGCAGACAGTGGTCAGTTCCTGACGATTCTGGCAACGCACGATACCGGCCTTGCGGAAGAGGGCGTCGACAGCGGCGTCGTTGGTGGCGAGAGCACCAGTGTGCGAAGAGGCGGCACGTGAGCCGGCAGCCGAGCCACCGCTCTTGATGGCGGCGATATGGCAGCCCTTGTTGATGAGGCTGCGGCTGTGCTTGAGCAGACGCTGCGGGTCGCCAATCTTCTCCATATAAAGCATGATGACGTGAGAGGACTTCTCGGGGTCGAAGGTAGTGTCGAGGTGCTCGAGGACATCCTCGATACCCAGCTGAGCGCTGTTGCCCACTGCCCACACGCTGTTGAACTTAAGGCCGTTGCTCATGCCGTACTCCTTGATGAACACGGCGGTGGCACCGCTACCGGTGATGAAGTCCACTCCCTTGGGATCCAGCGGGGGAATGGGGGTGTCGAAGCAACCGGCATAGTTCACGTTGAGGAAGCCGGTGCAGTTGGGGCCGATAAGCGAACCGCCGACGCTGTTGATGGTGTCGACGATGTGCTTCTCGATTTCAGCACCCTCGTGGCTCTCCTCGGAGAAGCCGGCGCTGACGATGATGAAGCCCTTGCAGCCTTTCTCCTTGGCCAACACGTCAACCGTCTGGGCGCAGAACTTGGCGGCGATACAGAGAATGGCGCAGTCAACCTGCGGCAGGTCCTCCACTTTGGCGTAGCACTTCACGCCCTGCACTTCGGTCTCCTTGGGGTTGACGGCATAGACCTGACCCTTGAAGGGACTCTCGAGGAGGTTCTTCAGCGACTTGCCGCCGGGTTTATGTACATCACTGGAAGCACCGCAAATAACGATGCTGCGGGGATTGAGTAACTCTTTTGCTATCATATCTTTTTACTATTTATTAATTGCTTGATTGTCCGTTTATTTGTACTTACAAATCTTTTGCAAAGATACGAAATGATTTTGAACTGGCAAAATCTTTTTTCATTTTCAATATTTTTCGCCTCTTCCACCCCAAAAAACGCCCCTCCATCACTCGTGTCATCCCCCCACCTTTAAGGGCACAACCGTCCCGCTATGCTATTTTGTCCAGTAGATATATGGTTGTTGTCCGCTATTTGTCCGCTTTAAAAGCGGACAAAATGACCTACAAAGCATTAACCCATAGCGGTTTGCGTGCACAGAAAAACTTCACAGGAGGCTTTATTGCTGATTTTGTGAAATTTATCGTATCACCGCCACCCGTCGGGCGGGATAATTGGCGACTTTAACGAAGTAGGTGCCTGTGGCAGGAAGTTACAAACATCCGGCTGGTTTGAGAACTGTACTATCTCTTCAGCAGTTTTCCGACCACGCGGCGGACGAGGGCGCGCTCGCTCCAGAGAAGGGCGGCGAGGAAGAGGGCAAAGAGCAACGTGTTGTAGGCCAGACGGAGCCAGAGGTTGTCGATATGCACACAGGTGCTGGCGGCAAAGAGGACAAGGGCGAGGGCAAACCATCCGAGGATGGAGGCCACTGGATAGGGCACGTGATAGTGACGCTGGCCGATGAAATAGCTGAGCAACACACAGGTGCCATAGCCTGCCAATCCGCCCCAGGCGCAAGCCATATAGCCAATCTTGGGCACCAACAGCACGTTGACAAGCACCAACACCCCACAACCCACAGCACTCATGATGGCACCCCAATAGGTCTTCGCCGTCAGTTTGTACCAGAACGAGAGGTTGAAGTAAACGCCCATCAGTATCTCGGCCATCATCACGATGGGCACTGCCCGCAGGCCCTCCCAGTAGTCGCGACGGATGATGTACTTGAAGACATCCATATAGCACACCACCACCATGAAGGCCAGCAAGGTGAACATCACAAAATACTTCATCACCAACGCCTGACTCTCCTTACTCTTCTCTCCCTTACCCCCAGCAAACACAAACGGCTCGTAGGCATAGCGGAAAGCCTGGGTGATCATCGCCATAATCATGGCTATCTTCACGCAGGCACCGTAGATGCCGAGTTGTTCCTGCATATCGCTGCCGGGATAGAGGAAGGGGAAGAGTATCTTGTCGAGCACCTGGTTCAAGATGCCCACGATGCCGAAGATAAGCAGCGGCCAGGTGTATCGAAGCATCTGCTTAAGAAGTGGAAAATGGAATGTGGAAAGTTTAAAGTCTTTCAGTTCCTTCCAGAAGCCGAAGGTGACGAGGGCGGTGCAGATGAGGTTGATGTAGAAGATATAGCCCACGTTGTTCTGTTCGTCGTACCATTGCATGAACGGCAGATGCTGCAGTTTCGGAGCCAGCAGGAAGACGAATAGGTTCAAGCCGATGTTGAGGACGATGAAGGAAAGTTTCAATGCGGCGAACTTCCAAGCCCTGTTCTCGAGGCGCAGGCGGGCGAACAATATCGCTTGGAAGGCATCCAACGCTACCACGGCAGCCATCACTGCAATATACTCGGGATGAGCACCATAACCCATCGCATTGGCAATAGGTCCCAACAGGGCGAGAACCCCCAGCACAAACACAAAACTCACCGACCCAACCGCTCCCAGTGCCGTCGAAAAAACATTTGTCCTTTCAGCCCCTTTCACTCCCGAATTTGCAAAATAGAAGAACGTCGTCTCCATGCCGAAGGTGAGGATTATCAGCAGCAGCGCCGTGTAAGCGTAGACATTGGTGACCACCCCGTAGCCGCCGGAAGCGGCAGAGATATGATAGGTATAGAGCGGAACAAGCAGGTAGTTTAAGAACCTGCCCACGATGCTACTCAGCCCATAGATGACCGAGTCAGAAAAGAGTTTCTTCAATGATGCCATATTTCCATAACGCCCGCGCGAAAGAATTATTGTATTTAATACAATAAAAGAGCACTGCTCTCGTTGATATGAAAAATGGAAAATGAAAATGAAACGTCTCCTATTCTTCATTCTTAATTCTTCGCTACAATATCTTTCTTTTTCAAGGTGCACAGTTCCCCTTTGGGGTGCTTCACTCTTAATCCTCATGGCGGCCTGCAGCAAGACCGTCAAAGTCAACGACCTGAAGATTATTCCAGAGCCTGTCTCCATCGAGAAGAACGAGCAGACGTTCCTCCTCGAGGACAATATCTCCATCTCCATCTCCGGCCTGGGGCAGAACTCCAACACGGTGAAATACATTCTCAACTCGCTTCGTCACGGACACATCCAGCCCAACCTCGTGAGTCACAACGAGCGCAGCATCATGCAACTCATCGTCCGCGACTCGCTCGACCCCCGACTGGGTAACGAGGGCTACCGTCTCCAGATTACCCCCGACAGCATCACCCTTGCCGCCAACAGCGAGCAGGGCCTCTTCTACGCCTACCAAACTTTCATTCAGATGCTGCCGTCCGACATTCTCGAACGCTCCTACGCTCCCATTTCCCTCCCCGCCTGCACCATTGTTGACTATCCGCGCTATGCCTGGCGCGGACTCCACCTCGATGTCTGCAGCCACTACTATTCGCCCTTCTTCATCAAGAAGGTGCTCGACCTCATGGCCAACTACAAGATGAACCGCCTTGTGTGGCATCTGGCCGACAATCACGCCTGGCGTATTCCTTCTAAGAAATATCCGTTGTTGAACACCGTTGGTTCCTGGCGCGTCTACCACCACAACAGCGACTGGAACGACACCGTCGTCCCGCGCCGCAACGACCGTGCCACCTACGGCGGATTCTATTCCAAAGAGGACATCAGCGAGATTGTTGCATATGCCGCCTCGGTAGGCATCGAAGTCATTCCCGCCATCGAACTCCCAGGTCACTGTTCCCCCATTCTCGCCGCCTATCCCCAGTTCTCGTGCGACAACGGCTCCTACCCCATCCCCTGCGGTGCCCTCACCTCCACCACTCCCATCCTCTGCGCCGGCAACGACTCCACCCTCCTCTTCGTCAACGACATCCTCGACGAAATAGCCGAACTCTTCCCATCGAAATATGTCCACATCGGAGGCCTTGAAGCCGCTATGGACAACTGGAAAGGATGCTACAAATGCCGCAAGCGACTGTTCGAGAACCACCTCCATGACAACGACGAGCTCTTTGTCTGGTTCCTCAGGCAGGTGGCTCAGCACCTCCGTGAGCTCGACCGCACGCCCCTTTCGTGGGATCTTCCCTACGCCGCTCCCTTGGTTCCCGGTGCCATCATCAGCGCCCAGAGCCTCTCCTCGGGTGTCGGTGCCGCACAGGCGGGCAACAAGGTCATCATGTGTCCCCCCGACTACTGTCTCTTCAGCCGCTATCAGGCCAACCCCGACTACCAGCCTCGAGCCCGCGACGGCATCACCACCCTCGCCCACGTCTACGCTTTCGACCCCGTACCCCTCTCTACACAAAAACGCACCGCACTCAATATCATCGGCGCCCAATGCATACTCTCCACTGAACATTTCCCCACCGAGGATGTGGCCGAATACATGCTGTTGCCGCGTCTGCTGGCCTTCAGCGAAGCCCTTTGGTCCTCGGGCGAGAACAAGATTTGGAACCGCTTCCGCCGCAACGTCGAAGACCAGAAGATACGTCTCCGCGCCAAAGGCTACAGCTTCTGCGAGGGTTCCTTCATTCCCCTCGTCCATACCCGCAAGATTGACGACAACACACTTTCCGTCACCATTTCCACAGAGGTCCCCAACACCTACATCTTCTACACCACCGACGGCACCACACCCTCGCGCAACTCGCAAGTCTACGTGAGTCCTTTCCAAATCACCAACAACACCACCCTCAAACTTCTCCCTGTGTATCACGACCATCTGCAAGATTCCGTCTATGAATATGTCCTCCCTTGATATCGACTATCTGCTGACCACCTCCGACCCTGTGGCCGTCGACAACCTCTATGAGCAGGCTGCCGCCCTTCGTGACAGCGTCTACGGACACAACATCTTCCTCCGCGGACTCATTGAGATTTCCAACCACTGCCGCAACAACTGCCTCTACTGCGGAATCAGAAGAGAGCTCAAAACACAACGCTATCGCCTGACCAAAGAGCAGATTCTCGACTGCTGCCACACAGGGCATGAGTTGGGCTTCCGCACTTTCGTGCTGCAGGGGGGCGAAGATGCGTGGTTCACCGACGAGGTGCTATGCGACTGGGTCGCAGAGATAAAAAGACGCTTCCCTGACTGTGCCGTCACCCTCTCGCTGGGCGAACGTGGCCGCGAGAGTTTCCGCCGCCTCCGCGAAGCGGGTGCCGACCGCTACCTGCTACGCCACGAGACGGCCGATGCAATACACTATGCCCGCCTGCACCCCTCGGAGATGTGTTTCGAGCACCGCATGCAGTGCCTGCGCGACCTGCGCGACCTCGGATACCAAGTGGGCACGGGATTTATGGTGGGTTCTCCCTACCAGACCCTCGAAACATTGAAGAAAGACCTCGCCTTCATCGCCGACTTCCGTCCCGAGATGGTGGGCATCGGTCCTTTCATCCCCGCCACCGGGACACCCTTTGAGCAGCACTCTGCCGGCAGCATCGAACTCACGCTGCGCCTCATCGCCATACTCCGACTACTCCTTCCCAACGCGCTCCTCCCAGCCACTACAGCCCTCGGAACCCTCCATCCTACCGGACGGGAACGTGCTATCGCTGCAGGTGCCAATGTCATCATGCCCAACCTTTCGCCTCAAGATACCCGCGCGCTCTACTCCATCTACAACAACAAACTCTCCACAGGATCCGAAGCAGCAGAGACCGTTGCCGATATCCGCGCCCGTCTCAAAGCCATCGGCTTCGAGACACCTGTCGACAGGGGAGACTTCAAAAGGTGAGAGGTGAAAGGTGAGAGTTGAGAATTGAAAATAAAAAAAACAGAACCTAATGAAATTCATAATTCACAATTCAAAATTCATAATTGCAGCAGCAGCGTTGCTACTGCTCGTTTCCTGCCACAAGAACTGCGTCTGTCTGGGCTACGACAACACATCCTATACCTATACAGCCGACGAGGTGGATGCGCGCGGGGTCACATGCACCAACATGGTTTACCAAGCCGGACAACAATTCTATGCCGTATGCGACTGGGAATGATTATCAGTCTAGAGATAAGAATTTAGAGTTATGAACGAGAGGTGTAAGCTATGTCCGAGAAAATGTGGTGCTGATCGCACCAACGGTGCGGGATTCTGTGGCGCTTCTACAGATCTCGAGGTGGCCAGTGTGACGGTACACCGAGGAGAGGAGCCCCCGCTCAATCCCATCGTCAACGTCTTTTTCTCCCACTGCAACCTGCAGTGCATCTACTGCCAAAACTGGCAAATCAGCCAAGGTGAAAGGTCAAAGATGAAAGGTGAGAAGTATACCGTCGACACTCTTGCCGACCAAATCACTCAAACATTCAAACAATCAAGCAATCCAACATCCCTTTTAGGTTTCGTCACCGCCGCCCATTATGCCGACAGCATACCAGCAATCCTTCAAGCAATCAAGCAATCAAGCAACCAAGCAATCACCCCCACCGTCGTCTACAACTCCTCCGGCTATGAATCCGTTGACACCCTCCGAACCCTTGAAGGAATAGTGGACATTTATCTCCCCGACTTCAAGTATATGGACTCCGACCTCGCACGAGCCTACAGCCACGCACCCGACTACCCAGAGGTGGCACAGGCCGCCCTCGAGGAGATGATACGACAAGTAGGTATAGGACTGAAAATGGACGAGAACGGCATCGCCTACCGCGGTCTCATCGTCCGCCATCTCGTCCTCCCCGGCCACATCGACAACTCCATTGCCGTCCTCAACAAACTCTCAACTCTCAACTCTCAACACTCAACTCTCCATTCCCTCCACCTCTCGCTGATGGCACAATACTTTCCTCCTCGACCGGGTCTTCCCGCACCGCTCGACCGCTGCATCACCGAAGAGGAATATGCCACCGTTGTGGCACATGCCGAAGAGATGGGTCTCACCGACGGATGGATACAGGAGCTCGAAGCCCGCGACAACTACCGCCCCAATTTCACTAACGAAAATCCCTTCGAAAAATGAAGAAACATACACTGACCCTTGACATCGATTTCGAAGACGAAAGTCCGTTCCTCGATGATACCGTCATTCTCTTCTTCCAGACCGACACCCCCAACTATCTTTTCGCCGATGACCTCAACCACCTCTATCGTCTCGCCTTTGCACGCATTGACGACATACCGCTCCTCGATGCCTCCTGGCCTCTCTACACCTATCACGACCCACTGCGGCTCCTCAACTATTACCTTGTTGATTCATCAATCAAACAATCAAACAATTCTACAATCCTGCAATCAAAAATCCTTATCATCCGCGGTGAGGATGCTATCGATGAAGCCGAAAAGATTCTCCGCGACTTCAACGAACCTCCCACCCACGACACTCTTCTGCTGCACGAAGCAGACAACCGTAATGAGATACTCCTCTCCTACCAACAACAACTCACTTCTGTCACACGATACAATACCGAAGCCCCCCTACCCTCCTCTCGCAAGGCTGCCAAAGAGCGCCAGGAACTCGACAACTTCCTCACTGCCCTACTCGACCACCTCGACCTCAACCACCTATAAAAAATATTTTTGCACTTTCATTTTTTTTTACGTACCTTTGCATTTTCCATTTGAGAGAAATAATATCAACCTTAAAATACAACAACTATGGCAGTTAAAAGCATCAAAGACCTTGAACCCAAAGAGTTGTGGGAGAATTTCTATTCCCTCACCCGTCAGCCCCGTCCTTCGAAACATGAGGAAAAAGTGCGCAAATTCCTTGTCGACTGGGCCAAAAAGAACAAAATATCCTGCCGCGTAGACTCCATTGGCAACGTCATTTTCTCCAAACCCGCCACCAAAGGCATGGAGAAAGTACATCCCGTCGTCCTTCAGGCCCATATGGACATGGTGCCTCAGGCCCGTGCCGGCAAGAAACACGACTTTGAGAAAGACCCCATTGAGACCAAGATTGTTGGTGACTGGGTCTACGCTTGCGATACCACTCTCGGTGCCGATGACGGCATGGGTGTGGCCGCCATCATGGCTGTCTTCGCCAGCAAGACCGTCAAGCATGGTCCCCTCGAGGCCCTCATCACCACCGACGAAGAGACCGGTATGACCGGCGCTTTTGGCCTAAAGAAAGGCGAACTCCACGGTGACTACCTACTGAACCTCGACTCCGAGACCGAAGGCGAGCTCTATGTGGGCTGCGCCGGCGGTATCGATGCCGCCATATCCATCCCCTACTCCACCGAGAAAGCCCCCAAGGGCATGGTAGCCTACAAGCTCACCATTGGTGGCCTCAAGGGAGGTCACTCCGGCATGGAAATCAACACCGGCCGCGCCAACGCCAACAAGCTCCTCTTCCGTCATCTCCGCTGGGTGGCCGAATGCGGCATCCGCCTCATCAGCATCGAAGGCGGCAACATGCGCAACGCTATCCCGCGCGACGCTGAAGCCGTCATCGCCATGCCCAAGGAGCACGAAGGCTGCATCCTCAAGGAATTCGACAAAGTGGCCAGCTGGGTGAAGAAAGAACTCTCCTCCGTGGAACCCGACTTCTTTATGCAGTACGAGAAGGTGCGCATGAACCCCACTGTCATCGATGAAGAGGGCACCCAGAAGATTATCAACCTCATGATGGTGGCTCCCAACGGTGTTATCCGCATGAGCAAAGATATGGAAGGCCTCGTGGAGACCTCGCTGAACTTAGCTATCACGAAGACCACCGCTGCCAAAAAGTTCGTTGTCTATGCCCTGCTGCGCTCCTCGGTCGACACCGCCAAAGAAGCCCTCGCAGAGCGTCTCGTCTGCCTCGCTGAACTCGCCGGTGGAAAATGCCAGCTCAGCGGTGCATATCCCGGCTGGAAACCCAATATGGAGAGCACCCTGCTGAAGACCATGAAGGCCACCTACAAGAAGCTCTACAAGAAAGAGCCTGCTGTCGTGGCCATTCACGCTGGGTTGGAGTGCGGCCTGCTCGGCGGCAAGTACCCCGACATGGAGATGATTTCCTTCGGTCCCACGCTGCAAAGCCCCCACAGCCCCGACGAACGCTGCAACATCCCCAGCACAAAGAAGTTCTACGACTACCTCGTCGCCGCTCTCGCAGCCATCCCTGTGAAGAAATAACGAGATGTCCATTAACAAAAAAGCACATAACCTTTCGGTTATGTGCTTTTTTCTGTTACAGTATCCAAATGCGTCAGGATACTATTAGTTGAGTCCAATGACCACCTTAATTTTGGATATGTCTGATTCGCGTTTGAGGCGAGCATCAGCATCATTGACAAGTTCTGAATTGAGAAGGGTGAGAAAAGCCTGCTGCATCTCGATGATACGGTCGCACTGACGATCATAACGACGGAGGTCCTCAAGGTTGGCAATATCATCGAAATCATCATAAGCTTTCATCATCCGAGAATAGGCTTTATCAATATTGCGGAAACTGGAGGTACGCTGCTCGACCTGACTCTCAATGGTGTTAATCACGCTCCGTTTACCGAGAATCTTAAGGCAAAGACGTTGAACGGCAACAAAGTCGTCAAGCATGGTAATAAAACTGCGGGCACGTTCAACGGTGTTGAAAGTGGGCGTGAGGTCAACCTGCTTGCGGAGTAAGCGGTAACCATCCCATAAGGTACGGTCGGTCTTGCGGTTGTCGGAAATAGAATCCTCAAGACGTTGAATAAGCGAACGGAGCTCGATGGTCTGAAGGTAAGCATTTTGGACTTGCGTCACTTGGGAGAGTTGCTGCTCGTAAAACAAAGCGTCGGTGGGATTCTTGAAACTGGGCAAGGGAATAAGCGTAGGCTGGATGTCGCGGTAGGAACGTGAAACATCCTTGAAGTTCTCATGATGTCCATTAAGTATGGTGTCAGAACGGCGGGTGATGTCCTCGAGGTGAGAGAAGTATTGAAGATAAAGTTGCTGGGCTTCGATATAATCAGAAAGCGACTGGATAAAATTGAGGCTCTGTGCATTGGTAGTGAAAGCAGGGACCTGGTCGATGGTACGGTGGACATCCTTATAGGCATTGAAGACAGGCTTGTACTTTTTGGCATAGAGGTTGGAGATGGCATCGTAGTTCGAAGCGATGGTGTTGCGGAGTTCAACGGTCTGGACATAGCGCTGCTGTACAGCAATGACGGTCTGTAGACGAACAATATAGTCTTGATATTCGCTCACAGAAGCAAAAGAGATGGGAACAGAGGTCTGCTTAAAGACTCGGGAATATGAGCGATAAACATCGGAGTGTTCCTTCTCACAGCGGACCTTAAGTTGATTCTTAAAGTTCTCAATACGGTAAGGAAGCGAGTTTTCTCCAAGAATGTTCTCAAGAAGGTCATTCTGGAAGGAGTTGAGTTCGTCGAGCTGAGCGAGGGAAGCCGGAGTGGCCTGTACCGGAGAGAGGTCGTACTTGTTATAGACCATCAAGTAAGAGTAGTAAAGGTCTTTTAATTCCTTAAGTTTAGCCTTATCGGAGATACCGGCGCCATCGCAGGCAGAAAGGATAGAACGGTGGTGACGCTCGATATTGAGACGAAGTCCCTCAGCCTCTTTGTCGCGTGACAACTGCTGCTGACGGGCTTCTTCTTCAGCACGAAGTCGTGCAGCCTCTTTCTCGGCCTCGATACGCTGTTGTTCAAGACGAGAGTAGTGAATGGAACGTCGGCCCATAAAGTCGGAAAACAACCGGAGTCGATACTCATAGATACCAAAGTCGGAGACGACTATGTTAGAGTCAATCCAGATAAGGTTGTCGCTATGAGTGTAGTCGTCGTTGAGTGATTTGATAGCAGACTGGGCCTTGGTGCGGAAAGAGACACAAAGGTTGGTTAAATCCACATAGTTCTGAGGCTGCTCATCGAGGTAGCGCACAGCGACGGCGGTGTCGTTGACAAGGGTGGTATCGAGACCATAGTTATACAGGAGGTCACCAACGGAGAGGACAGTGGGAGCAGGCTTGGAGGGTTTCTTTGGACGTTGAGCCTCAGAAGAATTGAAAAATGAAAATTGAAGGATGAAAAATAGGAGATACGGAGACAGAGAGATTAGGCGTGAGCGAAAAGACAAGGCAATTTTGCGCAATTGCCTGACCATGTAGTTGTTCATTGCAATTTCAATTTTCATTTTTCAATTTTCATTTTCTTAGTCACCATAGGAGGAAGCATCGAAACAGTGGGTGCAGATGCTCTCCTTGGGAAGACCGATTGCATCGCAAACATCCTGCACAGTATTGAACTTAAGGGTGTCAACACCCACATGCTGACGGATAACCTCAACCATATCAGCATATTGTTTAGTTTCGGCATTCTGATAGAGAGCGAGCTGTTCCCTCGGAAGTTGAGCGGCAGGTGTACCCTCGAGTTCCTCAATAACACGGCGGGTGATGAGCTCACGGTCGGTCTTCGATTCACTGAAATTCAAGAAAGTACATCCATGAACCAGCGGCGGACACGAGATGCGAACGTGAACCTTCTTGGCACCGTAGTCATAGAGCATCTTGACATTGTCACGCAACTGGGTACCACGAACGATGGAATCGTCGCAGAAGACCACCTCCTTGCCCTCAAGCATAGCGCGGCTAGGGATGAGTTTCATCTTGGCCACAAGGAAACGGTCAGTCTGGCTGACAGGCATAAAAGAGCGGCTCCAGGTGGGGGTATATTTCAGTAGACCACGTTTGTAAGGAATCTGACGGCCATTAGAGTAACCCAGAGCCATTCCGATACCACTATCGGGGATGGGACTAACGAAATCGGGGGTAATATCGTCTCGCTCTCCCATAATGCGACCTAGGTTATAGCGCACCTCTTCGGCATTGATACCTTCATACTCGGTGCAGGGATAGCCATAATAGATCCAGAGGAAAGAGCAGATTTGATTCTTCTGCTCAGCAGGACGAAGCACCTTGATGCCACCATCGACGGTAATCTTGACAATCTCACCAGGACCGACAAAACGGCAGGTTTCATAACCGAGATTAACGTAAGAGTGACTCTCACTAGCAATTGCATAATCATTACCACGACGGCCGATAACGATGGGCGTGCGACCATAACGGTCTCGGGCCGCGATAATGCCGTCGGGAGTGAGAATCAGCATGGTGCATGAACCTTTGATGCTATTGTAGACATTCTCGATACCCTCGACGAAGTCCTTGCCCTGCGAGATAAGAAGGGCGACAAGCTCGGTGGGATTAGTGCGACCGATAGAGAGGTCGGTAAACTGCTGGTGTTTGGCAAGACAATCCTGCTCCAACGCATCGATGTTGTTAATCTTGGAGACAGTAGCAATGGCAAAGCGACCAAGATGGGAATTGACCATGACAGGCTGCGCCTCTGTGTCAGAGATAACGCCAATGCCGACATTGCCAGTCATCTCGGGAAGGTCTTTCGAGAACTTCGGACGGAAGTGCGAGTTTTGAATGTTGTGAATGTTCTGATGAGCCTGTATGCCATCGAAGGTGGCCAGACCGGCACGCTTGGTGCCCAGATGCGAATGATAATCGGTTCCGTAGAACAGATCGGAGATACAGGGGTGTTCGGAGACAACGCCGAAAAATCCACTCATAATGTTTGTTGTGTTTTAATTAATGATTAATATTATATTTAAAAAAACTTGCTATTTGGTCTTCATCAATATTGCGAAGGTGGTAGGTGGCAACGACCTCAGTGCCATCAAGGAGCATCACCAGCGGACGTGAGCCAAAGGTGATGTCCATGAAGTGCGCTTTGGTAATAGTGATTGCCCCCGGGGTATTGTCTTTAAGCCGAGGTTCAACATAGATTAGTTTCTCGGGAGAGATATCATGCCGCGAAATAATAGCGTCGAGTTTCTGACGTGCAAGCTTGCAATAGGGGCACCGGGGACTGACGAAAGCCAATATGCAGCGTCCCTCTCCCACTCCCCAGAAATGAAGTTGCCCCTCTTCAAGGGATGTTTGAAGATAATATTCGCTGTAGCGCTGTTTCTCAGGGCCAAAGTACCAATTGTCAGGAATCGACACTACAAAGGGTGTGGTCATCAGCACAGCAGTCAAAACAAACGGGATTGCAATCCAACGCTTACTCATCCGGGGTCTGGGGGGTGTAAGTCGATAGTAGAGAAGCACCAAAGCCAACAGGAGGGCATTCTTCAGTAACGATTGAAGGGGATTAAGATCCAATAACTCGCCGAAGCATTGGCAGTTTTCGGTGCGACCAATAAGGGCGGCATAACAGAGGAAGAGCGAGAAGAGAACCAGTATCCCCAAGGTGACAAGCCGCATGGAGCGAGGGAACCATCCACAGAGGGTGAAGAGTGCCAACACCAGTTCAGCTCCGATGCAGAGTCGAGCAAGAATAAAACAGAAATTGAGAGGGAAAATCCCGAAAGAAAAAATATAGAGCTCGAAATGGTCAATGCCAAAAAGTTTACTCACCGCCGATAAAATAAATACAGCGGCGATGAGAAGACGAAGAGTCCAGCGAATTATGGGTGTAAATCTATTCACTAAAATCACGACAGTTGATGCGGAGAGTATCTACACGGCAAAGCGAGTTCACACCTTCTGTGGCCACGTGTTCTTCAAAACCCATCATGACCAAGTCATTGCAAGAGATAGAAGCATCGACAACAAAGACCTTAAACTGAACGTCATTAGGGTCATCAGAATAGGTGCATTTGCACTCATGCTCCTTGTTGCATCCACACAAACCTACTAAACCCATCAGTCCCAATAAAAAATACATCTTCTTCATATCCCTGAGAATTAATTATAGATTGAATCAATGTCGAATTCGAAATCGGTGCAGAGGAGGGAGTCGATCTTAAGAGAGTCAAGCTGATCGTGATATCTAAATATTTTGATATCCTCACAGTTACCTCCTTTGATTGTGATAACGCGCACCTTGGAGGAATGGAGCACCGAACAGCGACAGGTCTTCTCCTTCGAACAGCCCACCACAAGCATCATCAGTGCCGCCACAAGTAGGGTAATTTTTTTCTTCATAATAGGTCGTTATTTCTTGATTATGTTATGCCGTTATTTCTTGATTTACAAAGATTTTAACAATTCTTCGAGGGAAACCTCGTCATGGATAAGCACATCGCGGGGTTTTGAGCCATTGGAAGGACCTACGATTCCGGCAGCTTCCAACTGGTCGATGATACGCCCAGCACGGTTGTATCCAAGTTGCAACTTTCGCTGCAACAGCGAGGTGCTGCCAAATTGCGAGGCTACAACCAAACGAGCAGCGTCGTTGAAGAACTCGTCCTTATGTTTCGCATCGAATTCCTTGTTGGGTTCCTCGTTCTCGTCAAGATATTCGGGAAGTTCAAATCCTTCGGGGTAACCGCGCTGGTCGCCAACAAACTTCACTAACTTCTCAATCTCGGGCGTGTCAATAAGGGCACACTGAAGACGGATCATATCCTTACCGGCCAGCGAGATAAGCATATCACCTCGTCCTATAAGCTGCTGTGCACCGCCGGTGTCAAGAATGGTCTTGCTGTCGATTCCCGAGGTAACACGGAAAGCCACGCGCGCGGGGAAGTTCGCCTTGATAGTACCCGTGATGATATTCGTCGTCGGACGTTGCGTGGCTATGATAAGGTGGATACCCACGGCACGTGCCAACTGCGCCAATCGGGCAATTGGCAACTCAACCTCTTTGCCGGCAGTCATAATCAAGTCGCCAAACTCATCAATAACCACCACGATATAAGGTAAGTAACGATGACCGTGTTCGGGATTCAACATCCTCTTACAGAACTTCTCGTTGTATTCCGTTATCTTCCTCACCTTCGCCTGTTTCAACAGGTCGTAACGGCTGTCCATCTCAATACAGAGTGAATTCAGCGTCCTTACCACCTTCTTGACATCAGTGATAACGGCCTCCTCCTCGTCGGGCATCTTAGCCAGATAGTGTCGGTCGAGTGCCGAATAGAGGCTAAACTCCACTTTCTTGGGATCCACCAGCACAAGCTTCAATTCACTCGGATGTTTGGTATAGAGAAGCGATGCCAACACTGCGTTCAAACCCACCGACTTACCGGTACCCGTAGCACCCGCCATCAGCAGGTGAGGCATCTTCGCCAAATCAGTGACAAAACACTCGTTCGATATCGTCTTGCCGAAAGCCACTGGAAGTTCCATCTTGGCTTTCGCCGCCACAAAGGCCTCGCTCTCCAGCATAGTTTTCATCGCCACAATCTGGGGTTTCGCATTGGGTACTTCAATACCCACATTGCTTTCGCCAGGAATGGGAGCGATGATACGAATACCGAGGGCGGCAAGCGAAAGTGCAATATCGTCCTCAAGATTCTTAATCTTACTGATGCGCACACCTGGAGCTGGCTTAATTTTGTAGAGCGTCACCGTGGGACCTGGCTGAGCCGAGATTTCGGTAATCTCGATACCGTAGTCCTTCAAGGTCTGCACAATACGATCTTTGTTGGCAATCAGTTCCTCCTTCGTCACCTTAGTGTTAGCCACCTCCCAGTCTTCGAGGATACCGGTATCAGGCATCTCGAAGTCTGCTAAATCCAAATGAGGATCATACGGCTCGTCGATACCATAATGACGGCGATAGTCGTCGTCATTGAACTCTTCGAGATTTTCAGCATCCTCTGAGTTTTCAGAATCTTCTAAATTTTTTGGATTGTCAAAATCCTCAGAACATTCGGAAATCTCCGAGCTATCCTCTATAGTAAAACTCACCTCGTCGGTAGAAGGGATTTCCGGCTGTCCAGCAAGCTTCTCATTCAACTTGGCAAATTCGTCATCGATATCGAAAACAACCTCTTCCGAATTACTCGAGACTTCCGGAATTTCCGGAGGCTCCAGAGCCTCCGGCTCTTTGGGAGTCATATGTGTTCTGAAGAGTTCCAGGGCTTCTTCATCGAACTGAACCTTCTGGTCCTCGCGCTGCTGCTCGGCATTTAGATCCACCACATCTATCCTATCACTCCCTTTCTCTCCCTTTTCATTCCCTTTCACTCCCTCTGTCTCGCTACCCACTCGTTTCAAATCCTCCGTCACCTTCTTGAAATCCACCTTCGGCAGATGCACCTCCGGCAGTTCCATCTTATGGACAAAAACAAGGAACAGCACCGCCACAAACGCCAGTAGCACAAGTGTCCACCAGCTCAGGAGTGCATCAAGAGGAGCCCCCAGCATGAGGCCAATGCCTGCATAAGGTTCATAGGCTGTGTCAGCAGCCGAGAGGATGCCGATATATCCGAGGGTAACAGAAAGCCAGAACATCCAGAAGACCGTGCTCCCCAATGTCTTCCACCACGGCAGGACGACAATGTCCCACATACGCATTCCGTAGACGAAGAAAAGCAGAGAGAAGCCCATACTTCCTATGCCGAAGATTCGGCAGGCAAAGAACGAAGCTACACCTCCGCCTACCGTCCCGAGCCAGTTTGACTCACGGCCACAGCCCGTGGCATAGTAACTCACCATAGAAATCAACAGGAACAACGCAAACATGATGTAAAAAGCACCACGAATGCGTGCAAACTGCTGGCTCCGAAGAAAAGCAGCAAAAGCCTTCCTCCTTGAGGAAGACCCTTTGCTTTTAGCTTTCGATCCCCGCTTGGGGGCCGCCGTTGGCTTCTTTACAGACTTCTTCTTTTTTGCTCCAGCCACTCTTAACCTTAAACTTTAAACTTTAAACTCTATACATTACTCTCCCTGCAACAATTCCATTTCTTCCTGGAATTGCTCAAAGAAGGTTTTAAGTTCTTCGTCGCTCAGCGAATCGTAGCCGTCAGGCAGCAGGAAGTCGGCCTCTTTCACCTTACCATTCACAATCTCGGTAGCGGTATAGGTAAGAGCGCGGCCTTCACCAGCATCGAGAGTGCACTCCAAAGGCATACCCTTGATACCATCGAACAATATGTTAATCTGCGGACCAATCTCGTCGCTGTACCAGAACACCATCGGGTGGTCCACACCATCCTCGTCATATTGATGACGAATCATCTTCTTGGCCGTCTTACCGGCAATCTCCTTGGTCTCACCTGTCACATATTCATAATAGAAATGGCCAGGTTCGGTGTCCTTAACTTCCAACGAATCGAAATCACTGACCTTCGAGTCGTTCTTAATCAAAATCTTTCCACTGCCCTGATAGTCGAATTCAGCACCTTGGCTGCGTAGATAGCCCACATACATGCTCAGATCCATGCAGACAGTGTTGCGGAGGTTGTTAATCAGCACACATTCGGCCCCAAAGTAACTCATCAGGAAGATGGGGCTCTTGGTGAAGAGATTATTCCCATCCACTTTAATTTCTGCGGTAGCGGCAGCCTCGGGAATAGTCATGGCCACAGTACCCGTCGACTCGACTTTATACTTCACGATGCCCTTAAAGCTGTTTTGGGCAAAAACACCGCTCACCGCGAACAACACGGCAGCTGCCAGAGAAAAAACTCTTTTCATCATCTTTATCTTATTATAATTTATTTAATCAATAATTATTCATCAATAACTCAAAACAGCAAAAAAAATTGTGTAGCGCCGAAAAAAATTTTTTCCTACACCCAATTCAAAAAAACTTCGTATTTTTGCATTTGCAATTTTTGTAACCTATGGGGAACTTTATATCCGCCGCAGTACGGCATTTAGGATTGACTTACAAGATATTGGCGATGCTGGTAACATCGGTAGCCATCGTCGCCATCTTCCCACACACCCGCTACGGAGCCCATTACGACTATAAAGTCGGAGGTATTTGGCGGGACAGTGACCTGGTGGCGCCCTACGATTTTGCAGTGACAAAGTCGAAAGGCGAGATGGCCAACGAGGAGCAGAAAGAACGGGCTCAAGCCACCCTCTTCTATCACCGCGATGACGGTGCCAACAGCACAGCACTGAAAAAACTCGAAGAACGAAGAGGTTCACTGAGTGCCGAAGCGTTGCACCGACTAAAGGACTCTATCACCCTCATCTACCGCAAAGGCTATTTGGAATGGGACGAACCCCTTTCGGCAGAACGTGAGATAGTAGTTCTCGACGGGAAAACGGGCAACGAGGGTCACAGCTACAAGGTTGGCGACTTCATCACCCGCGACGACCTCGAACCTGGTTTCCTGCGAGACAGCATCCTCGTCCCCAGCCTTCTCCTCGACGAAACCCAGACACAACTTGAGCTGCAGAGTCGTCTGTCTCAACTCAGCAACACAAGCGAGCTGGTGATGGCTGGCGACCTCATCATCGCAAAAGGAGAAGAGGTGACAGAAGAAAAAGGCCGACGCATCGCCGCCCTCGAGATAGAGAACGACCGCCGCTTCACTGACGGCTACAACCTATGGGGTCAAATGGCTGGACAGGTGCTACTGGCAATGATCGCCTTTGTGGCATTGTATATGTTCTTAAAAAACACCCGCCATAGCATACTGGAAGACAACCGCAAGGTAACCTTTGTGCTCGTCCTCGTACTGCTCATGTCGGCCTTCGAGGCCATGATGGCCTGGGAATCACCCGAATGGATACTGATTGTACCGCTCTGCATCGTGCCCATCTTGATGCGCGTGTTCTTCGACATGCGCGTGGCACTTTACATCCATCTCACCACGGTGATTATCCTCGCCAACTTGGTTCCCAACTCGTTCGAGTTTATCTTCTACCAACTCGTCACCGGCATGATGAGTATCATCGCGGT